>Ga0172382_10004996_pt1 | contig 20004 bp, 21 predicted proteins | sample Leawel138RmetaG_FD_122245 | JGI IMG/M metagenome (GOLD analysis project Ga0172382, IMG submission 122245) | Leachate microbial communities from a municipal landfill in Southern Ontario, Canada - Leachate well 138R metaG | ecosystem: Engineered > Solid waste > Landfill > Unclassified | place... | reverse complement strand
ATTGACAACCGACCTGAAAATCATTCTATGATTAAAGTTGTGCATAATATCTCAAAACTATAAATTTGTTACGATTTTTTTAATAAGAAGAACAAGCCAATGGAACTTAAGAAAATTCTGACACCACGCCTGATCGTGTATCCCCTCTCCGCCAAAACAAAAGAGGAAGTAATTGGTACACTTATTGAGCGCTTAAACGATGAGGGTTTGGTCCTGGATCCGCAAGCCGCCCGCCAGGCCGTTATCGAACGTGAGGAACTAATGACCACCGGCATCGGTAAAGGCGTCGCCCTGCCGCACGGCAAATATCACGCTACGATGGAAGTGTTGGTTGCGGCCGGGGTTTCACCGGAAGGCATTGATTTCGATTCAATCGATTCTCAGCCGGTGCATATTTTCGTCCTGCTATTGACACCCGAACGTTTTCCCAGCAAGCACCTAAAACTACTCAGTAAATTATCCCGCATGCTCAACAACGCCGCCTGTCGCGAGGAAATCTTAGCCGCTGGTTCTTCCGAAGAAATCGCTCACGTACTTTACAACTACGATAACCAAATATAGGAGTTATAGATGCCTTTTTGTCCACGTTGCTTGTATGAATTCGTCGAAGGAACAAAAAAGTGTGTTGATTGCAATGCCAAACTGGTCGAGCACCTGCCGGAAGAAAAAATGGCCACGGTTAAATGGCTTTTTCTCGATACCCTGTCCGATATCGTAATGGCTAATATGGTAAAGGAAGCGCTGGAAAACAACGGCATCGAAACCATCTTAAAGACCGATCCTTTGCATTCTACTTTTTCTTTGCAAACCACTGGCGCGATTGGTTCCTACGCCAGATTATTCGTGCCCCGCGGTCAGAAAAAGGCGGCGCTGGATATTCTGAAATCCATGATCGAGACAGGTTGACCGCCTTGAATCCAGCCGAAAGTTGACTATTGTTATGCAGTACCAGCGTATTAAAGGCACCCGCGACATTCTCCCCTTGGAAGTCTATCAGTGGCAATATCTCGAAAATTTCCTGCGCGAATATTTTAAGCGTAATAATTATAAAGAAATCCGCACTCCGGCTTTCGAAGTCACGGAGCTCTTTGCGCGCGGCATCGGCGACGACACCGACGTGGTTTCCAAAGAAATGTACACTTTTCTCGACAAAGGTGGCAATAGTCTGACGCTGAAACCCGAACTGACGGCGCCAGTCATGCGGGCTTATATCCAGAACAATCTCGAACAGATCGCACCATTGACGAAAATCTATTACATCGACGCTCTTTTCCGCCAGGAACGCCCACAGAAAGGGCGCCTGCGTCAATTTCATCAGTTCGGTTTTGAAATTCTCGGGACCCCCTATCCCGAAGCAGACGCTGAAACGATCCAAACCACTTACGAATTATACCGTGAATTGGGTTTGAAAGACCTGCAAATCCGGCTGAACAGTATCGGAAGCCGCACCAGCCGTGGTCAATATCTTGAAATATTACGGAAAGCGTTAATGCCATTTCGCGAAGATTTTTGCGGCACCTGTCAGGAACGGCTTGAGAAAAATGTTTTACGCCTCTTCGATTGTAAAGTCGAATTCTGTCAACAAATCATGACGGAACACGCCCCGTCGATTTTGGATCATCTGAGTGATGAAGATCGTCTCCATTTTAAAGCTGTCTGTCATTTACTGGATGTCAGCGGTGTGCCCTATACGATCGATAAAACCTTAGTGCGCGGATTGGATTATTATACCCGTACTACCTTTGAATTACCTCGTCCTTGCTGGGCGCCCAGAACGCCATCTGCGGCGGCGGGCGTTACGACCACCTGATTGAAGACCTGGGCGGAAAACCGACCCCGGGCGTCGGCGTCGCTTCCGGCATAGAACGTCTTCTGCTCATCCTGGAACAGACCGGCGGTTTCCCGATTCCTGAGACAAATCTTATTTATATCATTACGCTGGGCGAGAGCGCCCGCGTCGCCGGCTTCAGGCTCGTTTGCGAACTGCGCCGTATCAAATTAAATGCCCAGATGGATTTCCTGCGTCGCTCGATCAAAGCCCAGTTACGGGACGCCGACCGCGAGCAGGCCAACTGGGTGGTAATTCTCGGTGATGAAGAGCTAGCCCGCAAGGCAGTCATTCTTAAAAATATGAAAGACGGCCGGCAGACTGAGCTAGCGCTCGATACTGCCGCCGAGCAGATCACTGCCATTCTGCAAAATCAATCCTGAATTGAATCAATTGTTCGTAAATAATTTCCGGCTAAAGGAATTAAAATGTCGTTTTTAAATCCGGGAATTCTCTGGTTATTGCCGCTTATCAGTATTCCTTTGCTGATCCATCTGCTCGGCCGACAACGCTTTCAGACTGTCGAATTCAGCACCCTACGTTTTCTGAAAAGCCTGCAATCCGACGTATTGCGGCGACTGAAAATCCGGCAGATAATTTTGCTAATTATTAGAACTCTTTTGATTCTCTGCCTGATTTTAATTTTTGCCCGGCCATATCGCAGTGATCAGGCGCCCGGTATTTTTGTCGCTAAAGGTTCGAACTTATATCTGATTATCGACAATTCGGCTTCGATGAACCTTAATCGACAGGGGCGTACTCAATTGGAAGCCGGCTTGGAATTGATAAGATCCGGCGCTAAAACCATCGACTTCCCAATTACATTACACCTGATCCATGCAACTCAATCCGCGACAATCGCCAGCCGCAGAACACTCTCCGGTCTGGTTGATCTGGAACAAGTCATTGCACGCATACCTTCAACTAATTACAGCAGTCAACTTCTTCCGGCTATCGCGCTGGCGGTGGAAGATATTAAAAAAAATCAAGATCCAAACGCAATAATCTGGCTCGTCAGCGATTTTCAACGCAGTAACTGGAGCGGAAGACCGCCGGATGAACAAAAAATCCGTGAGGCGATTCAAGAGAATAAGATCCGTTTGGTGCTTTTTCCGGTTCGCGGTGAAGCCGATAATTCAGCTCTCGGCGCAATCTATTTCACCGAACAGATTCAGGCTAAAGATAAACCGATTAACCTGCAGGTAACTGCAACCAACTGGCGACCGCGCGCTTACGAAAATTCGGTTGCGCTGTTCATCGGTGAAGAACGGGTAGGACAATCGCTGATTGATCTTCCCGCCTCAAAAAGCGCCCCGGCAACCTTCGAATTCGTTCCCCTGACTACCGGTATGCTAAACGGCTATCTGCAGATCAGTGACGATGATCTGCCCGCCGATAACCGGCGCTTCTTCGTCCTGAATATTCCGGCGACCCTGCGTATTCTGGTTATCGGGAGCAAAGCCAGCGACGGCAATTATATCATGAAAGCCTTGCAAGCCAATCCGGATCAGTCAATCTCCGCCCGGTTTATCACAACGGAATATTTAGGCAATGAAAAATTAACCAACTATGACGGTCTGATCTTCAGCGAAGTCGTCAGTTTAAGTAAAGTTAATAAGAATGCTTTAAACGACTATCTGCAGAGTGGCGGCGGGATATTACTATTTGTCAGCCGCGATTGTACTCCGGAGCAATTCAATTCTCTCTGGGCGGAAGGATTCGATTTTCCACGCTGGCACAGCACCCGTCGAACAGTCGATGGCACATATCTTGGCATTGGTCAGTTCAGTCCAGATCATCCGGTTTTCCGGGAACTTTGGCCGCAGAATATCATTCCGGCCGGCGCGGCGCGCTTCTTCAATATTCCGGGTTTGATCTGCGGTGCCAACCAAAAAATACTGATGTCTTTCGATGACGGCACCCCTTTAATTGTTGAAGTTCAACGCGATGCAGGTCGGGCGCTGATGGTGGCGACTGTGCCACAGGTTGATTGGACCGACCTGCCCTTTTCCGGTTTCTTCCCGGTTGTGCTACAGCGTCTGGCGTTTTATATTGCCGGCAGTGCCGATCAACCTTTGGAATATGCCTGCGGCGATACTATCTTAATTACCAGAATGCCGGGTGATAACAGCATACCGCAGGTGCAAACTCCTTCCGGTCGACGCTTTACCCCACAGATTTTGACCGACCAATTATCATTTGAGCAAACTGCCGAGATCGGGATTTATTCGCTCATTCAGGACGGCATTCCAAGTAAGTTGTTTGCCGTTAATTTACCACCCGGCGAGACGTCCGGTGATTTTTTTAATGAAGCCGATTACCACACCATGATCAAAGATAACCCCGCCAATCTGGCTGTGGCCAGCGATATCGCCGCAGGTGAAATCCGTCAACTGACGTTGACCCGGGAACTCAGTTCCATCTTGCTGATCATCGCTTTCTGTCTGGCGCTCGGCGAAACTTTTATTGGGCGTCTGAATCGCACCGAATCCAAAAAGCAATCACCAAAATGAGTACTCTGCGTCACAATCGCCAGTTTTTCACCACCGGGTCGTCCGTCGCTCCCGAAAAAACCATGCTGGTTGGCGTCGTCAATTCTAATCAACCACGCCACATTGCCAAAGAACATCTGGCCGAATTGGAATTATTGATCGGGACGCTCGGTTACCTGATTGCCGACCGGCAAATTCTCACCCAACGGACGATCGATCCGGCTTATTTTATCGGAAAAGGTCAGGCTACTGAAATCCACCGCCTTCTCAAGACTCAGGAAATCGGCGAGATCGTGTTCGACGATGATCTTACCCCAACCCAGATGCGGAATCTCCAGGAGCTTCTCGAAGTCGAGGTGCGCGATCGGACTGGCGTTATCCTGGAAATTTTTGCCAACCACGCCCGCACTAATGAAGCCCGAACTCAAATTGAATTAGCCACCCTTGAATACCTCCTGCCAAGATTGACCCATCGCTGGACTCACCTCGAACGGCAGATCGGCGGCATTGGCGTCCGCGCTGGTTCGGGTGAGACTCAGATCGAAACCGACCGACGACTGATCAAAACCCGCATCGCCAAACTCAAGCGCGAACTGGAGGCAATCGATCGTCATCATACCGTTCAGAGCAAACACCGGGCGGATTGTTTTAAAATCGCCCTGACCGGTTACACCAACGCCGGTAAATCGACTATTTTGAATCTTTTCACCGGCGCGGATGTGCTCGTTGAAGATAAAATGTTTGCCACCCTCGATACCACCGTACGCCAACTGCGTCTCGACGGTTATCAGAATATTTTACTGAGCGATACGGTTGGATTCATTCGGAAATTGCCCCATAATCTGATCGCCTCTTTCCGCAGTACTTTACGCGAAATCACCGATGCCGACCTGATTATCAAGGTCGCTGACCTAAGTTCACCGCATTGCCTGCAACAATTAGAGTCCGTTGAAGAAGTCCTGCAAGAACTCGGCGTTGCGACCCGACCAGCACTGATCGTGTTCAATAAAATCGACCAAATGGATGAACAAGCCTTTAAGATCGCCCAGAAAACCTTTCCCGAGGCGGTCTTTATCTCGGCTCTCAGGCAATTGAAAACTGCGGATTTAAAACAAGCCCTGGTGCGGGCGATTGCACGCCAAGGTCAGCGCCTGCAAATTCGGCTTCCTGTCGACGCTGTGAGCGACTGCGCCCTGATCCGCAACCATACGACCGTTTACCGGGAAATATATCAGGACAATATCCTGATCTTCGAATTGTTTTGCTATAAGAGCGTCTGGAATTGGCTGGCCCGGCAACTGAGTTCGGCGGCGGTTGTATCGGAATTAAAATCGTCTCAGATTGGTATCCAGACTTGACAATTTGCCCGCCGCTGTTTACTTTCTTTCAAATTGAAAGACAAGGCCAATAACAGACTGTATCACTCCTATTTCCGCAGTGTTAGGGATGTTTATTCAAGATTTATAAATTTGGACGGTCTGTTCGAATCGCTTGCCAACAACGCGCTGATAATTAGAAATGATTAGTCCAAAACCGCAAATGAGTTTCAGCCTTTTCGGAGCCAGCCGGATTGGAATCGCGCTGGCTTACCAATTGCATCGCATCGGATACAAGCCGGAATTCGTTTGGAATCGTCACCAGCCGCGCCTGAATCAGGCTATTCAATTCGTTCCATTTGCCAATCAGACGACCGAACTGGCGACTGCCTGTCGGCGTCTTCCAAACTTGATAATCATCGCGGTGGCTGACGACGCGATCGAAAGTGTCGCCACCCAGATAAGTCAATGCGCCGAGGATTTCAGTCGGGTAATGGCATTTCACACTTCAGGTTTTCTGAATTCTAAGGCGCTTGAAAAATTGGAACTCAAGGGCGCGGTTACCGGTTCTCTGCATCCGGTCGTCAGCGTCCCGGACGTTCCGTCAGGCATTCGATTGCTCGAAAGGTGCATCTACACCTGCGAGGGCGCTATTAAAAATTCGCTGATGAAACTGGTAACCGCGATCGGCGCAAAACCTTATGCTCTAAATCGCCGCCAAAAAGAAATCGTTCATCTTTCGGCTGTCTTCTTAAATAACTATATAGTCGCTCTGGTCAATGCCATAAAAAATCTGGGGGCTGACCATGCTATTTCTCCCGATCAAGTCCAAGCTATTCTGCGTCCGATTTCAGAGCAGGGCATATCTAGCGGATGGGAAAAAAGTATTGCGGAAGCTTTGACCGGTCCATTAATCAGAGGCGATTTTAAAACGATCGAAAAACATCTCGATTTGCTCAGCGACAATCGCGAATTAAAAGCGCTTTATCAGGGATTTATCGATCTGATATTGCGGATTATTGGTCAGCCGCCGCGTTGATCTTTTACTGAATATTACATCTTCCGGGAGGTTGAATGAAAAAATTAGGATTGATTCTGTTATGCGGCTGGGTACTGATCGCCGCCCAGGAAACGAAACTCTTCTGGGACGGCAACGACTGGCTGGCGATTGATCGCGTAACTGCTCAGTATCCGGAATACACTTTCCAGATCAAGAATGCCTACCTGAGCGGTCTGTTTGACAGCAAACTCTTTTATCAATTGCAAACTCGCGCGCTCAATAAAAAACTGGCCGATCAGGTCTTTAAAGATCGCCTTGAACCGGGAGAGAATCGGCGCCTGATCCAGGGGCTTGACGCTTTCTACCGTGATCCGGCGCGACGCTATTTACCACTGCCGAGCGCTCTTATCGCCACTATTATGATCCAAAACGAACTGCCCGCCGCCGCAACTGAGCGTTATATTAACGAAAGCAAAAAATGGATTAACGAATTAATGTATCGCCTGCCGGCGCGTTCGGGAGATTAATCCTTTTGAATCAACTCTCCACAGGCCGGGCAGATCAGGTAGACATTCTGTTCGCCAAAAAAGCGCAGAGTGGTAATCCTGAAACGCACCGTCCCGGACATGTGTGGACGCTGGGTAATAATCGCACTGCGGGACGCATTTTGATGGGGCTTTAGAGGAATATCACTGTTTAATACAATGGAGAGTTCCTGGGTTTCAGCAACGTTGCCGCTGTTGTCATAAATGTCCAGATAGCCGGTCACTTCGCTGACCGTTTTATTTGAAGTATTTTTAACCTGGACGCTGATTTGAAGCAGACCGTTGCCAAGGTCGGTAATAACAATATCGGATACTTCCATTGCCTGTTGAGCGAACGCAACTACACTAAATATCCAGACCATTAAAATTTTCTTCATGGATTGCATCGCTTACCTCATTTCTGTTCGAGGCAATATACATCAAATCCGCTTGGAAGTCAAGTACGGCGGTCACACGCATCTCTCATTGGACTCGATCGGGTCGTGGTCTTGTTTAGAAAAGTTTAGGATACTAATTTCACAACACTATGAAAATTTTCTATTTTTTTGTAGGTTACTGAATGGTTGACCAAGTAATTAAATTCCTGCAAAGCCGCAAATCTTTAAAACTTCCCGCATCGGCAATCCGGAAAGTCAATGACGCCCGCAAGGTCGTACTGGCGGCGGTTGAATCGGGTCAAACCGTTTACGGCATCAATACCGGTTTCGGCAAACTCAGTCAAATCAGAATTGCCCCGGAAGACCTGAAAACTTTGCAGATCAATCTCCTGCGCAGTCATGCCTGTGGCGTAGGCGAACCGATCGATCCGGAAATCGTGCGCACTATGCTATATCTGAAAATCCGCAATCTGGCGCAAGGTTTTTCAGGCTGTGACTTCTGTGTAATTGAAAAACTTACTGAATTTTTCAACCGGAATCTTCTGCCGGTTGTGCCCCGTCAGGGATCGGTGGGAGCCAGCGGCGATCTGGCGCCTCTGGCGCATCTCGCATTACCCTTGATCGGCGAAGGCGAGATTCTTTATCAGAACAAACAAATTCCAGCCGCAGAATTAATCAAACAGGGTTTATTCAAGCCGATTGAACTCGGTCCGAAAGATGGTCTGTCATTAATCAACGGCACGCAATATTCGACTGCTTTGCTTTTGACTGCCTATCGGCAAGCTTCCGACTTGATTCTGATGTCGGAATTAGCCGCGGCCATGAGTATCGAGGCGATTCTGGCTACCGACACGCCTTTCCGCCCGGAAATTCAGAACCTGCGGGGCGATTCCGGCCAACAGATAGTCGCGCTACACCTGCGTAATTTCCTCCGGGACAGTTCTGTTATTCAATCCCATCGCGGTTGCCAGAAAGTCCAGGACCCGTACAGTTTCCGTTGCCTGCCGCAGGTTCTCGGCGCCGTGCGCGATACCCTGGATTATGTTTATCATATCCTGAATTGCGAAATCAGTACGGTTTCTGACAATCCGTTGGTTTTTACAAAATCCAATGCAATTCTGTCGGGCGGCAATTTCCACGCTGAACCGCTCGCTCTGGCGGCTGATTATTTGACAATTGCTCTGGCGGAAGCCGGTAATCTGGCTGAACGCCGTATTTCAGCTCTCATGGATCCGGTATTGAGTAGTCTGCCCGCATTTCTAAGTCCTCAAAGCGGGCTGAATTCCGGATTCATGATCGTGCATTGTACCGCGGCGGCGCTGGCGGCTGATAATCGTACATTATCGATGCCGGCTTCAGTGGAATCAATACCGACCTCCGCTAATCAGGAAGACCACGTTAGTATGGCGCCGAACGCCGGTCTAAAACTGCTCAGAGTAATCGAAAACCTGCAAAAAATCGTCTGGATCGAATTCCTGGCCGCGGCGCAGGGCATGGAAATGCGCCAACCATTAAAAGGCGGCCGTGGCACGCGACTGGGACTGGCGAAAACGCGCGAATTAGCCGCTTTTTTGAAAACCGATCGCGTCCTGTATCCAGATCTGGCGCAATCCGCCCGGCTATTCGGCGATCGTAATTTTATCCGTAAAATATCAAATCTAGCTAATTCTAATAATTGAGGTTTCTTTATGAATGCAAAAATTGCTCGTGAAGGTCTGACATTCGACGATGTACTTCTCATCCCGGCGGAGTCAGATATCCTGCCCAAACAGGCCAGTCTGGTCACGAATCTGACCAAAAGAATTCAACTAAACATACCGATCCTAAGCGCCGCAATGGATACCGTTACGGAAGGCAAAATGGCTATCGCGATTGCGCGGGAGGGCGGTCTTGGTATTCTCCATAAAAATATGAGTATTGAACAACAGGTAGCCGAAGTCGACAAGGTCAAGCGCAGTGAAAGCGGAATGATAGTCAAACCGATCACTTTAGCCTCCGATAATACCATTCGCGAAGCTCTCGCTCTGATGAATCGCTACTCAATCTCAGGCATTCCAATCGTGGATAACGGTCAGTTGAAAGGCATCCTGACTAACCGCGACATCCGCTTTGAGACCAATCTCGATCAACGCATCTCCGAACGGATGACCAAAGAAAACCTGGTGACCGCTCCGGAAGGTACGACTCTCGAAGAAGCCGAAGAAATTCTGCAACGCCATCGCATCGAGAAACTGCTGGTTGTCGATCAAGAAGGCCGACTGAAAGGATTGATCACAGTTAAAGACATACTGAAAAAAAAACGCTTCCCGAATGCCGCCAAGGATGAACTGGGACGTCTGCGGGTTGGAGCGGCGGTCGGAGTCAGTTCTGAATATCTGCTCCGCGCCGAAAAATTAGCCGAAGAGCAGGTCGATGCGCTGGTGGTCGACACGGCGCATGGTCACTCTAAAAATGTCATCCGAACCGTCAGTGAGTTAAAACGCCGCTTTCCGCAAATCGATATAATCGCCGGCAACGTCGCCACTCGCGAGGCGACTATGGCCTTGATTGATGCCGGAGCCGATGCGGTCAAAGTCGGGATTGGCCCGGGCGCAATTTGCACTACCCGGGTTGTCGCGGGAGTTGGAATTCCTCAACTTTCTGCCATTCTGGATTGTGTTGAAGCCAGCGTCAAAACCGGTTTTCCCATTATCGCCGACGGAGGAATCCGCTATTCGGGCGATATCGCTAAAGCCTTAGCGGCCGGAGCTAGTGCGGTTATGCTGGGCTCACTACTCGCCGGGCTGGACGAAAGCCCCGGAGAAACCGTTCTCTACGAGGGGCGGGTTTATAAATCATACCGCGGAATGGGTTCGATTGCGGCCATGAGCCGCGGCAGTAGCGACCGTTATTTCCAAGAAGGCGAGGAGTCCAGTAAATTAGTCCCGGAAGGCATTGAAGGGATTGTACCGTATAAAGGCTCACTGGCAGATACGATCCACCAGCTGGTGGGCGGTCTGCGTTCGGCTATGGGATATTGCGGAGTGGCAAGGGTTAGTGATTTACAAAAGCGGGGACGCTTTATCCGGGTCACTCAGGCTTCCATCCAGGAGAGTCACCCGCACAATATAAAAATTAGTAAGGAAGCACCTAATTATCGCCTGGACACCTAAAGGTGCTGAAAAATCCTGAATTCAGGTCAGTTTGGAAATATGCTCATTAAGAGCCGATTTCTTGTGGGCGGCATTGTTTTTATGAATAATGCCCTTAGTGGCGACTTTGTCAATTGTCGAAACCGCATCTTTAAAAAGGGGTTCGGCCTCGGCTTTGGATTTAGCGCTCTTTACCTTCTTGATGGAGGTTTTCATCATTGAAATATAGTGCTGATTATTTTCAGCCGCTTTCTGAGCTTGGCGGGTCCGTTTTAAAACAGACTTATTCTTTTTCATTGAACTCCTTTCAGGATAAATATCATAAAGCGCGCAAATTTATTCATATCGAAGCAGATATTCAAACGAAAAAACCAGCGGGATAAGCGATGATTTTCCTAAAGATATTACTGATCCTGCTCGTTATTCTGATTTTATTACTGCTTTTAATATTAATTCCTAAAATCTGGCTGACGCTTATTCTCCGCCTGACCTCCGATACCAAGACCGGTCTGTTAAATATTCAGCTGGCCGGAAAAGTACTGGGCGGTCAGGTCACAATTGAGTGGCCGAAAATCAGCGCCCGAGTTAGTATCTGCGGATTGAATCTGACCGTCTGGCAAAGAGGGGCTGAACCTCCGATCGTAAAAAAACCAGCTAAGCCAAAGTCAGCCGAAAAACCTAAAGTCAGACCGGCCAAACACTCAACCGCCGAGTGGATCGGGTTCGGCAAGATTCTGCTTGAACGGTTTTTCAAAATTCCGAAAATTGAAAGATTTCACGCCAATCTCGTCGTGGGCTTGGGCAATCCTGCCGCTACCGGATTACTGATGGGAGCGTATTACACTTTAAGGCAAATACCGGCTGTTTTCCAATCCGTGCAGATCGCGCCGGATTTCATTAATAAAAAAATAACCGGTGAAATCGAATTCTGCGGATCAATTAGATTGATTAAAACAATCCCTTTACTTATTTTAACCCTGAGATTTTTATGGCACAAAAAATGATAAATAACGGAGGACTCAAATGCTGGAAGGTTTGGTAAATACCCTGTTAAGCCGGTTACGCGAAATCGTGGCGTCGGAAACTGTTATCGGTAAACCGATTGAAGCCGAAGGCGCTACAGTTATACCGGTTACAAAAATTTCGATCGGTTTCATGGCTGGCGGCAGTACTAATCCAGATGAAACCAAAAAGAAAATCGACGGCTCCGGCCTGGGCGGTGGCGCGATGATCGAACCGTTGGCGGTGATTACGATCCAAAAAGGCGAAGTGAAAATTCACCGCATCAAAGAAAAAGCGTCCGGAGTAGACAAAATCATGGAAATCGTCCCGGAGATCATTGAAAAATACATCAAACCCGCGCGTGAGAAGAAAGCGTCTAAAGAGAAGAACTGATTTAACTGTCAATTAACAGTTCTCGAAAAGTTTTTCTTGTATTTTTGCTTTAGTGAACCTATTTTTCTGAAAATCATGAGAGTAGATTTATGGAAACTCAAGTATTAAAAAATATTCCATTATTTGCCGATCTTAAGGATGATATCATCCAGAAGATTTATAATCTCATGCAGAAGCGGATCTATAAAAAAGGCAACATAATCCTTATGGAGGAGGAATTCGGCGATACGTTGTTTATCCTCAATAAGGGAAGCGTCAAGATCACGCGTCTGAGCGACGACGGTCGCGAGGTAATTCTTTCCATCCTTGGCGAAGGTGATTTTTTCGGTGAAATGTCAATCTTCGACGGTGAAAACCGGTCAGCCAATGTCGTCGCACTGGAAGATACTGCCGTGCTGATTCTGAAACGAGGCGATTTTCTCGACTTGCTGGAAAAACACCCCCGGATTGCGATCGTTCTGCTCCAGGAAATGGCGATGCGTCTGCGCCGCAGTGACCAGCAGATCGAAGGGCTTTCGCTGAGTGACGCCGAAAACCGCATTGCGATGAGTCTTCTACGCTTAGCCGAAGACCTGGGGATCATTAAACAGGGACAGGTCGTGATCGAAAACCTGCCTTATCAGCAGGATATCGCCAATATGGCCGGCACTTCGCGCGAAACCGTCTCACGCATGCTGACCCTTCTGCAACGCAAAGGCTATGTCCAGAAACGTGGTCGCCGTCTAATCATTACCAATTACGACGAATTCGTCAAACAATTCAGCTAAAAGTCAATTTAAAACCAGCTAAAAAGGCGTGCCGGTCACGCCTTTTTTAATTTTCTGCATAAACCCGCCATATCAGAGATTCATAACAGAGCCCATCCATTTTAAAAAAGTAACTTTCTGATCTTTCAGGTCAAGCGATTAGCCATGACTTTCACGCGCGGGATGGTTATATTTACACTGTTTTCAGAATTATTTATAGTAATGAGTAAATTCCACACGAAATAGATGCCGAAAACAAAGCGAAGCCAATCAAACACCGAAAAAGAAATGGGTTTTCTCGACCATCTTGAGGAGTTGCGCTGGCGATTCATCAAGATTCTGATCGCTTTGGTGGTAGCATCTATTCTGGCTTTTTTAATTTCAGATCATGTGATTGATATTTTAATGCGGCCGGCGCGGCTGATTGGCTCGCAGATGTCTATCCAGGTATTAAAAGTCCAGGGATTGCTGATGCTGAAATTCACGGTGGCTTTCTTACTTGGCATCGTTTTATCCATCCCGGTGATCGCCTATCAGTTCTGGGTTTTCATCGCGCCCGGCCTTTTCCAGAATGAAAAACGCTGGGGGCCGTACCTGATCGCGAGTGTGACCGGTTTTTTTATTATCGGAGCCGTTTTTGCTTATTTTACGCTGATTCCGTTTGCCTTGAAATTCCTGATCGGAATCGGCGTGGCAGGCGTCGAGCGCAATATTTCTATTGAATACTACGCCAAATTCGTTTTGCAACTGATTATCGCTACCGGTCTGATTTTTCAGATGCCGGTACTCTCTTTTATGCTGACAAAAATCGGACTGATAACCCCGCGGTTTTTGCGCAAATCCTGGCGTTATGCCGTGGTTATAATAATGATAGTCGCGGCGATCATCACTCCGCCCGATCCGGTCAGTTTATTGATCATGACTGTTCCACTACTGTTTTTATACGAGGTCAGTATCTGGATATCGCGGCTCGCCAGCCGTTCAAAGTCGGACGAATCAACCGAAAAACCCGAACTAGCCGGATGAGAAGGATGAGCGATATTTGCTTGACTAAAGTATTTACTCCGGTTACCCATGACCTGGAACTCTTCCGACAAGAATTCGAGAGGGCTTTGACTTCCGATGTGGATTTGATCAATCAGATCGGAGCCTATATCCAATCGGTCGGCGGAAAACGTATCCGTCCGGCGCTGGTTCTGCTGAGCGCCCGGTCGTGCGGCGAACCGAATGATAATTCAATAATCGCCGCCAGTCTGGTCGAAATATTACACACCGCTACTCTAGTTCACGATGACATTGTCGACGATTCCGAAATTCGTCGCGGTCAGCCTTCGGTCAAAGCAATCTGGAAAAATAAGATCGCCGTGCTGGCCGGCGATTTTCTTTTCAGCCGGGCTTTAAGCAGTATGCTGAGACTGCGCGATTTCCGCACGCTTGGACTGCTGGCTGGGACTTCTGAGTCGCTAAGTTCCGGTGAATTGCTCCAGCTTGAAAAGAGCCTGAATAATGGCATGGACGAAGAAATATATTACAAAATGATCTGGGCTAAGACCGCCTCACTCTTCGCCACCGCCTGTCAGGTTGGAGCGCTGACAGTTACCGCTAATGAAGATCAGGTTCAGGCGTTGCACGAATATGGGCGCTGTCTCGGACTGGCATTTCAGATCAAAGACGATCTGCTGGATTGTACCGGCACTGCGGCGCGCATCGGCAAACCGGTTGCCCGGGACATCAAAGCCAACCTCATTACCCTGCCGTTGATCCATGCGCTAAAAAACCTGCCTTCAAAGACCAGTCATCGCATTCGCCGCCAATTGAGAAATAGTCCGTCTCGTCGCCAGATATCTGCTATCATGGAATTGATTTCCGGTAACGGCGGCATTACCTATGCCGAAAATAAGTGCGCGGAGTTGACCCGCCAGGCCATTGAAGCGTTGGACATTTTCCCGGATTCGCCCTATAAATCCGCGCTGATCGATATGGCCAATTACAATCATACGAGAACTAAGTGAAAATACCAACCAATCCTCATTCTATCCTTATAATCCGTCTTAGTTCGCTGGGCGATATTGTACTCCTGACTCCTCTCTTTCGGGCTTTACGCGAAAAATTTCCAGAAGCGCTGATCGACTTCGTTACAAAAAGCGAATTTACCGCACTGGTAGCATCCAATCCTTATCTATCGAATGTCTATGCTTATGACCGTCGCGCTAATCTAGAAGGCTGGCTAGAATTGTGTCGCCAGTTCAAGGCTCAGAAATACGATTTGCTGATCGATATGCACAATAATATCCGCAGTCATATTCTGTCCCGACATCTGCGAAAAGTCACTCTCCTACGCTATCGCAAACCACGTTTAAAACGTTTTTTGCTGTTTTATCTCTGGATGAATTTTTTCCCGCGCAACTTTCGGCTTTTATCGGAATATTTCAAAGTCGTGCAACCTATGGGAATCACTCGATCAGCTTCCGCCCGGCCAGAAATTTTTCTCAGCCCGGACGCCATTGTCAAAGCCCAAACCATTCTTTCCAAGCATGCCATCACGACGCCATTCGTTACTATTTTGCCGATCGCGACCTGGCCGAACAAGCTCTATCCAGTTGCAAAATGTATCAGCGTTGCCCGCCGAATCAACACCGAACTGAAAATGCCGGTGCTTTGGCTGGGAGGTCGGCAGGATGTGCATTTACAACAATTGGATTATCTGGTTCCGGGTATTAGTGTGCGGCTCGCCGGTGAAACCACCCTGGAGGAATCACTGGCGCTTCTAAGTCTGAGCAAGGCGGTAATTGGAAACGACACCGGTCTAACCTATGCCGCCGAGGCTTTGGGCGTTCCGGTGGTTTTGATTCTCGGGCCAACCTCGCGCGAAACCGGAGCCGGTTGCAATACGCCGCAAAGCGTCACCCTTGAATCACAACTTTATTGCCGTCCGTGTTCACAGAAAGGCGACCGCTTTTGTTATCGCCTGCGCCGACAATTATGTCTCAATCAAATCGCTGAAGCGCAGGTATTCGAGGCGCTGGTAAAAGTTACAGGAGCTCAATCGTGACGATATTCTGGATGGTATTTTATAATGCATTTATAATCCCGCTGACTTATATGGGGATTATTGTATTTTCCCAATTTAATCCCAAAATGAGAGAAGGTCTCGAGGGACGACGCAACCTCTGGCCGGCGCTCAATAAATTTCGCGAAAAATTCCCAACCCGGACCGTATATTTAATCCATTCGGCTTCTCTGGGTGAATTCGAGCAGGCCAAGCCGGTTATTCGCGGCCTGAAAGCCATGCGCCCGGATATTTTACTGGTTGCCAGTTTTACCTCGCCCAGCGGATTTAAAAACGCCGAACGAATCCCGGAGGTTGATCTATTCATTTACCTGCCGCTGGATACCTTTCTGCAAACTCGCCACTTTATTCAAAAATTGCGCCCCTCCAAGATGATTTTCGTAACCTATGAATTATGGCCGAATCTGATTTTTAATGCCGCGCGACATCATATTAAAACCTACCTGATCTCAGCTCGTATCCGGCCCGACAGTTCCAAGCTCAAGCCGGTCATTCGCACCTTTTTCGCCGATCTTTACCGATCGCTGGATTACATTTATGCGATTTCCGAAGAACATAAACAATCAGTGCTTAAACTAATTGGTTCGGTCAAGATAAAAGTACTAAATCTGGGGGATACCCGCTACGATCAGGTCATCGAGCGTTCCAAACAGCTGACCAATAAAATGATTTCGCGCGTCTATTCCGACGGTTTTGTATTCATCGGCGGCAGTATCTGGCCGCAGGACGTCCGGCATCTTCTGCCAACCCTTTATCGATGCCTGAAAGAATTTTCGGTTCTCAGGGTCATTTTAGCGCCGCATGAACCGAACGATTATGCTCTGGAAATGCTGGAGGACGAATTTCGGGCCCATGGCATTGACCCGATCCGTTATTCACTATTGAAAGGACAGACGGCTTTTAAGCGGGTGGTTTTAATCGACCAGATTGGCATACTGGCCGAACTTTATCATCAGGCTAACCTGGCTTTCGTCGGGGGTAGTTTTCGCGGCTCAATCCATAACGTCATGGAGCCTGCGGTAGCCGGCTTGCCGGTCTTGTTCGGTCCGACTTATCACAACTCCCGCGAAGCCGAATTGTTGGTACAAGCCGGCGGAGGAATGGTATGCAATAATGAGTCAGACCTTCATCAAGTCATCTGCCAAATGTTGACCAACCCGGAAAACTATCAGAAAGCCGCTCTGGCCGCGCGTCAGGTTATCATGGAAAATATGGGCGCTTCGGTCCGGACTGTTAAAGAAATCCTGGAGTCTGATTGAATCTGCGACTTGAAGACGTCAGCTTCGCCTACCCCGGCAATCAACCCATTTTTAGCGATCTTAACCTTACGATCCCTCTGCAAGGCTGGGTAGCTTTGACCGGCGATTGCGGCGTCGGCAAAACAACCCTCGCTAAATTGCTCGTCGGTCTCCTTAAACCGGACTCCGGAGCAATCCGCTATGAAAGCAACAACGGCACTGAGCCACCTGCGAAGGCTGGCTACCTGTTTCAAAATCCGGACGACCAGTTTGTGCATTTTAATATCGAACGTGAAGTAGCCTTCAATCTGGAAAATCGCGGAACACATCCGACCGTTATTCGACAGGCCGTCCAGCGCATTTTGCACAACAATGGGCTCTGGTCACGCAAAGATAATTCACCCCACGATCTATCCGGCGGCGAAAGACAGAAACTCGCCCTGGCGGACTGGTTAGTCAGTCAACCGCAAATCCTGATTCTCGACGAACCGACCGCTTTTCTGGATCTACCAAGCCGGTTCGAGCTTTATCAAAATATCCGCAAACTGATCGACAGCGGACTCGGCGTTATCTGGATCACTCAGGATGATTATGAAATTACCCTGGCTGATTATGTAATCGAACTCGTCGAAGGTCGCCCGCTCCGCATAAAATCCAATAAATATTGCCCGGCTGAGTAGTAAAATGTTTAACCTGATTTGCCAGAACCTCGAATTCAACTATCCCCAAAACCCGGATTTCCGATTAACGATACCCGAATTGACCTGCTCGCTGGATGTGCCGCTCGGCATCTACGGTCTGATTGGTTCCGGGAAAAGCACTTTTGGAAAAATCCTGGGCGGCTTGTTAACACCTGCCAGTGGTTCGTGGAGATTCGAAACTTCCGGTTCTACTGCTAAATTAGCGCCGCGGGTACTTTACCTGCCGCAGTTTCCTGAACAAATATTTCTGGGAATGAGTATTGGTAACGCCCTCAAAAAAATGCTTAAAGAGCATTCTGCAGAAACCAATCCGGTAACGCTTTTCGCTGATAATTTAAAATTGTTCGGTCTGGATTATGACCGGATCAGCGGGCGCTATGGTTATGAATTGAGCGCCGGTGAACTGCGTCTGGCAACTATCGCGTTAGGTTTGACTATCGCGCCGGAGTTGACGATTTTCGACGAACCAACGATCGCCCTGAGCCGATCTGCCCGAGAGAGATTTAGCGATATAATCGGTGCATTTTCAGCAAAAAAAGCCCTTATAATAATTACCCATGACTATCATCTCATTCGTAAATTATGCCCTAGTGTAATAATTTTCGAACAAGGAAAAATACTCTTTAAAGGTAAATGGCAGGAACTTGATCAGAACTCAGCAGTTATTCAGGCAATTGGATTGGCTCTGCTCGATAAAATAAATCAAAGGAATGGTGGCAATGAGTAAAAATCCCATCAAACAAGCTGTCGCTATCAAACGCCGCGTTACAGAAAAATACGATGCCATCCCCGCCCGCCGCGTCGTAACCGTCTCAAATATCATTTCGCTCGTGCGGGCTTTTTTAACCGTACCGATAATCTATTTTCTGCGTCATGATAACGGGATTGCCGCCCTGGTTTTTATCCTGATCGCAGTGGTTTCGGACATTTTGGATGGCTGGTTAGCCCGGGTTAGCAATGAAATCACCGAGCTCGGCAAAATGCTCGACCCATTCGCCGATAGTATCGTAATTATGAACGTCATGTTATTCCTGGTGATTAAAAACCGGATGCCAACCTTTTTTCTGGCCTTCATGATAATTCGTTATTTTTTGATTTCCCTGCTGGGAGTCTATATGTTGAATAATTGCGGTATTTCGCCGCAATCGAATAAACTGGGTAAGGTTTCGGTCGTTTTTACTTCCGTCACAGTTCTGGCTTTTATCTATCCGAATTTCTTCGGTTTATCGGTCAAACCACTGATGGGGGTCACCCTGATCTTCACGAGTCTGTCATTGATCCAGTACATTTATGAATTCTTGCACCAGATAATCAGCACTGCCCGCGCCAAAAAGAAAGTAAACTTAGAGCAAAATGATTGATTTCGGACTAAAAAAAACCGGTCGTTTTTTAATCAGCCGCCTGCCTTTGCTGAGTAGATTTTTTCGGCTCGAGGAAAAAACACTGGAAGAGATAGAAGAAACTCTGATTCAGACTGACCTTGGGGTCAATTTAACTGAAATTTTAACCGATCGCTTGCGTAAAGTCGATCGCCAGGAAAACGCCCGCCTAAATGAAATTCTATGTGAAGAATTAAGCCGTTTAATTCAGCCGCTAGCGGTCAATAATCCGGTTCACCCCAAACCGACCGTGATCTTAATTGTCGGTGTCAATGGCACTGGCAAAACCACTACAATCGGTAAATTAGCCGCCAAATATAAAGCCAAAGACCAGCGCGTCCTGATCTGCGCCGCCGATACTTTCCGCGCCGCGGCTTTCGAACAATTACACATCTGGGCGGAACGTTCCGGGGTAGAATTCATCGGCAATCCGCAGGGCAAGGATCCCGCGGCAATCGCTTACGATGCCGCTCGCGCCGCTCAAGCCCGCAACTTCGATGTTTTATTGATCGATACAGCTGGTCGTCTGCATACAAAGTCGAATCTGATGGAGGAATTAGCCAAAGTTAAACGCGTTATCACCAAGGTTATTCCGTCAGCGCCGCACGAAGTCTGGCTGGTGCTGGACGCCACTGTCGGACAAAACGGCATCCTGCAAGCCCGTGAATTCCAGAAAGCCATCGGGGTTACCGGTCTGATCCTAACCAAGTTGGACGGCACCGCCAAAGGCGGCATCGCTCTCGCTATTCACCATGAATTGAATATCCCAATCCGCTTTCTCGGGAT
>Ga0172382_10004995_pt1 | contig 20006 bp, 14 predicted proteins | sample Leawel138RmetaG_FD_122245 | JGI IMG/M metagenome (GOLD analysis project Ga0172382, IMG submission 122245) | Leachate microbial communities from a municipal landfill in Southern Ontario, Canada - Leachate well 138R metaG | ecosystem: Engineered > Solid waste > Landfill > Unclassified | place... | reverse complement strand
GTTTCCGGTCGGAGTCGAGACGCAATTCGGTCGATATAGGAGTCATTTTCATGGGGTCGGGCGTGGGTGTAGAGGTCCCGGGAGCAGAGGTCGAATCCGGCCAGGAGAACCGGTACATCCGGCGCCAACTTGTCCAGATAGGCGAGCATCGTTCCGGCTACGGTGGGATACTCGCCGACGGCGGTCCATTCCCGGGTGTCGCCGGCAAGGTCTTCACCGATCCAGCCGGTTCGCACCAGAATCTCCGGAGTATGTGGGGCCTCTAGAGTAAACGGCCCCACCGGAACCACACTGCTGGAGAGAGTAACCACGGTGGGAATAGGCCGCCGGTACCGTTTGGCCCAGAAACCGGCGTCCGTATGGAAGAGAATATCCGGTTTGAACCCGTGCGCCTCAAGGGCCGAGACGGATGAGGAAACCGCCGTCAGGGCAATTGAGGACTTTTTTGTCAGAAGTTCTTTCAGGTGATCTGTCGCCGACGGTCCTGCTGAAACGGAAATGACGGTGTCGGAATGTATGACCGGGTCCCATCTGTGGGAGAGAAAGACGGTCCTCTTGAGTGCGTTTTTGATCCACAACTGTCCAAAAGAGGCAATCGTCGCCAACTGACTGTGACCGTCCCTGAGAGCCTCAATCACGCCGGTGCGGACCGTCTCAACCCACTTGGGGATACACTGTTCCGCCGGAGGCCACAGGAACGCCTGCACCTGCGCTGCCTCCACCGGCGAAAGGGCTCCTCTGACTACCCTGCGCACTTCCGAAATAGCCGGATCGTCCAGGGGGATTCGAACAAATAGAGGGCCTTCATCGTGCCGGAGAGTCGTCGTCCCGAATGTGAGGGCCAGAACGCGCAGGGAAGGGTGCGCTTTTGCCAGAATCCGGGAAAAATAGGGAACTCCTTCACCAATGACAATGACCGTCCGGGCTCGGCGTTCCAGAACAAAACGTTCGAACGCCCGCTCAGCTTCACGACGAGGCCCGTATGACGAATGGAGGAGTCTGCCGCCGACTCGTACGCTGATTTCTCCGTCAGGAGTCCGTATCGTCTCGTACTTCACTATCCACTTCTTCGGCGGTCCAGAGACGGTACGTGAGTGGTCGGGGATGAGTTGAACCGAAGAGGGACGCCAATGTGGTGGTGAGAAGATGGACAACGAGCTGCGGGGCCGCCAGATCGGTGTCGATATCTATTAGTGCCACTCTGTGTCCGCCGAGAAACACCGTGGTATGAGCCGAACGGGTTACCAGGGCGGTAGTGTCGAGAATGTCCTCAAAAAGGCGCGCCCTGTCGAGGTGGGGATGGGCCTCGGCAAATTCAGCTACCAGGGGCTGCATATCAACTTCGATAACAAGAACCTCTCGCTGTACCTGTTGCGCTTGTTGTTTCAGCCTGCCCAGGACTGAGGGCAGGTGAGATCTCTGAAAAATGGTACTTCCCGGCTGGAGATCAAAAGGCCGGACCCGGCCGTCAAAGAGGAGACGACCACCGCTTTCCGACAACGCACCAACGATTACATCCAGGATTTGCGGATCCATCCGAAGAAGGGGCGACTCAAGAACGACGAGAACGGCAACCACGTCCTGTCGATGGGTAAAGGGGAAGAGGGCAATCCGGGGGGTTACCGCCGCATCGCGACGGGAGAGTCGTTTGGACAGGATTTCTCGTCGTGAATCGTCCAGAACGACTGCGTGCTTGCCGTTTCCCAGCCATTCCAGTTCGTCCTGGAGGATCCGAATACGGAATGCACTGGTTTTGTCGAGCCCTGCCGTTGCAATCGGAACCATGTCGCCGTCCCGATGGGGTACAAGCAAGGCACCCCGACGGAGAGCCATGTGGCGGTGAAGAAGGGAAAAAAGGTGTGACGGAGTGGTAATACCGAAATGCCGTTGAGTTTGCAGTTCCTTCATGAGCGAACGGACGGCCGCTCCCGGCACAATTTGGTCGTCTTCACCATCCAGGTCCGGACCGATATGAGAAAGTGTTCCCTCTTCCGACTCCAGAAGATAGGTGTCACCGGCGCCGCGCATGGAAATGGCGTGTCCAAAGACACTTTCTTTATCTATCGGCCCGTCGTTCAGACGGTCAATCAGACCTTTCATTGACGTACCTGTGCGTTACGTTTCCAGCCCGAGTTCCTCGAAGAGGCGTTTGTACACGTCGAAGTGTTCAGACTTGGCAAACTCTTCGATCTTGTCATCCGGGAGAGCTTCCAGGAGATGGTCCATATAGGAAAGGACCGAGCGGATTTCCTGTTTCAAGTCTTCCGGCAAATCAGAGATCGATGATTTTTGCGCGGCCGCTTCCGGTTCCTTCACCTTGGGAACGTCCGCCTCTGGGTGTTCTATTTCAGCAATTTCCGGTGCATCGTCCAGATCCGCCTCATCAACCTCCAGATCGTCCATATCCAGGTCGCCAAGGTCGAGATCGTCAACGTCCAGATCGTCAATCTCCAGTTCGATTTCTTCGGCGTCCCGGTCATCGTCCTCGTCTGCTTCTTCGACCGGATACTCATCGGTTTCATCGTCAAAGTCGTCATCCAGTTCAATTTCCTGAATGTCCGTTTCCACCTTGTCGACAAAGGAGGCGAAGTCGTCTTCTTCCTCTTCCGTGATCGGCGTCGCATCGAGTTCGTTCAATTCCGCATCAAGTGAGTCAAGGTCGATCTCAATTTCATCGAGCTCGTCAAGCTCATCGAGCTCGTCCGGTTCATCAGAATCATCTTTGAGCGATTCGATGTCGGAAAGTTCCTCGTCAATGTCCATGTCGGCAAGTTCGCGAACGGCGGGGTCGTCTTCAGTAGACTCGAACTCTCCGACGGTAATTTCATCGTCCAATGGCGAGAACTCATCCTCCAGCGCGGACAAGGCCTCTTGAGTGGGTAGAGGTGTTTCGTCGACTTCCGAAAGGGGTTCAACCTCAGAAAAGTCTTCAGAATAGTCGTCCAGGGAGAGTGTTTCGAAATCGTCTTCTTCGTCAGGTTCTTCACCTACCGGTGCTTCCACCAGGTAGTCGTCGTCAAGTTCTTCTGCTTCACCGGCCTGTTCGGTAAACTCCGCCGTATTCAGGATGTTATCAAGCTCGTCCCCGGTAAGGGCGATGGTCTCGTCCTCGTCTTCCTCAAAAAAGCCGGAACTGTGGGCTTCATCGGAGATATCTTCTTCCGCGACAAAGGGTTCTTCAGAAGGCTCTTCAAAGGGTTGCTGATCAACCAACGGATGCGATGCCGCACCCGACCGTAATGCCTGTCTTAAATCAGCCAGCTCCCGTTTGATATCCGCCAGCTCATGTTGAATCAGCTGGAAAGCCTCGCGTTCCTGCGTGTCCATTGGGTGTGGTATATCACTTTCATCGAGGTTTTGCAAATCGGGACCGTCGTGGCGGAACTCGTCTTCCAGAAACTCGGCGTCCGGGGCATCCGGGGCATCCGGGGCATCCGGCGTATCAGAGGTGACGGTGGGCTCTTCAAGTTCGAGGAGTTCCTCGACGCCATCCTCATCCTCATCGTCGGTATCAAAATCTTCCAGGGTGATATCCGACAGTTCCTCGTCTGATCCGGGGATCGTTGAATCAAAGGACTGAACGGCCGTTTCATCATCCAGGTTGTCGGTATCCAGGCTGTCGGTCAAATCGCCGATATCGAATTCACTGTCGCCGTCCGCGTATTCATCGCTATCGTCAAGCGCTGAAAAGGGATCAACGTCTTCATCAGCTTCCTCGATATCCAGGTCGTCCAGAGAGATGAGATCATCATGATCATCTTTTGCGTCCATCTGAGGAATGGTGAAAGCATCTTCCCCGCCACCATCAAGGTTGAGATCATCCATGTCCAGCTCGCCGATGTCGGGCAGGTCAAGATCATCCGATTCCCCATCATCCGATTCCCCATCAGCGGGAAGGTCGGCGAAATCAAAGTCGTCGTCGGCGTCCACTACCTCTTCGGGGCCGGCTTTTACCCAGACTCCGTAACGCTCGAGATCATCTTCCTGGTACTCATCCTGTTTGTGTTCATCCATGTGTTCGTCCCCCGGCCGGAGTTGTCTTCTAACGTTACAAACTTCGGAACCTTTTCGCCTATAGTTTAACCGAAAGTACGGAAATTCGGTACTCTCCAACGATTGTACTGCTTTATACTGAGTTTGGCTTAAGCTGTCCCCCATGTTGTCCGTTATTTGAGGGAGATGAGGTTCTCTTCGCTGCTCAGTATCACGCTTCTGGGTGTGGCCACGTACCTATTCCTGGAACTGTTTTTTGGAAGTTATGGTGTCCTCGCGTATACGGTGGTGAACGACTACGTCCAGGTTGCAGAGGAACGGCTGGATGAGCTGAAAACTCGACAGGCCGAGCTGGAACTACTCGCCCAACGTCTCTCCAGTGATCGGGAAATGGTCCGGCTGGAGGCGCGGGACGTCGGTTTTATACAGGGGAACGAGATTATTGTCCGAGTTGAAGGGCACGAACCTCGACCGCGACATCGATACCTTCCCGGGACCACTCCTGCTGCTTCGCCCCATCCTCGGGACAACCGGCCGCTTTTTCGGACGATTGCCCTGGTGGTGATTCTGGCGGCTCTGTTCGTCGAAGTACTTCGCTCTACCACCCGGGCGGAACTGCCGGAACGAAAACGGACCGATCGCTGGAATGTCGAGGTGGACGGCGAATCAGTCCGGTAGTTTCCGCAGAGTTTCTCCCCTTCAGTTGCGTTCCAGCCTACGACACTCCAGGTAATACCGTTTGTCCCGGGCTTCACCAAGAGAGAACGCCTTCCGAGGCAGGGTTCCTTTAGTCGCTACCGTAGAGAAAAGGCCGCTTCTGTCTATTTCCGGCAGGATAACGGCAATTCCATTTCGCGTTGACGCAGCGGTAATCACCTCTTCCAGCCCATGAATGTAATCGACTGCACCGGGGGACGATGCGGCAATTGCCTCGTCGGTTACCGCGACGGCAAGCTCCCCGCCGGTAGGCTTTGCGCCGGCACCAAGCCGCACGATACCACAGCGTTCGGGACCGATGACACCGACTTCCTGCGACGTGAGACCCTGACTGTTAAGACGGGTAACCAGCGCGTCCCGGTCGAGTTTGGAGAAACTCCCGCCGGTCCTGCTTATAAGGCGGTCCAGAAACAGTTTTTCCGTACCGCCGGTGCCGGCATCTCCTCCTCCACCTTCAGCACCATTGCCACCTTCAACGAGGCGGTGAATGGGATGGAACGGCAGTCCCCGGTCGTAGACGTTCACCAGTTCTACCAGACAGTACCGATAGGGATCATCCGGCGGCGCACCTTCTCTCTTCCGAGCCGTCCAGACCGTCTTGGCGGCAGCCAGGCTGTGGTTTCCGTCACCGGTTGCAAAGAGGTAACCGTAAGATTCTATTGTGGTAAGTGACTCCAGACCGGCTATCAGCGCGTTCGCTTCCGCTGATCCTTCGGGCACCGCATATCCTTCAACACTTCCTCCTCCGTTCATGAGGGGAGTGTCGTACAGCTTCGTCAGATCGAGTCGATTTTCGTCAAGCTGGGTCATGACCGTATCATCGGGATCATCAAAAAGAACGAGAACGTGGGGAGACTCCAGGGGGGCTCCGTTGCGGATAGCCGCCCGTGGCGGAAGCCGGTCGGGAATCGTCTCTTCACTGGCCCTGATAATCGATTTTTGCTCGGGATCGAAATCGTACTGTTCCAGATCGACGGCAACGACCACGCCCCGGCGAAGGCCGCCGGTTGAAAGCGTTCGGCGGACAAAGACGGCAGTCTTTGGAATTTCCTGAAACACACCTTCGTCCAGGTACTCGCGCATCGTGCGGCGAATACGACGTTCCCGCTCCTCCCGACCGGGGCGGTCCAGGTATATCTCCGGTAACACCAGGTTCAGTGTGGATGGCCGGTCACCGACGGTTTGTTCCACTGATTTCCAGTACTCTTCATCGGCGGTGAACTGGTCACATGCGATGACCGGCCACGTCTTCATGGCAACAGATTTCGCAGGTAGGAGAATGTCCGGGAAAATGATAGGTGCTTTCATGGAGATACGGTATTACCTTCCCCGATTCGGTGCAAGTACGTACTTCACAAGAATACCGTCCTGGACGGCCGGTGCGGGAAGGGGCGGTTCGAAACGGGCCGCAGCGGGGACGCCCTGGATTGCCCGCTCAGTCGATGAACCGTCCTGGTCGTACAGCTCCGTCACGGTTACAGTCTGGACCGTGCCGTCGGGTAGAAGCGCGGTAAGCGCGTCACCGATGTAGATGGTGTTGCGGGCATCGAGTGACGGACCGTCGGGGTCGGGGGGCCCGAGAATGCCCATGAGACGGATATGAGCCGATGGGGTATCTTTGGCGGGCCGGTGTACCGTCTCGTCCCCCAGGAGAAACCCGGTGGTGTAGGAACGGTGCGGCAGGTCAAAGAGGAGATTCCGCCATGTGTCATCGTGTCCGCCGTCCAGGGTACGGCGATAGGCCGCCGTCGCAATAGCTGTGTACAGAGAGCTTTTCATGCGGCCTTCGATTTTAGCAGCGGTGACTCCGGCATCCCGTAGTTTTTCTATGTGGTCATAGAGCATGAGATCCCGGGAGGACAGAATTGTGGAGAAACGTCCATCCTCTTCAATGGGGTAGTACTCCCCCGGGCGTTTTTCTTCGTTCAGGGCGTATCGCCACCGGCAGGAATGGGCGCAGTCACCCCGGTTGGCCGATCGGCCGGTCATCTCCGATGAAAGAAAACAGCGGCCCGAGTAGGACATGCACATTGCCCCGTGGACAAAGACCTCCAGCTCAACTTCCGGTACGGCGTTGCGGATTTCCGAGATTTCCGGCAGCGTCAGTTCCCGGGCGGCGACTATCCGGGAAAAGCCGATGCGGTGGTACAGGCGGGCCGCTTCCGAGTTTGTGCAGTTTGCCTGGGTGGAGAGATGGAGCTCCATATCCGGAAGGTAACGGCGAACCATCTCGACCAGGCCGATATCGGCGATAATCAGAGCGTCTATAGGGAAGTGGGCCAGCCGTTTCAGTACCTCCGGCAGCCGTTTCAGGTCTTCCTGCTGGGCGAAGAGATTCAACGCCGCATAGAGTCGGCGCGGTCGGTTATCGGTCTGCTTGAGTCGGTGCAGGGTTTCAACCGTTGCTTCATCATCGGCTTCAGAGGGCGAGATGATGGTATCCGCCGCACTGCGAAGGGAGAACTCCCGGACACCGATATACGCCGCGTCGGCCCCATAGCGGTAGGCGATACGCAGTTTTTCGAGGTTCCCCGCCGGCGAAAGGAGTTCCATCAGAAGATGATCTCTGAGGACGAATCGGGGTGCAAGGCCGATCGGTCGGCTGCGGCCTCGAACTTTGAACGATTCTCATAGAGGTACTCCAGCATTTTCTGCTGGATTCCTCCAAAGAACTCGCGTTCCATGTACGTGGCGGGGCGCGAAATCCAGCGGAAATGCCAGGGCTCATAGGAATAGCCCGTCTGTTCCTCCCATCCCCGGGGATAGGAAAGAGAAAAGCCGTACTTCCAGGCGTGTTCCGCCAACCAGCGGCCCGCCGGATGTTCCGCAAAGTCGTCGGTTATGGAACCAAAGTCGATTGTCGTTCCCAGCTGGTGCTGGCTGCTGCCCGGGCGGGCGCTGACCCGTTCGGCTTCTTCCAGCCCAAGCTGATCTACCCAGTACTGGAAAAGACCGGTCTGATAGGTATGGCTGCGATAGGTACTGGAGAGGTCCAGGATGACACCGTCCTGACGCGCCGCCACGACCATGGCAAAGAGATCGGGTAACACCACCCCCCGCAGCGCCAGACTGTCCTTGTTCAGCACCAACCGCCCCCCAAAGCGCTTCAGCTCCACAATATCCCCGGGGACGTAGTCAGAGGAGAGCAGGTGCCCCTTGTCGACCAAAAGCAGCGCGTCGGCGTCGATGCCGTCGAACGACCGCAGCAGCTCGAGAAACACCTCCGGCCGCTCCCGGATCGCCGACGCGTACTCCTCCGGAAGGGAAACGGTAAGAGAGAGGATGTCCTCGGCAGTGAGGGAAAAAGCGGGGTGAACCCGGGCGTCCCGGGCGTCCGACACTTTGCCCGCGCCTGTACTATTGACCCCCAGGCCCGTGGCACTTTCGCCGCTCCCGTTGTCCCGTGGAGTATTGCTCATAGCATCCCCGCCTCCAGTCCCGGCCGAACACGACCCGAGAACAACGGCGGCGACAAGTACGACAAGGGCCGCGCGCCGGGCCGACGCCCGGCGCCGTCGCGCGGCCTCCCGCAAAGGTCCATCTCCCCCGTCGCCCGTGGGCCGCCCCACCTCAGGACGTTCGCTTTTCGCCGAAGGCGATATCAAATACTTCCTCCACCCGTTTGACCGGGTAGAAGGTGAGCCCCCGTTTGATGTGATCCGGTATTTCATCAAGGTCCTTTTCATTTTGTTGCGGAATGATAACGTGTTTTATACCGTTACGACGAGCGGCTATCGTCTTTTCTTTCAAACCGCCGATGGGCAGAACCTGGCCCACCAGAGACAGTTCACCGGTCATGGCAACTTTCGGACGGGTTTTTTTGTCCCGCGCCAAAGAGAGTAGCGTCGTGGCCATCGTAATACCCGCGGAAGGCCCGTCTTTCGGCGTCGCTCCGGCGGGTATGTGCATGTGGATTTCGTTTTCGTCAAAAAATCGGCTGTCCACACCGAAGTCGTTGGCCACATGACGGACGTAGCTAAATGCAATGGAGGCGCTCTCCTGCATGATATCGCCCATCTGCCCGGTCAGTTTGAAGCCGCTCTTGCCGGGGTTGTTGATCGCCTCGATGATCAGCGTGTCTCCTCCGTAGGCGGTCCAGGCCAACCCCACCGCCATACCGGCGTGGTCCACCGTCTTACCGGTGTCTTCGGTAAAGACCGGTTTCCCCAGGTATTTTTCCAGATCCGTATCCGTCAGGTTGTAGGTCTCCGGAGCGTCGTCGTTGCTGATCTGATCCTTTGCCAGTTTCCGGTGAATCTTGTCCAGCATCTGCTCGTACCGGCGCATTCCCGCTTCCCGGGCGTACCCGTTTGCAATCGTACGGAGAGCCGATTTGTTGTACTTCACCTGATTTTTCTTCAGACCCGCCCGGTCGGCCGAACGGGGAACGAGGTACTTCCGGGCGATGGCGATTTTCTCTTCGTCGATATACCCGGAGAGCCGGATCACCTCCATCCGGTCCTGTAACGGTGCCGGAATCGAATCAAGGGTGTTTGCCGTGGCTATGAAGAGGATGTTGGAAAGATCGAAAGGCAGGTCCAGGTAGTGGTCCCGAAATGCGACGTTCTGCTCAGGATCGAGAACTTCCAGAAGGGCCGAAGAAGGATCCCCCTGGTAGCTCATGCCGAGTTTATCGATTTCATCGATCATGAAGACCGGGTCCTTGGTCCCCACAATTTTCAGCCCCTGAATGACCTTTCCCGGCATGGCACCGACATACGTCCGGCGATGTCCCTTGATTTCCGCTTCATCGCGCATCCCTCCCACGGAAAAGCGGAAGAACTTCTTGTTTAACGCTCGGGCCACGGATTTTCCGATCGACGTCTTTCCGACCCCCGGAGGGCCTACCAGACAGATGATGGAACCTTTCATGTCGCCCTTCAGTTTGCGAACCGCAAGAAATTCGACGATTCGTTCTTTTACGTCTTCCAGGCCGTAATGGTCGGCGTCGAGAATACGGGAAGCCTTGGTGATATCCAGATTTGCCGGTGGGGGTGATTCCCAGGGCAGACTGATAATGGTGTCCAGGTAGTTTCTGGTCACGGTGAACTCGGACGAGTTGGGTTCTATCAGCTGGAATTTCTCAAGCTCCTGTTCAACCTGTTTTCGCGTCTCTTTATCCAGGGGCAGCGACTCAATGGCTTCCTTGAACCGTTGGTACTCGGAACTCTTGGCGTCGGTGGGCATCCCCAGTTCTTTTTTGATCTCCTTAAGCTCTTCTTTGAGAAAGTACTCCCGCTGGCTCTTCTCGATTTTTTCGTTTATCTGACTCTGAATTCGCTTCTGGATGCGTAAAAGCTCCTGTTCTTTCTTGATGAACATGAGCACCTTTTCCAGGCGAGATCGTACGTTCATCGTTTCCAGCACATCCTGTTGGGACTCCCGGTCGATATTCAGGATGCTGGTGACAAAATCGGCGATCTTGCCGGGCTGGTCGATGTTCACCATGTTCAGCCGCATCTCTTCGGAAAAGAGAGGGTTGTTCTCACTGACCTGTTTGGTCTCGGAGATGATCGCCCTGGTCAGCGCCTGCACCTCATCAGTGTCAGTTTCTTCGTCATCCAGGTAGTCCACCGCAGCCACCATGAGGCCGTCGGCGTGAGAAAGGCTTTTGCGGATACGGAATCGTTTGAGGGTGGAGACAAAGACGTTCATACCGCCGTCAGGCAGGTTGATTCGCTTGAGGATTTTCACAACCGTCCCCACCTCATGGAGGTCCGCAACGGTGGGGTCGTCCATCTCTTCGTCCTTGGTGAGGACAAGTCCGATGTGTTTGTCTCCGTCCAGGGCGTGCTGCATCACCTCGAGGTCTTCTTTGGTGGTGATCATCAGAGGCGTAAAGAGGCCGGGGAAGATCGGTTTTCCGTTGAGAGCTATGAGAAAGAGTTTATTCGGCAGGATTTGATCCGCCGGCAGAATATCGCGTTGTTCAGACATAGTGCTTTAAAGTCCTTTATGTGTTGTCGTTTTTACCAGAGGTATGTATAAGCTATGAACGTGGACCGCAGCAGTCAACTCTCAGCGATAGTTATTCGTATCTCACCGTTTGGAGAAAGTCACGCCATGGTTGATCTGCTCACCCCCCATGAAGGACTTCTGCCGGGAGTTGCCTACGGTCTGCGGGGGAGGAGGTCCTCCCTGCGGGGTAAACTGGTGCCCTTTGCCCGGGGAACGGCGTGGCTCTACACAGACCCCCGGCAGGACCGGAGCAAGATCACCGATTTTGATGTGGACCGGTACGCGTTGAACCTTACGGCAGACCTGGACGCATATTACGAGGCAAGTCTCTGGGCTGAGGTGGTGTGGCGAAGCCACGCATCCGGAAGTGAGGGCGAGACGGTGTTTCGTCTTCTCGATCAGGCACTGGATGTGCTGGATCGGTATCCCACTCGGGCCGGAGACATCGGGTCGGTCGTCCTCTGGCGGTATCTGGATCTGATGGGGCTGCAGCCCGATCTGGACCACTGCGCCCGGTCGGAGCGCCCCTTTCGGACCGGCGAGTCTCGGTTTTACGATCAGAACGAGGACGTTCTCGTCTGCGCCGAATGGGCGGCGCCGGAAATGGGTGAGATCGACGGACCGGCGGCGCAGTTTCTCGAGGCGGTGGGTCGGCCTGACCTGGACCGCGACGACGCCCTGTTCGAGCTTTTGACGGCAAACCCTCCGGCGAAACTACCGTCCCATTCCCGGGGTATGGCCCGACGGTTTGTGGTGACGGCGATCCAGAACGCCGTGTCGATCCCCCTGAACACCCTGAAGGTAAGCGGCGGTCTGCGAGGAATGGTCTACTGACCTGTCAACCCGGCCCGGTTCGTGTTACATTTCACCTATGCGGGCATTAGATATTGTTATCAAAAAACGAAACGGTCGGTCCCTTTCGGAAGGCGAGATAGCTTTCATCGTCCGGGGCTATGTGGACGGTTCAATTCCGGAATACCAGATATCCGCCTTTCTCATGGCGGTCTTTTTCCAGGGCATGACGGCCGACGAGACGGGCTTTCTCACCCGGGAGATGATCGCCTCCGGTGAGACTATCGACCTCTCTTCCCTGAAGGGTCCATTTGTCGACAAGCACTCTACCGGTGGCGTCGGGGACAAGGTCTCTCTTATCCTGGCACCTCTTGCCGCGGCGTGTGGTCTTCAGGTCCCGATGATGAGCGGAAGGTCTCTGGGGCACACCGGTGGAACCCTGGACAAACTGGAATCCATACCGGGCTTTCGGACCGACCTGTCGCCGAAACGGTTTGCCGAAATTATCGCCGCATGCGGTTTTGCGATGACCGGCCAGAGCGCGGACGTCGTTCCTGCAGACCGCAAACTCTACGCACTTCGTGATGTGACTGGGACGGTGGAAAGCGTTCCGCTCATCACGTCCAGTATTCTGTCCAAGAAGTTCGCCGAAGGGGCGGACGCCCTTGTCTTTGACGTAAAGACCGGTCCCGGGGCGTTCATGAAAACTACCGATGACGCCCGGCGCCTCGCCCGGTCTCTGGTCGATACCGGAGAGAGCCTCGGGAAAAAAATAGTGGCGGTTCTCACGAGAATGGATGTACCTCTCGGTTCCAAAGTGGGAAACTTTCTGGAGGTGGAAGAGTCTCTGGCTCTCCTGGGCGCACCGGAAGCGGTGGCCGCGGTTCCTGCAGACCGGCGGAGCGATGATCTTCTCAATGTCACCGTCCGGTTGACCGCATGGATGCTTGTTGCCGGTGGTGTTGTTTCCGATGTGGACGAAGGTGTCCGGCGGTGCCGGACGGCCCTTGAGGACGGTAGCGCCTGGAAGGCGATGGAGCGAAACATCCGCGAACAGGGTGGTCGTCTTGACGAACTGTACCGGAATCTGGGAACACTCCGGGCACCGGTGAAAGATACGATCCGGGCCGACCGAAACGGGGTGGTTGGCGGCATCAACGCCTATTCGGTGGGAATGGGGGGTGTCTACCTGGGAGTCGGTCGGGGCAAAGCCGACGATACGGTTCGGCCCGACGTGGGCTTTGAACTTCTGGTGAAACCGGGTGATTCGGTGAAATCGGGCGATCCTCTAATTCACGTCTGGGGACACGACGATACGGCGGTGAGGCAGGCCGTTGAGACGGTGGCTGCCGGTATTTCGCTTGAAGATTCCGTCGACGGAGTCGACTGGAGCGCCGAATCGATGGTCGTTGAGGAGCTGTCCGCATTATGAAGTGGCACAAGCCACCGGTTGACGCGGCGGAAGTCAAACGGATTTCCCGCCGCTATGGAACGGATCTTTTGACATCTTCAATTCTGGTACGCCGGAACGTAACCGCTGCGGCCGCCCTGCCGTACTACCTGGAAAACGATTTACAGTACCTCCACGATCCCTTTCTGTTTCCCGACATGGTGGATGTGGTTGAACGAATTGATCAGGCCCGCCGGGAAAACGAAAAGGTCCTTATTTTTGGCGACCGGGACGTTGACGGGATTACCAGTACCGCCGTCATGGTCTCAACGCTGCGATCTCTGGGCCTTGACCCGGAGTGGCAAGTCCCCGAGGGGGATGCGTCCTACGGTCTCACCGTTGAGACGGTGGAGGATTTCGCCGCCCGGTCGGGTACCCTGATTATCACGGTGGACTGCGGGATCACGAGTGTGGACGAAATCGCCAGGGCGGTCGACCTGGGGATAGATACCATTGTTGTTGATCACCACAATCCCCACGAGGTGCTTCCGCCGGCAGTGGCTATCATCAACCCCAAGGTGGGCGACGATTATCCCTTTGACGGTCTGTGCGCCTGTGCGGTCTGCGGCAAAGTCCGACAGGCCCTCGCCGTGGGTTCGACGGAGATATTTGGTGAACTGACGACATTGCTGAATGTGCGTCCCGCCAATCAGACGGTTATAGTAGACGCGGTTATGCTTGAACACGGTGTTGAGGTGGACCGTGTGACTGAAGCACTCGTTCCCGGGGTGGCCCGGTTCGAGACGAGCCGTCTCCAGGATTTCCTGGTCGGCCGAAAACTCATCTGCTATGACGAACCCCTGCAGAAAAAACTCCTGCGGGAGGGACTGGGGTCCAACGTCGATATCTACATGCTCGATCTTGCCGGTTATGTCGGCGAGCACTTTCCCCAGCTTACCGGTAAGTCCCTCCTTGAAATGCGTGAAGGGGCGCGCATAACGAAGTACTCCGAGACAACTGAAGAAATTGATGTGCTTCTGGCGCTGTACCAGAGTGTTGTGGCCCGGCAGTTTCCGCAGATCCGGGAGTCTCTGGAATCGGTAAGCGATCTGGTCGCTCTGGCGAGCATCGCCGACATGATGCCTATCATCGACGAAAACCGGACACTGGTGCGACGAGGCCTGGAGCGGCTGAACAGTAATCCCCATCCGGGGCTGGCGGCGCTGATCACGGAGGCGGGATACACGGGACGAAACCTGGTCAGCCGGGATATCGGCTGGACCATCGCCCCCCTTATCAACGCAACCGGACGTATGGGCACACCGTCTCTGGCGGTACAACTCCTGTTGTCCGACGACGAGCAGGAACGAAAGGTGCTGGCCGCCGAAATCAAACAGCTGAACCAGGAACGCCGCCGCGTGGGTGACAGCGCCTGGAAAGCGGTGCATCCCCAGGTAGACAGTTCGCTGGAACGGAACGGAAATAAACTGATCGCCATTCATGAACCGACGGTCCATCGGGGCGTTACCGGCATCATAGCCGGGCGGCTCAGCAAACGGTACAACCTTCCGGCGGCGGTACTGACAACGGTTGACGATATCGCCATTGGGTCGGTCCGTAGTGCCCGCGGTTTTATGGCAACCGATTTTCTCGGCAACTTTGAGGACATTCTGGAACAGTGGGGCGGACATAACGAAGCCGCCGGTTTTAACCTCTCCGTCGATCGTCTGGACCGTTTCTGGGAGCGCCTCTCTACCGTTGCGTTGTCCATATCGCTGGGTGATGAAGCGGAAGAGGAGATTGAAATAGATGCGGAGCTTCCGTCGAAGTACCTGACCCCCGAGCTGGAGTCCATCGTCAACCGCTTTGAACCGTACGGGCAGTCCAATCCGGCGCTGCGGTTTCTTGCCCGTAAGATGGTCGTTGAAGACCTGCAGATCATGGGGAAAGAACAGGACCATCTCCGGTTGCTCTTGAGCGGCGGCGGGTATAAATGGCCGGCCGTCTACTGGGGCGCCGCCGATAAAGTAAAAACTGAAGTTGACCTCCGGGATCGGGTGGACGTGGTCTTTGAGTTCACCAAGAACTTCTACAATGGAAATGAGACGGTCCAGTTGATCATCGTTGATTTGTGCAGATCGGAGGAACAGATTGTGGGCACGGAATGACCAAATCCGCCTCTTTGCGGTGGCCGTCGGTGTCTTTCTTGCCGCTCCTGTCTTCGCTCAAGCCTCCGGTATCGGAGCGCTGTCGGTAGACGAAAGCGAGTGGTACGATACTTCTTTCTCCCGAGTGCGGTACGAACTGGTGCTTCCGGAACCGCCTGTTCAGGGAGAGGTCTTTGCAGTCGCTGTACGGGGGCCCCAGTCGGGTCCAGTCCAGGGAGAACTGGATATCCAGGGAGAACTGGAGTTACCGGACGGCTTTATCGTTACCGCTCACGGGTGGCGCGCCGCATCCGGTGTTGACCGGTTGTGGTACCTTCTGTTCGGTATACCCAGCACAACGCCCGCCGGATCTGCCAACATACGGGTGACCGTCCATTCCGTTGTCGGAGAAACGCGACTGCTCACCGGTTCAACCACCATTCAGTTCGGTTCATTTATCTCCGAGACGATCGCTTTGAACGACGATATGAGTTCACTACGGTCCGTTTGGGACCCACAAAAGGACGAGGAAGCCCGGATGCTTCGCGAACTGCTGCACACGACGAACCGGAACGCCCGGTACCACACCGGTCGTTTCGTGGCGCCCCTGCCGGTATTTCGGTATACGTCTTACTATGGAGATCGACGGACCTACGCCTATTCCGACGGTTCCACCGCCTCGGGGCTCCACACCGGTATCGATATGGCTGCCCCGACGGGAACGCCGGTGGCCGCTGCGGGGAGGGGCAGGGTGGCTATGGCGACAACCAGGATCGTTACCGGCGGAACGGTGATTATCGAACACCTCCCGGCGGTCTATTCGATCTACTACCATCTCGACACGGTGGACGTGGAGAAAGGAGATTTTCTTGAGGCCGGCGAAATCCTCGGTACCGTCGGTTCTACCGGACTCTCCACAGGCCCCCATTTGCACTGGGAACTCCGGGTTGCCGGCGTTGCGGTTGATCCGGAACAGATAATCAAGGCGCCGTATCTTGACATCATGTCGGTTCGCAGGTCATTATTGACGACACCTTAACAAAGGAAAGGGGGTGATTTTATCGCCTTTGTGAAAGTCGATGAGGGGGAAAACCTCGAACGATCGATAAAGCGCTTTAAGCGGCTGGTAGAAAAAGAAGGTATTATACGCGAGTGGAAGAAGCGGGAGTACTTTGAAAAGCCGTCGACGATCAAGAATCGAAAGACGAAAGCGCTGTTACGGAAGATTGAGAAGAAAATCCGTAAGGCCAATGCTTCCCGATCGTACTGATAACAATGGATACGTATTCCAAAAAGGCGCCCGGAAACGGGCGTTTTTTTGTCGATTTTTTGTTTTCTCCCGGTGGAGTTCCCGCTCTCAACGGTCTTTTTATTCTGTTCGTCCTTTTGATCGTCCTGTTATTAGTCGGCTGCAGTTCCTCCGACCCGGAAATCATGCAGGTCGACCTCAAGATAGTCGCCTCTCTTTCGCCTCCTGTTAATTCGGATGGTCTTACTACTCAGGTAACCGAGTACCTGCAGGTGCGGATGGATGTGCACGACCCCGATGGTAATGACGAAGTTGCCGGCCTGGCGATCATCCACGACGCCTCGGGGCTGTTCTGGGAGACCGACATCGCCGGGGTTCGTACACTTGAACGGGATGGGCAGAACTGGCTCAGTTTTGATGCATTACCCGTACCGGGATCGCAAAGGGTACCCCGGGGGGTGTATCGCGTCGAGGTTGAAGACCTGTCCGGTCGTCGGGGAGTGCGGACCGTGACCCTTCCTTTCGCGGTCCCCGCAGCGGAACCGGCTGATTTTGTCCGAGTAGTCGCAGACCGGGTCGCATTACCCGGCGGTGGTGAGAGTGGTGGTGAGAGCGGTGGTGAGAGCGGCACAGATTCGACGCCGCGAATGTACTTGTATTCCGGCGGAGGCGAATCACCAGCCGTTGCGTTTGGGGAAGTCCCCGTTTCCGCGCCGGGTGGGTCAACGTTCCCGGTCTCTGCGGTTCCGGTGCCGTCTGATCAGGGAGCTGAGGACCGACGTCTCTGGTTTGTGATCGAACGGGGGCGTTACCTTCGCCTCCGCTCCGGCCCCTGGTGAGGTCGCCTGGTCAGGTCGCCTGGTCAGGTCATCAGTTGGGTGGGAACAGCCGGCGTCGCAGGCGTTGCAGCCAGTTTTTCATACGCCGGAAAAACCCGGTCCCGTATCTGTCGGAGTAATCCTGGGCCGCTTCTTCCACCGGGTAGTCTGATCCATATCGCGCCTTCAGTTCGTCCCACCGTTTGACAATCCACAGGTAGAGATCGGTATGGGTCCGACCGGGAAAGCGACCTATCAGCCTGTTTTTCCGGATTACCTCGACGATCGGCCGATATACGTTCCGGTACCAACTGAGGATGGCCTCCTCTATTGGTATCTCCACGGTCCGGTCCTGGTTTATGTAGTACTTGTGTCCGAAGATATGCTGAGTCAACTCGTCATATCGACCGGGTGACGTTACGAGAAAGGGTTCGTCCGGCAGCAGCGAGTTGAGTTGAAAGCGTTCCAGAAATTTCGTCCGTTCATGGTCAATAACGGCGTTTTCCAGCTTCCGTCGCGTCATCGATTCGTGAAGCGGTATTTCCGTGTCCAGGCTGACAACTTCCGCATCGATAGCAAGGACACCCTGCGCCTTTGCCACCGATACCCGATGATTACCGTCCCGAACAAAGTAGACGCCACCGACTTCATAGAGTTTTATCGGCGGCAGGATGATATCCGACAGATGAGCCAGGTCCACCCGCTGCCAGCGGGTGCGCAGGTATTCATACCGGGGCAGAAAACTCTTGCTGAAATCTTGGTAACGGCCTTCACTACCCACTATCCGATCGATAGAAACGGTCTGCATGCCCCGGTACGTTTCGCCTCGCGGTCGGATAACCTCCTTTACCTCCTGTAGTGAAAGCAGCTCTTTCCGGTCTGAAGAAAAGAGGTTGAAAATCTCAGAAAAAAAAGCTCCCGTCCGAGCGCGGTTGAAGTCGTCTCGGGCTTCAGACTCTAGAAATGTCTTCATCTGATTCTCCCCCGTTCATATTCGTTAGGGTCCACTTCCAGGACAAAATGGTCAAAGACATTGATTACCTCGGTATCCATAAATCGAGTGCGCCGGGCGGCGTTGAGATCGTACAGGTGTATGTGTCCGTGCAGCAGATATCGGGGGCGGAACATCCTCATGAACCAGAGCATGCTTTTGAACCCCGTATGACACAGGTCCGGCTTGTCATGAATACCCCGCGGCGGAGCGTGGGTCAACAGAATGTCGAGAAAACGACGGTGAACAAGACGATTCCAGATGAGTCGGGGAATAAGCCTGAACATCCGCAGGTACATCTGAAATTCCGTGAACTGGTGCTGTCCGTGGTTGTACCGCATGCTGCCGCCCAGTCCGGCAATCAGCAGTCCCTGCATGCAACGGATCCTGTCTTCCAGATAGGTTGCACCGTAGTAATTTCTCAGTTGGGAAGACATGCTGGTCGAATCGAGCATGAAATCACCGATCTTCCGGAACTGGGGGAGTGCCTTCAGGTTGTGGTTGCCGAAGACGAATCCGACCGGTTTGTTGAGACTGGATGCCACGAATCCGAGGTATTCCATGGGAAGGTCTCCGGCACTCAAAACCAGATCGATATCGTTGAACCGTCGTTTTATCGCGGCGCTGTACACGAGTGGATCGATATGGTCGGCAATACAGAGAATCTTCACCGTTACGCTTTGAGCAGTTTCTGCAGTTTGTCCTTGTTCAGAAGATCGATCGGCCGAGATTCGGCGTAGGCGATGGCCGTTCGGGAAAAATTGCTGCTGGCGACAATTGCCGCCCGGTTGATGTTCTGGGTCTTCATCTCTTCCTGGGTCTGTTGAACTGTGGACTCATCGATCAGCTCGGCTACCCGAACAAACCGGATCAACCGTGACATCGCTTTGGTATTTCGCCAGTTGCTCTTTGTTTCTACCGCAATGACCTTGGCACCGTCCGGTTCATCCGTTATTGACTGTACGGTAAGGCCCATGGCAGTAATTACCCGTTCACACATAACGCGGAAGTCTACCTGGGACGCCGTCAGAAAGTCCTTTACGAGATCATCCTGACCAAGATCCTGATACTGGGAGATCTTTTCTGCCACGTCCTGAAACCCCGGTTTGATCTTGTACGCTGCTTCCCAATGTTCAACTGCCCGTTCAATCTGACGCAACTGTTCATAGCAGGTCGCCAAAAAGTAGTGTGTCCAGAGGGCGTCGGTGCTGTTCGGTTCTTGAATCTGGGAAATCGCCCGTTCGAGCTCCAGGACTGCCCGTTCCAGGTTGTTCATCTCCATGTAGCTGGTGCCGCGTTCGACCAGGGATTTGATTTTGAATTCCGGCGATTTTGCCGCCCATTCAAACGCCTGAAGGGCGGCGGCGTAGTCCTTGCTTTCTTTGTGAATTTTGCCGATGTAGTAGTACGCTTCGTACGCCTCAGGTTGAAACCGCAACGCCTTTTCAAGAAGCTGTTTTGAATCGGCGTACCGTTTGGCCCGGTAAAGAATAAGTCCAAGTCTGAGATGGGCCGGTCCGTGCCCTCTCTGGAGTTGGATGGCCTTTTTGTAGTAACCTATCGCCTTGGAGGCTTTGTTCCGGGATTCGAAAAGCAGACCCGCCTGGTAGTAATTTTCTGCGGTACCCGGGTCTTTCTGAAGGAGAAGAAGGTACTCTTTGAGAGCCTCATCGGGCTGGTTGAAGCGCGTAAAGAGACGCGCAATTTCTCTTCGGAAGGTGACTTCGGGAACTGTCCCGTCGAAAATGCCGATCTGGTTGATGATTTTGTACTCCATCAGGGCCAATTCGGGTTTTCCGTCCTGCAGGTACGCCTTTCCCAGAAGATAGTGGACTTCCGGATTGCGCTGGTCCTTGATTAGTATCTGTTTTGCCAGTTTAACGGCAGCAGTGTTCTTGTTCTGCTTGAGAAGTTGTTCAACCCGGGCTATTTTCTTCGGGGAGACCATATT
>Ga0172382_10004993_pt1 | contig 20013 bp, 18 predicted proteins | sample Leawel138RmetaG_FD_122245 | JGI IMG/M metagenome (GOLD analysis project Ga0172382, IMG submission 122245) | Leachate microbial communities from a municipal landfill in Southern Ontario, Canada - Leachate well 138R metaG | ecosystem: Engineered > Solid waste > Landfill > Unclassified | place... | reverse complement strand
GCGCCATCGGTTACGTCACCCCGCACGAAGCAGAGGAGGCATTCTACGCAAGCTTGAACGTTGAGCAAAAAGCAGCCTAATCATTGAACCAGAAACTCTCCGGTAAACCCGGGGCAGTTCAGAGTGGCTGCTGCCCTGACGTGCGGACGGTCGGGGCTTTGGGCGGTGGAAGCGGCGCGGTGCCGCTGCCAATGAAGGAGCCACCACCATGACCGTCAAGCTCAATGACCTGCAACGCATCCTGCTCTCGAGCGCCAGCAACCGGGAGGATGGCAGTTTGCTGCCGATGCCGGACAGCGTTGCCACGGACACGGATCGCACAACGACCGCCATCACTTCGCTGGTCCGCCGGAAGCTGGCGATTCGATCGAATGATCATGTCTTCATTACCGATGCGGGCCGTACGGCAATCGGAACCGCAGACACAGGCATACTGGAGAAAGGGGAAGCGTGTATCACGCCGCCAGGCACGACCGGAGCGGGTGCGTCTGAGATACCAGAACAGTGTGATGATATGGATGCTCCCAGCGCCTGCATTACTCCACCTCTGGACATCCCGGCGGTCCTCTCGACGGCATCCACCTCGATTGAAGTCCCAATCCCGGTTGCGGCGCGTCCAGGCAGCAAGATCGCTTTGCTGGCGGATCTGCTCTCCCGCGAGGATGGCGCAACACTTGATGTTATGACCTCGGCGACAGGCTGGCAGCCGCACACGGTACGTGCCGCACTCAGCGGGTTGCGCAAGAAAGGCCATGCCATCGCCAGCGACAAGGTCGACGGCACGCGCATCTGGCGGATCGAGCGGTAATGGCCGTGCGGGATCTGGATGCCGTACTCGCTTCCCTCGACGCCATGGATCTCCCGCGATTGCGCGATACATGGCACACGCAACTTCGCATCCCGCCGCCGAAGGTGAGCGCGGGCTTGCTCCGCCTGGCCCTCGCCCATGCATTGCAGGAGAAAGCGCTTGGCGGCCTGTCGAAGGCCGCTGAACGCCGGCTGAGAAGCATGGAAAAGGTTCTCGAGGGTACGTCGCCTGATATCGCTACGACAGATGTTTCGGCACCATCTTCTCCATCTGTCACAGCCTCGACTCCAACTCCCGCTCCATCTTCATCAACTTCTCCAACTTCCGCCTCGTCGACCTCAGCGGCCGGGTCGCCTCTTTCTGGCGCAGACTCCGCGCGCCCCATGGCCGGCCGTCGCTCTGCCGCATCCAGCAAGAAGCTTCCCCTTCTGCCGCGTCCCGGCATGCGGCTGGTGCGGGAGTGGCAAGGTGTCACCCATATCGTCACGGTCGGCGAAGATGGCGTCCTGCGCTGGAACGAGCGCGAGTGGCGCTCCCTCAGCCAGATCGCCCGCACGATCACCGGCACGCAATGGTCAGGCCCGGCCTTCTTCGGATTGCGCTGAACCAATGAAGAAGGTCCGTTGCGCTATCTACACGCGCAAATCCTCGGAAGAAGGACTGGAGCAGGACTTCAACTCGCTCGACGCCCAATATGCCGCCTGTTCGGCCTATATCGCCAGTCAGACGAGCGAAGGGTGGACACTGCTGAGAGAGCGCTATGACGATGGCGGTATCTCAGGCGGAACGCTGGAACGGCCGGGACTGCAGAAGCTGCTGGCCGATATTGGTGCGGGCCGGATCGACATCGTCGTGGTCTACAAGGTCGACCGTCTGACCAGATCGCTGCTCGACTTCGCGAAGCTGGTCGAGTCGTTTGATGCGGCCAATACCAGTTTTGTCTCCGTCACCCAGTCGTTCAACACCACCACCAGCATGGGCAGGCTGACATTGAACATGCTGCTGTCGTTCGCGCAGTTCGAACGCGAAGTGACCGCTGAGCGCATTCGCGACAAGATCGCCGCCTCCAAGCAACGCGGCATGTGGATGGGCGGAACGCCGCCCCTGGGCTATCGCCCCGACGGCAGAAGTCTTGCCATTGTTGAAGAACATGCCGCCATCGTCCGCGATATCTTCCGGAGATATCTGGCAGTAGGCAATGTCCGGCTGGTGGCGGAGGCACTGCAACGGGAAAATATTCGCACTCCGGCACGCACTGCGCTCAAGAGCAACCGCTCCTTCGGTGGCGCACTATTCAGCCGGGGGCAGATCTACAAGATCCTTGGCAATCCGATCTATATCGGGCGCATCCCGCATGGAAAGATGAGCTATCCCGGTCTGCATACCGCCATCATCGAACAGGAGATATGGGAGCAGGTGCAGCAGATGCTGACGGGCAATCGCACCGGCAAACGGTCCGCCCCTGTCAACATCCGCCACCCCAGCATCCTTGCCGGCAAGCTGTTCGATGAGCGGGGAGAGGCGCTGGTCGCCACCCATGCCAACAAGGGCAAGGTGCGTTATCGCTACTATGTCAGTCGATCCCTACAGCATGGTGGTGACGCCAGCGCCAATCCCGGCATGCGCATCCCCGCCCGCGAAATCGAAGCAGTGGTGATCGAACAGATCGCACAGGTCGTTGGCGATCCTGTTGCGCTACTCAATGCCGCTAAAGGGGCAGACAACGCGAAAGGGCATGATCAGCCGGACATCCCAACGCTGGTACAAAAAGCAACAGAACTGGCGACACACCTGCGCGAACGCCGCAACAGTCACGATGGCGCGCTCCAGGCGCTGGTTGCTGATATCGTTGACCGCATTGATATCGGGGCTTCCGAGGTAAGCATCACGCTCAATCCCACAGGGCTCAGTCAGCAGCTCGGTGTCACGATCGATGCCCTATCCCCAGCACTGAGGATTACCGTTGCCGCCCGCCTGAAACGTTCCGGCCTTGCCGTCCGCATGGTTCTCGAAGATGGATGTAGCCCTGCGGCCCCAGCCACAGATACCGGCAACGCCCTCATTATCGCCATCGTCAAAGCCCGCCGCTGGTGGAAAACGCTATGCGACACCTCTGATTTATCCGTTTCGGCACTTGCCCGTCAGGAAGGCTACAATCCCACCTATATCAATCGCATCCTCAGACTGGCGTTTCTCGATCCCAAGGCCATTGAGGCCATTCTCAATGGTACCGCCCCGCTTGACCTCACCCTCGAGCGCCTGACCAAGGGACCCGCACTCCCGCCATGCTGGCAGGACCAGCGCCACATGTTGGGAATCGCAACGCGCTGATATCGGCGTAACCCGAACCCGCACCGACGAAAACCGCCAAAGAGAAAAGCCGGGGTTTGGCCCATATTCTCTCTTCAGAAAAGGCTCTCAGGTCAGCCTGCCCACGCCAAACCCACGGATAGTGGGGCAGAATTTGGAGAATATGACAAGCCATACCAACGGGATAGACTGTATGGCGGAGTCGGAGGGAGTCGAACTGTAAGGGGAAAAACAGGAAGTTTGCCCACATTTTCGCCCACAGAGAAATCTATTTTGGCCACGCATCCTGTGCCAGCCGCAGCCGCAGGGCGCAGTCGGTCCAGGACTCTACCACCTCCTGAACCCAGACCGCGACTGTCCTGTCGCCGAGTGCGGGCAACGGTGTGCAGCCCTCAGCGACCCTTTGCGGTGAAGCCGGGGGGTGCGTGCCAATGCCATTGGCATCTCGCGTGGCGGTCGCACAACGAAGGTCCACGCCCTTGTCGATGTCCTCGGACGCCCGCTTCGGCTCGTCCTGACGGCCGGCAACACGTCGATGTAAAGGGCGCAGACCTGCTGATGGGTGAAAACGCCAGAATGAAACGGGTGATCGCCGATCGCGGTTACGACGCCAACCGCATCAATCAGGGCCACGTTACGCGAGCGGGGCGCGATCCCTGTGATCCCCGATCGTCGCAACCGCAAACGCCCGATCCAGTATGACGAACGACGCTACAAGGACCGCTGGCGGGTCGAGGCCATGTTCTGCCGTCTCAAGGATTTCCGCCGGATCGCAACCCGCTATGACAAACTCGCCAGAAACTTCCTCTCAGGACCTCGCTGCGACCGTGGCATTCTGGATTTGAACGAGTCTGGACCCTACGTCGCGAAGTGCTTTGTTGTTTCGGAAAATAGCTACTCTTTTCTGCCCGTGGAAATGTTTCGCATGAAAGCTTTGAGGCGTAGCAACCCAAAGAAATCAAGCATGAGAGGTAGCGCGATCCGAAGCATGGTCGCTGCATCCTCGTCGGAAATCTGTCCGGCACTTCCCTTGAGAAAAATACTGGATTCCCACGCTGCAACCTCTTCGGCGGCTTGCAAATAAAAGGCAATATTCTCTGGTGGGAAGCCCGCTTCCTCTACAAAACCAGCTTCACGGATTTGAGCCCAGATTTCAACAAGCCTTGCATCGGTCAGGCTCAATCGGGGTTCTTTTTCTCCAACAAGCGTAACTATGCCCATAGCGTCGAATGCATGTGCGTCTCGTTCCGCCATCGCGTTACGCTCCAAAAGCGCCGTGAGTGGCACAAGGCGCGTATCGTCCAGACTAAACTGGACGGCCAGCAGTTCCTCCAGATGCTGGTAGGTTGCCGCACCTGCCCCGCTATCGAGGCCGCTGCCGTTCAGCAAATCCTTGATTTGGCCGAGCGTCAGGCGACTGCCTCGTTGAAGTTCCCGGATCGCAACAACTGCACGTACGTGGGAGTCGTCATACTCGGCCTGGTTGCGCGCCAGTCGCGTTGGCTCCGGCAGCAAGCCTTTACGCAAATATATGCGAATGACTTCACGATTAACACCGGTTCTTTCCTCAAGCTCACGCATGCGCATGGCGTGATCTCTATCCTGATCGCCATGGCCGGGGCAACCCGAGACATTCTTACGGCATTCCGGAGCAATTTCGTCACCCCCTATTGCCCACGGCGCATTATGCGTGTACGTTGCACGCATAATAACTGAATAATACACGCTCGAGTTTCCACCCTTGGCCACAGGAGAGAGATTTGGCTACGAATCTGGAGGAATCACCCAAGGTCAGAACAGCGCGTCCACCGCACGTTCCGGCCGATCGGGTCTACAAAATTGATATGTACGCCCTCGACGGAATCGAAAACGGTTATCATGAGGCGTGGAAGAATATTCAGCATCCCGGCGTCGCGGATCTCATATGGACGCCGTTTACTGGCGGCCACTGGATTGCGACAAACGGTGAAACAATCCGGGAAATTTACAACGACCCTGCGCGTTTCTCCAGCGAGGTGATTTTTCTGCCCAAGGATGCAGGCGAAAAGTATCAGATGGTGCCGACGCGTATGGACCCGCCTGAGCACACGCCCTATCGCAAGGTCCTCGATAAAGGGCTCAATCTTGCGCAGATCCGTAAGGTAGAGGATAAGGTCAGGCTCGTCGCGGCGGGGCTGATCGATAATTTCGTCAAACGTGGCGAATGTGATTTTGCGGCGGACTTTGCCGGTATTTTTCCCGTTCATGTTTTTATGGCGCTTGCCGATCTGCCTCTCGAAGACGTGCCGTTGCTCAGTAAATTCGCCCGGCAGATGACGCGCCCCGCAGGCAACACGCCTGAGGAGATGGCCGCAGATCTCGAAGCCGGTAACGACGGCTTTTTCGCCTACGTCGATCCTGTCATCCGGGCGCGCATCGGCGGCAGCGGCGACGATCTCGTCACATTGATGGTCAATAGCCAGATCAACGGAGAGCCGATTGCACATGAGAAGGCGCAAGGACTCATTTCCCTGCTGCTGCTGGGCGGTCTCGACACCGTTGTCAACTTTCTCAGTTTCTTCATGATTCATCTTGCGCGGAACCCCTCCATTGTCGCGGAACTGCGTAGCGACCCCCTCAAACTGCAACGCGGAGCGGAAGAGTTGTTCAGACGCTTCCCGGTTGTCTCCGAGGCGCGGATGGTCGCGAAAGATCAGGAGTATCGTGGTGTTACATTGAAGCGCGGCGATATGATTCTGCTGCCCACGGTTCTTCACGGGTTGGATGAGACGCAAAATCCCGAGCCATTGCGCCTCGACCTTGGGCGGCGCGGCATTTCCCATAGCACGTTTGGCGGAGGGCCTCATCGCTGCGCGGGACTGCATCTGGCCCGCATGGAAGTCATCGTAACGCTCGAAGAGTGGCTGAAGCGCATACCGGAATTCAGCCTGAAGGAGGGAGCGACCCCAACCTATCACTCCGGAATTGTGGCGGCCGTGGAAAATGTCCCCCTCGTCTGGCCAGTTGTCGACGGAGTGTAAAAACTGCCCTGCCAGCTACGGCAAGTGCCGACGCGCTCCGGCGGGTTGATCTGTCTGCCAGAGGATGCCGGATCAAACCATATGGACTGTTAACAGATATCAGGAGAGGATGTGGTATGCGGGGACGTGCATCAGTTCTGGTGAAACCCAATCAACTGGAAACATGGGATGTCGCCATCACCGATCCTGAACCGGGCGGCGCCCTGGTGTCGATCGTGCTGGGCGGCGTGTGCGGCAGCGATGTGCATATCCTGACCGGGGAAGCAGGCGAGATGCCGTTTCCCGTCATCCTGGGCCATGAAGGTATTGGCCGGATTGAAAAACTCGGTCCCGGTGTCACCACGGATCATGCCGGCGCTGAATTAAAGGCGGGTGATCTGGTCTACTGGTCCCCGATTGCACTTTGCCACCGCTGCTATTCCTGCACAGTTCTTGATGAAACCCCGTGCGAGAATAAGCGGTTTTTCGAGGATGCCTCCAAACCAAACTGGGGAAGCTATGCGGATTATGCCTGGTTGCCTGACGGTATGCCTTTCTTCCGGCTGCCCGATCATGCCAGCCCGGAGGCGGTCGCCTCCCTGGGCTGCGCTCTCCCGACAGCACTGCGCGGCTTCGATCGTTGCGGACCGGTACGCGTGGGCGAGACCGTTGTCGTGCAGGGCGCGGGTCCCGTGGGTTTATCCGCCGTGCTCATCGCGTCCCAGGCAGGAGCCGGGGAAATTATCGCCATTGACGGCTCGTCCCGACGCCGGGAGGCGGCAATGTCTCTCGGTGCAAGCGCAACAATCGGCCTGGATGTCCCGCTCGATGAGCGACGCCGGATTGTTTACGACCGGGTTGGGCGCGCCGGTCCGAACGTCGTTGTAGAAGCCGCCGGAGTATTGCCGGCCTTTCCGGAAGGCGTGGATTTAGCCGGCAATCATAGTCGTTACATCATATTGGGTCTTTGGGGCGCGATCGGGACGCAGCCGATCAGCCCGCGCGTTCTGACGACGAAGAATTTGACGATCGGCGGCGCCACGTTCCCGAAACCAAAACATTATTATCAGGCGCTGCACCTCGCCGTCGCCTTGCAGGATCGACTGCCGCTGGCTGAACTGGTGAGCCATCGGTTCGGCGTCGCCCAAGCCGGCGAAGCACTTGGCCTGACGAAAAGTGGAGGCACTATCAAGGCCGTGATCGATCCGACGATTGGCTAACTGTTTGGTGCCGGCATTTGATGGTGTAATATTCAGTCATCAGTGGAAGGACGCGCTATGGGACAGATTCTTCACGGGAGAGCCTGATCGCGCTTTCGAAGCGTTACAGCATCAACCCCAAGACGGTCGCCAAGTGGAAGAAGCGCACCGCTGTCGGCGATCTACCGACCGGTCCGAAGGGGCCCAGGTCGACTGTCCTGACGATTGAGGAGGAAGCAATTATCGTTGCCTTCCGTCGGCACACTCTGTTGCCGCTGGACGACTGCCTCTACGCGTTGCAGGCCACCATCCCGCACCTGACACGCTCGTCGCTGCACCGCTGCTTGCAGCGCCACGGGATCAGCAGGTTGCCCGAAGTAACCGGGGCCCGGGAACCAACGAAGAAGTTCAAGACCTATCCGATTGGCTATTTCCGCATTGACATCGCCGAGGTGCGCACCGCCGAAGGGAAGCTGCACCTTTACGTGGCGATTGACCGAACCAGCAAGTTCGCCTTCTTGCAGCTCGCCACCAAGGCGAACAGAGTCGCCGCATCGGCTTTCCTGGTCGCACTGGTCGCCGCGGCGCCCTGCAAAATTTACACCGTGCTGACGGATAATGGCATCCAGTTCACCTTCCCGCCTCGCTATGCCGATGGCCCGGCCGCCAGGTTCATCACGCACATGTTCGACATGCGCTGCCGCGAAAACAGGATCGAGCACCGGCTCACCAGGATCAAACATCCCTGGACCAACGGCCAGGTCGAGCGGATGAACCGAACGATCAAGGAAGCAACCGTCAAGCGCTATCACTGTGACGGCCACAGGCAGCTCGAAGCTCACCTCCAGACTTGATAAATGCCTAAAATTATGGGCGGCGTCCCAAGACTCTCAAGGGCCTCACACACCCTACGAATACATCTGCAAAACATGGACAACCGAACCAGACAGATTTACCGTCAATCCTACCCATCAAATGCCGGGACCAAACAGCTAACCAGATACTGTTCTTACAGGTCGAGAAAAGCCCCCGGACGCATAGTCTTTTACATAATTACAGTTGATCGTTGACCAGGGGCACGCGCCGCACAACGGACAGGCCAAACCCTTCCAGTGCGGCAAGCTTCCCCGTACTGGAGGAAAGCAGAAGCATTTCCTGCACCCCCAGATCCAGGAGGATTTGCGCGCCTATCCCATAATCCCGATATCCATGGATATCCGCATAAGCTTTGCGGTTTCCCTTGACCCGCTCCGAGACCGAAGTGGGGCTGGGATCTCTCACAAACACCCCGACGGCAGGACCATCGTGGGATGATATCGCGCGCAAGGCAGCAGGAACATAATCGCGATGGGCGGCCCGCCATCCAAGCACATCCGCAGTCAAATCGAGTTGGTGGACGCGTACAAGCGTGGGCACACCTGCTTGCGGATTGCCCCGGACAAGTGCGACATGTTCACCGCCGTCTATCACGTTTCGGTAGACGACGATGGTGAAATCTCCATACCAGCTGTCGAAGGGAGTTCGCGCCACGCGTTCTATCAGGGACTCGGATCGCCGACGATATTTGATCAAATCGGCGATCGTGCCGATTTTCATGGCGTGATTACGGGCGAATCCGATCAGTTCTGGAAGGCGAGCCATCGTCCCGTCTTCATTCATGACCTCACAAATCACTCCAGCGGGCACCAGTCCGGCGAGCCGGGAGATGTCGACCGCCGCCTCTGTATGACCCGCCCGCACCAGTACGCCGCCATCGCGCGCAACGAGGGGGAAGACGTGGCCAGGTGAAACCACGTCATGCGCACCTTTCGACGGATCAACCGCAACGGCGATCGTATGCGCACGATCGTGCGCAGAAATACCGGTCGTGACGCCCTCCCGGGCTTCGATCGAGACTGTGAACGCCGTTCCATGTCCCGCCTCATTACGTCCGGTCATCGGTTGCAAGGCGAGCTCATCCGCCCTTTCCGCTGACAAAGCGAGACAGATCAGTCCTCGCGCGTGCGTCGCCATGAAATTGATTGCGCGGGGGGTCGCGAACTGGGCGGGGATAATGACGTCGCCCTCATTTTCGCGATCCGGCGCATCTACCAAGATATAGGGAAGACCATTACGGGCGTCTTCAATAATCGCTTCAATGGGGGAGATATCCGTCATGATTCAATACCCTTGAGTCTCTGGTCAATATGGCGTGGCGCAATCTCCGGTTGAACGGTCGCCGTGAAGTCGCGGACATAATCGAGCGTGCCCACGCCATGACTGAGATATTCTCCGGAATAAGCCCGACACATTCCGACCATGCCCGCAGCATTGGCGAGGGGCGTCGGCTCGCCCTGATCGACGATATGTCGTCGTCCACGCGCCACGAATATACCGCGTTGCAACATAGTTGCCGCCAGTAGCGCATCTCCGGCGAACATATGCGCCGCCCACTTCCTGAAGCCTGACATCAGCGGATTTCCCGCGAGGCGACAAGGCGCAGTGACATGGAAATCGGCGATCTGCCAATGATGGATTATCTTGTCATTTCGCCGGATATCGATCCAGATAGGCTGATCAACCTGGTCCGGGATTCGGATCTCCCAGAGGGCGGATGCAGAAACATGCGACATGGCCCAGAGCGCCAGGTCGGCAAGATGGGTACAATTTGCCGGCTGCGGCAGCCGGGCCAGAAAGTCGCGCGCAGGCGCGAACAAAGGCTGGCCCACCAGCGCCTGCAAGCCCGCGACCGATCCGATGCACATATTCGTCGGCGCGCGATTAAACCCGGCCTCGATTCCGGTAATATGCGTTCCGTCATGGTCAAGCGACAACCAGTAGGAATGGTGCGTATCGTCGACCTGCCCTGTTACACCGGCAGCGCCTGCCACGAACTGCAGGCGGCGGCGATAGATTCCTGTGCCGTAAGCCGGGTTTATCGGGAAATGCGCGAGTTCCGGTATCATGCTTTTCTTCCCACGGCCTCCAAGCTGACTGTCTGCAACGCGGTCAACTCCCCTGTTGACGAGGGGGCATGAACATATGCATGAGTCAGTTTCATCGCAGTTTTCACCTATAATCCATGCAAAGGCGAGCCGTTATGGGCAAGATCAGCAATATATCACGACGGCGGCGCTCTGCCCGGACGGAGGGCGGCGCCGACTATACCGCAAAGCGGGACGAACTCCTGCGCATTGCGGCCCGCCTGTTCAAGGAACAGGGTTATCAGGCAACGAAACTTGCGGATATCGCGCGCGAGGCGGGCCTGGATCGGGCCACAGTATATTATTATGTCGGCAGCAAGGAGGAATTTTTTCGTGAAACGGTTGAAGGAGTTCTGGACGCGAATATTGCGGAAGCGAAACGGCTCCTCGACGACGATTCGCTGCGCTGGCGTGATCGACTTCATGCCATTTTTGTCCGGTTGATGGTTTCCTACGAGGAAAATTATCCCGCTACTTTTGTATATATTCAGGAAATGATGCATCAGGTTGCCGCAGAAGAGACGATCTGGGCGCAGGAAATCATGAAAAAGACACGTGCGTTCGACCAGATGCTGCTCCAGATGATCAGCGAAGCGATGGCATCCGGAGAATTGCGCGCGGATCTTCCGCCGCGCCTCATAGAAAATGCGCTCTTTGGCATGTTGAACTGGACTCACCGCTGGTTCGTTCCGGGCGGCCCGATGACCGGTTTCGACGTGGCCGAAGCATTCTGGTCCATATTCATGGATGGCATGGGAACCGGAGAGGCCCCGAAGTCCTGACGCCGGTCACAATCGTGCGCGCAACGCGCGTTTGTCGATCTTTGTCGCGGACATGGGCCAATCCGCGGCAGTCATGAAATGAATGGCACGTGGCACCTTGTAACTGGCAATTCTGCCCCGGCAATGTGCAATCAATATTTCTTCATCCACATCATGCCCATCGTAAAGCTCGACAAACGCGACCGGGACCTCGTCCAGCCGGAAATCCGGACGACCAACCACTTCCGCTATCTTGACTGCCGGATGTGTGCATAGAAACGCCTCAACTTCGATGGCGGCGACATTTTCGCCACCCACTTTCAGCATATCCTTGCAACGACCGCCAAAGATGAGGCTTCCATCCGGCAGCCGCGTGTAGAGATCGCCGGTCTTCAGCCAGCCCTGCGCATCAAGGGCTTCTGCTGTTTTTTCAGGTGCAGCCCAGTAATTATCCATCACATTATAGCCGCGCACCAGAATTTCGCCCATGATACCGTCGGGCAAATCGCCGCCGGTTTCGGGATCGGTGATACGGATCTCTACCCCTGAACACACTTTGCCTTGTGTTCTGGATCGCGATTCGCGCGTTTCGTCTGCGTCGGACAGGGCAAAAACGCCGGCGGTTTCGGTCATGCCACATGCCTGAAGGATTTCGGTTTGCGGGAAAAGATCCTGCACCCGATCCACCAGGGTCGGAGGAGCAATGAGAAAGAGATATTGTAGACTGCCAAATTTCTCCGGCGCGAAATCCGGGTGGTCGATAATGCCTTGCACGATGGCGGGGAACCACGGCCAGGCCAGCGTCACGCCATATTGCGTCATGAGCGCAATGGCGCGACCGGCATCGAACCATCTGTCCGCGAGGAATGTTCCGCCCGCGCCAACGGAGCCGATAAAAGGAGCAAGACTGCCGATATGAAAAAGAGGGCCTCCCGCCCAGGTCACATCGACCCCGCCTGACGCCAGACGGTAGCGCGCCCGTTCGACGGGACCTCGCGTTACAGCCTCATGCGGCAGCACGCAGCCTTTGGGATTCGCCGTCGTGCCGGAAGTGTAAATAATAAGTGCGGGGTCGCGCACGCGCACGCATCTGCGTGCCTGTTCGACGACATGGCCATCCACCCGTTCCGCCTGCGCGAGAAATGTATCCCGCCCCGGAATATTGTCCTGCCCGTCACCGCGTATGAGTGCAATGTGTCGCAGTTCCGGCGCAACGTCCGACGTTGGCAACGCTTCCTTAAGAACGCTGATAAAATCGATCGGGTCATCCTCGTGCCGGCTTGTGAGCAGAACCGAGGCTTTTGAATCGCCAATGATATATCCGATTTCAGCCGCGCGGTGCCGGGCGTTGAGTGGCACCGCCACACAGCCGGCGAGCATGATCCCGAACAGTGCCTCGGCAAACTCGATACTGTTCGGAAGCAAAAGCGCGACATGCTCACCGCGCTGAATGCCGGCAGCGTGCAATGCGCGCGCTACGCGTATCGCGCCATCGCGCAGTGCGGCATAGGATATTCGAGCGTTGGGTAGCGCCAAAGCGATACGCCCGGGATGCGCCGCCGCAGTACGCAATAAAAGATCGCCTGAAGTTGCGACTTCGGTTGTCAGAAGTGATCTCATTGTCCTCTCCAAGGCGCAGTTTTTGGCGCACATACCCTTATGAAAAAAATAAACCGTTCTAGTCAACGTCAGAGTTGACAGGATGCCCGATTCGGGCTGATATCCTTGTCAACACGTGTATTGACAACAACAGGATGGGCGGACGGCCGGGGTGGCTGACCTCACGGAAAATAAAAGGCTGGAGCGGCATGAAATTTCACCTGATGCAGACCGGCGTCGTTGGGCGCAGGCACGAAATCGAACAGGGTATGGCGGGTCAGCGCCCGGACCTGTATCAGCGGTTTCTCGAAGAGGTGCGTGGCTATGTGAAACTGGCCGACGATCTCGGTTTCTACGGCTATTGCCAGCCGGAACATCACCTGCAGATCGAGGGTTTCGAAGTGAACAACCACCCGGGCATGTTCAGCCTGTTCGTCGGGATGAACTGCAAGCGGATGAAGGCAGGCCTCATGGGTTACACCATGACTACGCATAACCCGGTGCGTGTGGCAGAAGAAATCGCCACGCTCGATCACATGCTGCAAGGGCGCATGTATTGCGGCTTCACACGCGGCTATCACGCCCGATGGGTAGACGCATACGGCGCCAAGGAGGGTGTCAGCGCGACGACTCCTGATAATGTGAAGGCGCGTGACGAGCAGGATGCCCGTAACCGGTCCCTTTTCGAAGAAGGGGTGCGGGTCATCAAGAAAGCCTGGACCAACGATGTATTCAGTCACAAGGGCGAAAACTGGCAGTTTCCGCCTGAAGGCGGTTCCGCAGGCCATCCCGCCTATGCCAAATATGGCAAGGGCCAGGACGAAGACGGGATCGTTCGCGAAATCGGCATTGCGCCACTGCCGTACCAGCGGCCACATCCGCCGATCTATGGCGGCTTTGCCGCTTCTGGACGTACAATCGACTTCTGGGCGGAAGAAGGTGGCAAACTGATCGTCCTGTCCGACAATCTCGATTTCTGCGAAAATCTGAACAATCGCTACATTGCAACCGCCGCTAAAAATGGTCGCGAGGTGACGAAAACCGATGCGTCGGCCTGGGGCGGATTCCTGATGCTGACCGACGACAAGGATCGTGCGGCCAAACTTATGGAAGAACATATGTGGTTCTGGGATGAATGGTTCATCCCGATGGGGCAGCGCCCGCCAAATGTACTCATCGGAACAGCCGACGAAATTGCTGACAGGATCGGCCGCGCACATGATCGACTCGGCTTTGATGAACTGTTCCTGATGTTTGGTCAGGGACATCTGGAGCCCGAAGCCAATCAGGAGGAACTCGAGCAGTTCATCAGCAAGGTAGCGCCACGTTTTTCAACCAAAGCGGCTGACGGAACTTTCGTCTGAGCTGAACCGGAACCAGAACGACTTCCAGGAGGGATACAATATGGCAATGCAGTGCGGGATCTTCATGACCCCCTACAACCCGCCAAGCCGCACGGCCAGGCAGATTTTCGACTGGGCACTCGACATCGCCCGGATCGCTGACGAAGCCGGTTATGTCGACTTCATGATCGGTGAACATTATACGCTCGGCTGGGAGAATATCCCCATGCCCGAAGCTATCATTGCGGCTTGCGCGCAGACAACAAGGTCGATCCGGTTCGCGCCAATGGCGCACCTGCTTCCCTACCATGATCCGGCGACGCTTGCGATCCGGATTGGTTGGCTAAGTCAGGTTATGGAGGGGCGTTATTTTCTCGGCGTCGCGCCGGGTGGCCACCATACCGACGCTATTCTGCACGGCTTTGCGAATATCGGGGAGTTGCCCGACCGGCAGCTGGAGGCGCTCCATCTGATAGAGCGGGTATGGGAACGAAAGCCATTTCTTGAAAAGGGCAAGTATTTTCAGGCGGGATTTCCCGGCCCGGACACGATGCCAGAATATAACGTGATCATCGCGGACAACAATCCCTATGGCGGGCGTGAGAACCTCGAGATAGCTGTTACCGGCCTCTCACAGAATTCATCGTCATTACGGTTTGCCGGTGAGCGTGATTACAGTCCGATTTCCTTTTTCGGCGGTACGCCACAGATGAAGGCGCATTGGGAGACCTGGTCGCGGGCCATGGAAGCGAAAGGGCGCACACCCGATCGCCAGCGGTATCGGGTGTGCCGCGACGTTTTTATTGCCGACACCGATGCCGAGGCAAAACGCCTGTTTCTCAAAAGCGGCCTCGCGGAGACCTGGGCGAAATATCTCAAGGACATTTACATCAAGTTCGGCCTTTTCAATGGAATCATCGCAGATTCCGGCAAGAGCGTCACGCCGGAGACAATTGACGAAGATTTCCTGGCTGAACATGTAGTTTTGTGCGGATCTCCGGAGACCGCCATCGAAAAAATAGAAAAGCTCGCGGACGAGGTCGGCGGTTGGGGCCAGATCGCCTGCAACCAGCACGACAGCATTGATGATCCGAAGCCATGGGAAGAATCACTGCGCCGTTTCGCGGCGGAGGTTTGCCCGAAGGTCCGAATGCCGTCGCCAAGCGACGCATAACAAGGCGCAACTACAGGGGATATCCTGCGGGGTGGCTCTCATCGAGCCATCCCGCGCGCGTCATCGCTGTCGGCTTCTTCGGAAGGATTGAAACTGGACACCTCGAAAAACCGGTGGCGCCTGACGGCGCGGAATGATTCAGTATCTGAGCTCGACGGCGGTGGCAGAGATGGCAGGATAGCCCGGTTTTTTCGACCTTCCAACCGGTATGAGGCACTGAGCGCAGCGGGCGATCCGCTTGAACGGTTGGCGGGGTGTCGTCGACTTTGAGGTTTTTCGCGGACCATTGTTGGCCGCATTGCGCCGCGAGTCCCGTGGCAAGGGCGATTGGCGTCGTAGCCACGGTCGGCGATGACCCGCTTCATTCCAGCCATTTCGCCGATCAGGAGGTCTGCCCCCTTCATATCGGATGTGTTGCCGGGCGTCAGTACGAGGCGTAAGGGTCGTCCAAGGACATCGACAAGAGCGTGGATCTTCGTTGTCCGGCCGCCGCGCGAGATGCCAATGGCATTGGCGCGCGCCCCCCCTTTGCCCCACCGGCGCTGCGGTGGGCCTTGATATAGCTGCTGTCGATCTGCCCGGTCTCCGCGACCCAGCCCTCCTCGGTCAGCGCCTCCAGAATGCGTGTCCAGATGCCCCCGGCGGCTCCAACGGTTCCAGCGGTTGTAGACCGTAGCACCGGGCCGTATTCGGCGGGGCAATCGGCCCAGCGACCCCCGCACTTGAGCATGTGGATGATACCAGAGATCACCCGCCGGTCATCGACACGTCGCGCTCCCGGCTGGTTTTTCGGCAAACAAGACTCGATAGCCGACCATGCGTCATCCGACAGCCAGAACAACGAACGCGACATCTCCAGGGACCTCCTGCTTCAGTGGAACTCCTCTGGATCAATATACGCGATAACTTTCAATAGTCTGACTGGGTTTTGACCCTAGATGCCGTAATGGGCCAGCGTATCAAGAGTAGCCAAATTGGGTGGCTGTCCCTCAGAATGATGGTGTTGAACGGGGGTCAAGTGATCGGCCCCAAGCATTATGAGAAGGAACAGCCACGGATTATCATGCCGGAATCGATGTCTCTCTGAAAGAGAGTAGCGTGGGCATCGTGGACGGGAAGGGCAAGATCGTCCGCGAGGTCAAGCTCGCCAGCGAACCTGAGGCGCTTGTGAGGTATTTCGACGAGCTGGAATTACCGGTGTGTCGGATCGGGCTGGAGGCGAGGCCGCTATCGCATTGGTTGCATGCGGCGCTTGTTGCCGCTGGTCGCGACGTTGCTTTGCTGGAGACGCGACACGTGAAGGCGGCGCTTTCGGCGATGACCGTGAACACTGACCGGAAGGATGCCCGTGAGATCGCCCAATTGCTACGGATGGGCTGGTATCGGGCGGTTCATGCAAAATCGATGGTGTCGCAGGACACCCGCGCCGTACTCGTCGGGCGCAAGCTTTTGCAGGGGGAGTTGCTCGACGTCGAGCTCAGCATCCGTGGGATCCTGCGCAGCTATGGCCTAAAGGTCGCTGAGGTCAGTCGCGACAGGTTCGAGGCACGTATCACGGAACTGGACTGCTCGCGATGATCGCCAAGAAGCCGTCGCTGGGTCACGCCAACATAGGCGACATCAAGGCACCAGGATTGGCTTATCGAGAGCTGCCATTGAGTGCGGCTGCAAAACCATCTGGCCCGCGCCCGCGTCCTCTATGCGCCGGCCACCGGCGCGTCCGAGGTCAACAACTTCGCCTACGTCGTGCGTCTCGGCCTCTGGGGACCGGAAACCGTTTTCGCAAATCGCGAACGATTCATCACCGAAAGCTATGGGTATTTACCACGCACGCATGCTCAGTTTCGCCGGCGTCGAATTTGACTCAAACATCACCTCGTAGAGCAGCAGATCCGCATCTCCGAAACGTCCAGATCGACGACGCCCCATCCGCTCTGTACAGATACCTCCGAAACCGGGTGACCTTATCCAACGCAGACATCAAGTAATTGCGGAAGATTGAGCAGGAGCAGGATTGTCCCAGGCTATACATTACGCGGCTGCACGATGTTCCGCCTTCGTGTCGACCAACATTGACCGGCTGATCTACTACACTCGAGCATACGGTTCGCTGGCTTAAAGTTCGACAAGGGGGCCATGTCCTGCCAGTTCGGCTCCATCGATAAGAATATCGGCACCCGATATAAACGGAGATTCATCGCTGGCGAGAAAGACAACCAACTTCGCGACTTCCCGGGGATCGGCCTTGCGTTTCATCGGATTGAAGCCGCTCACATCAAGGCCTTCGTTCATCGGCGTGGCTATCGTGCCGGGGCATATGGTATTCGCGCGCACGCGCCGGTCAGCAAGCTCGATCGCGATGCAACGGGTCAGTCCGCGCACGGCAAATTTCGATGCCGTGTAGCCATGAAGTCCGGGAATGCCTTCAATACCCTGTGTTGAGGACACATTGATTATCGCCGATGGCGCCGATTGCACCAGCGCCGGTGCAGCTGCGCGAATTCCCAGAAACTGGCCGGTCAGATTGATGTTGATGATGCGATTCCAGTCGTCGAGCGTAAAATTCTCGATGGACCCCATCGTGCATATTCCGGCGTTGTTCACGAGCACGTTGAGGCGACCAAATTCCTTCATGGCAAGCGCGACGGCGTCGGCCCAGTCGCGCTCGCTTGTAACGTCGAGATGGATGAATCGCGCGCGATCTCCAATCTCTTCAGCCAGCGCCTTTCCTTCATCGTCGAGTATGTCCCCGATGACAACGCTGCCGCCTTCGCTGACGATCTCCCTGGCGTGAGCCGCACCCATGCCGCGAGCGCCGCCGCTGATGAGCGCCACCTTGTTTTCAAGTCTTCCCATTATCATCCTCCGCGAAAACAATGTTGATCAAGAACGTGATCGATCGCGATCATGACTTTAACCAATCGAGGGACGCTTCCGCTACCGTTCGATCTGTCATTCGTTCCCGACGGGGGCGCTCAGTCTTCGGGGGCGATCTCAACGATCATCCCGTCATGGGCATCGGCCAGGGTAATCTGACACGAAAGCCGGGAGTTATTCGAATAGTGTCCGGAAGAATCGAGTAAATCTGTTTCATCGCCCTCCGGGGCGGGTGTCAGATCTTCCGGGCCTTGCCTGACGAAGATGTGACAGGTAGCGCAAGAACAGCAACCGCCACAAAGCGCCAGCAATTGATCGAAACCATTGTCGCGAATGGCTTCCATGAGAGAAAGTCCGGTTTGCGTCGAAACTGATTTCTCGTTGCCATTCCGGTCAACGACATTAATCACGATCATCTGAAAGCACCCTCATAATTATGTCGTGAACCCGGGAACAGGTGGGCGGGGATAACTCGCCCACCGTCAACCGAACTCAAAACTTGAAGGTGAGTTCGGCGCCAAACGTCTGCGGCTCACCCCAGATCGCGGTGTTGAAGCCGCCGCTCGCGCCTTCGACATAACCCGAATTATAGTAGAGCTTGTCGAACAGGTTCCTGGCATAGACGGCAGCCGAGAAACGGCTGCCACTGATGTCGTCCCAACTCAGCCGCATGTCGACCGTGACATAGCCCGGCAACTGGGTGCGCGGCGTGATCGAGCCCTCGTTGTTGGAGAAGTAGGTTTTAGTCTGTCCGAAGACGTCGGTACGCAGCCTGACCTCACCCAAATGTTCGGGAACAGGCAACCCGATTACCGTGTAGACCGAACCGGCCCATTTCGGGGCGTCGGTGTACGTATCGAACGGGATCGTCAAACCCGGGACACCGGTAGCCGCCGAGAGATCCACTACATTCCTGGTGAATTTAGCATCGGTATAGGCGCCCGAGAACCCGAATTCAAACCACGAGGAAGGCCTGAAGTTGCCGTCGAATTCAACACCCTGGATGTGCTTCTTCGGCACGTTTACGGTGAAGGCGGCCGGATTGCCGGCTACCAGCGCGTAGAGCGAATGCTGGGCGTTCTTCACGGTCTGACGATAGGCGGCGATGTTGAAGCGCGATGCCACGTCGCCGAGATGCCCGGCGAACTTGTAACCGAGTTCGAAATCGTAGGTAGTCTCGTTGTCGAAGAAGTTGGTGTCGTTGTACGGCACGACGGCGCCGTTGAAACCGCCCGCACGGAAGCTGCCCCGCTGGGAGAAGTAGACCATGTTCGACGAATCGATCTGATACTGAAGGTTGAAAGTCCAGCTCGGATCGTGAAGCTTGGCTTTTTGACGAAGCGGCGTGGTGCCGTCGAGGTTGAACAGGCTTCCCGCGATCTGGTCCAGACCCACGGTTTCCCAGGTATAGCGGCCGCCGGCGGTGGCCTTGAGCTGGTCGGTCAACTCGTAGCTGAGCTGCGCGAACACGGCCTTCGATTTCGACCGCTGGTGATAATAATAGGCGATGTCGGCCAGCGGCGTCGGCAGTTCGTCCCCGACGATGACGGGGATATATTCCTTCTTCTTGGTGTTCGAATAGAAGGCGCCGACGATATATTCGAGTCTGCCCGACGTGCCTTGCAGCTGCAATTCATTGGAAACCGCCTCGGCCGAGAATTCCTCGCCGCCTGGCCGGCCATTGCCGAGACCCGTGCGATTGTACAGGTTCAGCGAGCCGAAGGGCGATCCGGAGAGAATCCCCGGAGTTCGCGCAAAGGCGTCCGCCCAGTTGAAGATATTCTTCACCGTCAGGTTATCGCCCAGCGAGATCTCGGTGGTGTTGGTGATGAAAGCCGCGTGCGCCTTGTGCGGCAGATCGTAGCTCAGCCAGACCTCATGGGGATGTGCTTGCTGCCACGCGAGGTAACCGGGCACCGCGCCGGGCCAGGTGCCTTCACCCATCGGGCCGTCGCCGAGCGTCGGCGCGAAGGGGCTGTT
>Ga0172382_10004991_pt1 | contig 20014 bp, 11 predicted proteins | sample Leawel138RmetaG_FD_122245 | JGI IMG/M metagenome (GOLD analysis project Ga0172382, IMG submission 122245) | Leachate microbial communities from a municipal landfill in Southern Ontario, Canada - Leachate well 138R metaG | ecosystem: Engineered > Solid waste > Landfill > Unclassified | place... | reverse complement strand
GCTCCCGCGCGGGCAACTTCATGCCAAAAGCGCCTAAAGGCGGTTGCCCGGAATACTGCCCGGCAAAATCCTGGTGTTGGCGCTATGAAGCGGGGTATAAAAATGACTGATCACTTGACCGAACAGGTACTGAAGCTTTTCACTCTGAATGAAAAACAGCGTGAGGCTGCGACTGAAAGCGGCCGGGATGTGGTGGTCACAGCGGGAGCAGGCAGCGGCAAGACCTCCACGCTGGTTGCGCGCTACGCCTGCTTGCTGGCACAAGGCACAAAACCGCGACGCATCGCCGCCATTACCTTTTCCATCAAAGCCGCCCAGGAAATGCGATCCAGGGTGCGATCGACCTTGATGAAACTACAGGAGCAGGATGGTGATGACGGTGAGCGACAGTATTGGTCAGAACTCTCCACGCAGATTGACTCAGCGCGAATCGGCACGATTCACAGCCTGTGTGCCGAGATCTTGCGAAATCATCCTGCGGAAGCCGGAGTGGATCCGCGTTTTGACTTGATCGACGAAGGGCTGGCAAAAGCCATCAGAGCACAGGTAGTGGATGACACGCTGGCAGGGCTGGTTGAGGAAGAACATTTTCTGCCTTTGCTGTTCAAAATTCCGGTTCGTGACCTGACTAAATTGTTAAAGCAACTGCTGCACAACCGGCTGGAAACCGTGCAGGCATTTGAGATCGCGGTGGATAACAAATCGCGCCTGATAAAGGAATTGAGACAGCGTATGACTTCGCCTGAGATCATAGAGTTGATCAATGATCTGCAAACGATGAGCGCACAACGACTCGAAGCAGATGCAGGAGAAAAACTAGCTGATGTTGTAAGAGAACTCTTAGGTTGTTGGTCATTCGCTGAAAGAGCACTTGAAGAGAACGATCCTGTAGGTTGCGCTCTCCATCTCTATAAAGTTCGACGTATTTATCTGATGACACGGTCCGGTAAAAGGGACAGTATAACCAAGGGGATCTTTCTTGAGTTTAGGGAGAGATACGATGCATTCCTTAATCCCCTGACCTATGGGGCAGATTCCAAAGATGAGATGCCCTCGATCGAAGCAGAAACTTTATACGAAGAACTTTTGCCACTCCTGCGCGAGGCTTTTGATCGGGTCCACCAGGCCTATAGAGCCCAATTGGACAATAGGCAGGCTCTGGACTTCGACGACCTGGAAGATTATGCCCACCGGCTGTTGAAGCTCCCCGAAGTACGCGAACGGTGGCAAAAAGAACTGGATGCCATCATGGTCGATGAGTACCAAGACACCAATCCTCGTCAACGTGACATCGTTAATGCCCTGGCTGGCGATCGTGGCTGCCTTTTCATGGTAGGTGATATGCGCCAGTCCATTTATCGCTTTCGACGCGCAGATGTAACTGTTTTTAGAGACGAACAGGAGCGCATCGACAAGCAAAATGGCTTATTGATTGACTTGGACCGTACATACCGAGCTCACGAACAACTATTGGACGCTACAGGCGACCTGCTCTCGGACGTTATCGGTACCGAAGATGACCCAACACGAAAGTATTACGTGCCCTATACACCACTTGTGGCACATTGGAAGGACCCTAAGCATTCCGTCCAACCGCCACACATGGAATTGATCCTCGGCGCAGCTGAGGACGCTGCAAGTGCCAAAACGCGTGCCGGGCAAGCGCTGGCCGCCCGCCTTCAGCAATTAAAACAAGAGGGACAGATCAAAAAATGGGACGAGGTAGCGCTGCTATTTCGAGCTTCAACTGGCTATCCCTATTACGAAGAAGCGCTTGAAGACGCGGGCATCCCCTTTGTCACAGTTGCTGGCAGGGGCTTCTATGACCGTCCGGAGATTCGGGATCTGTTGAACATCCTGAGGGCAATTGCAGACCCACTGGATGACCTTGCCTTTGCCGGATTGCTGCGGTCGCCGGCTTTTGGGCTCAGCGATGGCGCGCTTTTCCAATTGCGTCAGGACAATCAGCCTTATTGGCAAACCTTACAGGGAGACTGGAGCCTATTAAGTGAACAAGACCAGGTCGGTGCCGGACGTGTTATAAGAGTCCTAAACCAGCTACTGCCGATGGTGGATCGCGTGCCAATAGCCGAGTTGCTTAAGCGGGTTATCTATGAACTCGATTACCGGGCCTTGCTTGCCACAGCGGATATTGGGGTTGAGGAAGGCGAAGCCAGCAATGCCGGTGGACGCCTTTGGCGCAACCTGGATAAATTGTTGTCGGATACACAGCTCAGCCAGGCGGTCAACGTACGGGATTTCCTGGACATGTTGGAAACGATCAATGATGCTGGCGCAAGAGAGGGAGAAGCCTCTGCTGAGGCTGAAGGCTCTGTTCGTCTCATGACAATTCATTCAGCCAAAGGATTGGAATATCCTGTGGTGGTGCTGGCAGACGCTGGGCGGGGAAAGCCACCAAGCAAAGCAAAAGCGTTTCTTTCGGACGAGCTTGGGATCACCTTTAAACTAGACCCAACACCAATGCTCTACCGATTGGCGAAACACCTGGATAAAGATCAGGACGATTGCGAAGACCTGCGCGTACTTTACGTCGCGCTGACGCGCGCCCAGTCCAAACTAATCATAAGCAGCCATGCGACCTATGATAAAGATGGCATGGTCAAACTGCCAGGCTGGGCTAAGGAACTGGATAAGGCAGTTGGGTCACCTTCTGTTGATTTTGCAACTAAAAGCGGGAAAGCCTTTGAGACTCAGACGAGTCGCGGATACCCTGTCCGAACAATGTGCCTGATGGAAACACCCCCTGCTATTTCGAACAAAGCTGCAGCTGAGGTTTCCGAACTACCGCTTGAGACCGACCTGGCACCGCTATACCAGCCAGCTGAGGGCTTTGAACAAGTCGAGTTGCCAGATAATCCTCAACGAGACCAGGAGCTCCAATCCTGGCGCGCCACCCAGGCAGACAGGCGGGTTTCAGGGAAGGTGCTTGGATCAATTGTCCACAAAGCCCTGCAGCGCTGGCTCTTCCCGGGGGATGCTGGACTGGAAGCGCCATTGGAGTCTGAAACCTGGCGGGCTGGCCTAGCAACTGAAACTACGAGGCGGGAGGTCATCGCACGCGCCACCGAGTTGTTAGCCCGTTTCCGTTTACATTCGTTGTGGACCGAGGTGGATGTTGCCCTTGAGAGGTATTCCGAATTGCCTTATTCCTACTTAATCAATGATACGGTTGAGAACAAGGTCATTGACCTACTTTACCGGGATGCCGGTGGCTGGCATATCGTCGACTTCAAGACCGATCCTATCCAATCATTTGCGCAAAAAGAGCACTTGATCCAGGAGTACGCTCCCCAGGTTGGTAAGTACAAGGCCTTTGTGGAATCCAAGTTGGGCATAAGCGTGAGTGGGCAGCTGTGTTTCCTGGACGACCAGGGCGAAGTCAGTTTGGTTGAGGTGTGAGATGCCGCATCGATCGCGCATTGTTATGAAAAACAATATTCATCAGGTACGGAAAGTAAGGTAGGTATGAACCCGAAAATTGCTCCAATTACATCAAACATGGAAAAGAAGACTGCCTACCAGATCCAAATGGAGCGCTTCAAGCGCGCCAAGGCAGGTGGCTTCCACCTCGAAGCAATATTCATTATCTACGCATTGATCGAAGATCGACTTTCTGCATTCTTGTTCCATGCTGGAGTTACTAACTCCACCCGGGAGAAAATAGCCAGGAATGGCAAGGTTCGCCCTTACTTGGATAGGACGCTCACAGTTCTGAACACCAGGCAACCGAGTATTCGCAATGTAAGTGCCAAGATTAAATTGATTAAGGAGCTAATGGAGTGGTCAACGGACTATTCGGTTAATGAACCCACGCTCAACTATCTGGACGCCCTCTATAAGCAGATCAACAGAACTGCCGGGAGGGATCAGATGATCGAGACTCTAACGAGGATCGAGGGGTGGTGTGCTAGCAGGAACGAACTTGTGCACGCGCTGCTGAACAAAAAAGTGGAGAACCAGGAGGAGATTTTGCAAGCCTTGGTTGCAGAGGGCGAAGCCTGTAACCGTTCACTTCAAAACTTCGTGAAGTCTTTCAAGGTCAGGAACACCTTGCGCAAGACATTCAACATCCAATAATGGTTATTAATGGGGACAAACGAAATGAGCTCAGACCAAAACAACAACTCAGGCTGTCTTTTTCCTTTCGGGGACGACTTCCTGCCGATTCTCATGTTCTTCTTCCATGTCAACCAGCCAAACCCTGGCGCGTCTATTTTCGAGGAGGAGGATGAAGATGATCAGGACCCAAGTGAGGACGAAGACGAAGAGTAGGGGAGCTATGTCATCCAAATTGGTCCACTCTTTAATGATTATTCCGAGTAATCATTATCACAAAAATAAGGATTGCGATAGAATCAAATCCAAGGACTTGTTTTTATTATTTCAATATCAAGTCTTCAACAATAAGGAGAGGGTAATTTGAGCGAAGATTTCACAGTTTTTCAAAAACAAACAGGCAAAGGTAAAGACCACCCGCTACTGAGTCGGAGTCTGCGCTTGAGTATCGACTTCTCACACATCAACCACGCTATTACAATTCCAGGAGGACAACATCATGGCTGCAAGTTCTAATAATTCCCATTCTGAAAGTAATGAATTCGTAGTTTCGCCACCAGCAGACGGCTCCCACATAAATCTGAACGAAATCATTGGCAATAAAGGAGGTCTTTTCTCCAGGACCAAACCAGTGGACGTTCTCATCCTTGAGGACGGCCTCTACACGCTCTCCGAACCCATCGCCATTCACACATCCCTCAAAATGATGGCCAGGAATCCTAATAAAGCCATTATCAAGAACGAAAATTTACCCAACTTGCTAACATTCACCGGGGACGGCAAACTTATCCTGAGCGGTATCCTTTTTATCATTGGGAATCCGAAGATCCAAAGCAATACGGTCGTCATCAAGTCCGGCAACCTCGAAATGTCCGGATGTGGCGTCGGCGGCGCGTTTGATCCCAAAATAACGAAGCGTGACTTTGGCGCTGGTCTGCTCCTGCTGGGCAATGCTTCAGCCACGGTTTCCAACACTGTTCTTAACGGGAGCATGTTGGGAATTTCCCTGCAGGGCAATTCATCGGCGAAAATCGTCAGCTGCAATTTTTCAGGCAATGGGTATGGATTGGTGCTGAGGGACAAAGCTCATGCGGAATTGCTATCCAACGAGTTTGAAAACAATTATGAAACTGGTGTGATGGTGTACGACAAGTCAAGTCTCATCTCCAGCGGAGATTCGAGCCACAACAACAAGCAAGGGATCGGGTTCTTGTTTAATGCCAAAGGCACGGTGGAAAACGCGGCATGCTACGAAAACCAATACCATGGATTCTTTATTAACGATAGCTCACAGGTCACGCTCAAGAACTGCAAGAGCTATTCGAATGCTTATAGTGGCATTGCCATCTATGGTGACTCCCATTCTGAAGTCCAGGATTGTGAATGTTATCAAAACTCTCATAGCGGTTTCGAGATCGCGGAGCAGGCTAAAACCACACTCACAAACAATAAAATTTACAAAAACAATGATGCCGGAATTTATCTGGATGACACTGCTGAAGCCCAGATCATCGGAAATGAAATTTTTGAGAATGATGTGGCTGTGAATGTAAACGGAAAAAACACCATCACGATTGATAAGTGCAAGATCCATCACAATTCGAGTTTCTTAAGCTACAACATATTGAGTGAAGTGAACCAGGGTGACAACGAGGTCTTTGAGAACGACGCCGAAGAGGATGAGGACGAGGATGAGGAAGAGGGCGAGAGCGTAGATCTGGGAGGTTTTTTGGCGAGGTTGTTTGGGGGAGCGAGCGTTAGCAGCGACGATGACGATGATGATGAAGAAGATGATGACGATGAAGATGAAGACGACGACGAAGACGATGATGACGATAGCAATGGTCAACAGTTTTCAATAGGTTTTGGATTGGGGTCAGATGGCTCAGTGACACCTCTCGAGGATGATGGTAGCGGAGGTCTTTCCTTCTCCTTCACGCTTGACCAGGACGGGGAAGATGTTCCCGAGGTCAGATGCCCGAAATGTAACAAAAAAGACACTGATGTCCTGGATTGGGATACTGACACCTACAAGTGCAATTCCTGCGGGCACGAATTTGTTCCCGAGATCTACAAAGTTCTGGATACCGCTGAAGATTACTTAAACCGAGCCTGGCGCAACTTCAAAGAGAGGAACTACAAGCGAACCATCAAAGACACCACAAAAGCAATAGCTCTGGATCCCAACTTAACGCTTGCCTATACGATTCGTGGTAAAGCACTTGGGGCAAGAGAAGAATATCAAGAGGCAGAAAAGGATTTTAGCGAAGCTATCCGAATTTCTCCTGATGACGACAACGCCCATTTTAGTCGTGGCGAGACCAGGTTATATCTGGAAAAATATGATGAGGCTATCGAGGACTTAAGCGCTTCCATCGGTTTTGACCCAGATTTTGCTGACACATACGTACATCGGGCAAACGCGTATTTTAAAAAAGAGAATTATCCCCAAGCCATTAAGGATTTCTCAGAAGCAATAGAGCGCGAACCAGACAATGCCTCTGCCATCTTCCAAAGAGGATATACCTACAGCATGCTCGGTCAAGATGATAAAGCTCTTGCGGATTACAACAAGGCAATCGAGTTGAATCCGGATGATGAGGATTCATTTGTTCGAAGAGCAGAATTGCATGAAAGAAATGGCCGCTTTCAAGAAGCCTTCACGGATTATAAGAACTTTCTGCGCAGCGCTGGTGGTGAACCTGACCCGGTAATAATCGAAAGGATCAAAGCCCTTCAACTCAAGCTTGATCCGAATGCGGAACCGGTGGCGTTTGATCCTGATGAGGAAGTGTCCATATGGAAAGATGTCACATTGTCAGAAGATTCAAAGGTATACCGGTCAGGAGAACGTGGTGAGAAGTTGCTTGAGCAAGGTGATTTTGCAGGGGCGTATAAGGAATTTTCCGATTTTATCGCTCATCAACCGAAAAATGTTGCGGCTTACATCCACCGCGCCTGTGTCAATTTCGCCGCTGGTAACCTTGAGGGGGTCATTGCAGACTTTACCGGTGCGATCAACTGTGGTGCAGCAATTTATCCGCAAAAGGGTCCGTTTTCCGATTCAGTGGATCCTAGATATGACCAAATTCATCTGCTCAGAGCGTTATCTTACGCTTTAGCTGGTCAAGAAGAGAAGATTCTTCCTGACCTGATTGCTGATGCCAAAATCGGTTTTGATAAATCATATACAAGCAAAAATTGGCCGAGGCGTTATTCAAACCTGACTGCCAATGATAGAGCGGCGGGCAAGTTTATTCGGATGGTTTTGAACGAAAATGAAAATAACCGAACACCTGTACAAGACGCCTTATTAGCAGGCCTTACTAAGGATGCGGAAGGTTTTGCAAAAACCGCTGTGTTATTGGAAAAAAGTGATCCACACAACCCAATTCTGCTATGGGCGTTTGGACTCAACCAGGAGGGTAATGAAGACCACCCGTTTATTGGGGATGTGCCCCTCAGTTATCCGGACGACAATGCGGAAATGCAATTCGTTCGCGGGCTCAAAAGCATGACTGCTGGCGAATTTCAGCGGGGAAAAGAATTAATGGTCGAGGCCATCAGATTAGACCCAGAAAATGCTGAATATCATGAAAAATTAGGAGTATTTCTGTCAAGGGCAAATGAACAGGATGAGGCAATCGATCACCTAACGAAAGCAATCGAACTGAATCCCAGTTCTAAAGACGCGTATTTCTATCGCGGTATCGTACACAAATTCAGGGATGAATTTTCTGAGGCTCAGGCGGATTTCCTTCAAGTAATTGAACTTGAAAGCGCTCCAGGAAACACTTTCCCAGAGGATGCCCGACAACAAATCGATGAACTCAAGGCATTGGAAGCGAAGAAGGAACATTTTCAGAATTTGAAAGCCAAACAGAATGAGCCTCTCGAAACCGCGGCAAAATATATTGAGCGAGGTCAAACCTACCTAAAAACTGGCGAATGGGAGAAAGCTTATCTGGACTTTGACGAAGCCATCAGGCTTGAACCGACCAATGCCGAAGCCTTCCGTTTTCGCGGAGCATCCCATTACAAAATGGGAGATGCTGAACTAGCAATAAAGGATTACAGTCAGGCAATCAAACTTGACCCCAATAATAGCGACTTACACCTCAACCGAGGCATTCTGCAGGCAGACATTGGAGAACATAAGGAAGCATTAAAAGATTTGGACGAAGCAATTCGTTTAAATCCGAACAATCAACTTGCTTATCACATGAGAGGAAAAGTACATACGGAATTTGCGATGTTTTCTTTTGATGACCAGGATCAAGCGTTCAAGGATCTGGAAAAAGCAATCAAACTCAATCCGAAGGATCCTGAGGTTTACATTTCTAGGGCTAACCTCTGGAAACTTCCAGTATTTCCGAGGGGAAAAAAGAAGGCTCTAAAAGATTACGACAAAGCCATTAAGTTGTCTCCTGGTAATGCTGCTTATTATTTAGGTCGATCCAAATTAAAACAGGCTATGAAGGATATGAGAGGAGCAAAAAAAGACTTATTGAAAGCTCAAGAACTTGACCCTTCTCTTCAATAATGATTTCGGCGTTTGAAAATGTTAAGTGTGAAAATTGCTTCGACATAATTTGAGAATTTCGGTAAGTATTTTTAAACAGACTCCCACCAAAAAATAATCTGGTGGGAGTCTGTTGCTTGGATCTCTGAAAGATGGGTATGGACGTTTTGCTTTCTCATGAATCAATCGATAAATTATTAGAAAAAGATTAGGTCATGATCAAAATTACGGCATATTATGACCTCAGACCAAAACAGCAGCTCAGGCTGTCTTCTTCCTTTCGGGGACGACTTCCTGCCGATCCTTATGTTCTTCTTCCACGTCAACCAACCAAACCCTGACACATCTGGCTTCCACGAGGATGATGAAGAAGATGAAGAGCAGGATGAAGATGAGGAGGACGACTATGGCCAAGCCGATAACTTCTAAGATGAATTACAATTTAGCACTAATGCTCAATCTTAAATCACTGGCTAAGGAGACTCCGAAAAACAGTGGATGCTGCGAAAGAGTCTGACGCCCTCAACCAGGCCAATACGCTCGCGAGAAAAATCCTGGTATTTTCCAGGGATTCGCTTTTAGTGAATCTGCGCTTTCTTGACGCCTCAATTCATCAATTAAAACTGCAGCAACTGGACGAAGTCGGCACAGTAGCAACCGACGGTCAACACCTTTTTTATGCGCCGTGGTACATCCTCAATACCTATAAGCAGCAAAAGGAATCTATCGGCCGGGATTACCTGCATGTGATCTTTCACTGCCTCTTCCAGCATCTTTTTGTCAATAAGCTGGTGCACCAAGGCTGTTGGGATCTGGCCTGCGATATCGCCGTTGAGAACGCTATCAATGACCTGGGAGTGCCTTCACTCACAAATTCCCGCGAGTCAAGACAAACGAAGGTTATTGAGCATCTGAAGAAATCCCTCAAACTCATGACAGCTGAGAAGATCTATCGTTACTACCTCGATCAAAACCTGAGCGACGATGTGATCGCCTCCATCCGCGAGGATTTCTATGCTGACAACCACACACTTTGGTATATTCCACCCCAAAAGAAAGCTTCTGGCGGCGAAGGTGATCAAACGACTTCGACAGATGAGGCTGGAGGAGACGACCAGTATCCCGCAAGGGGTGGGCAGGGTTTATCGACCAAAGAATTAACGGATCTGTGGAAAGAGATCAGCGAACGCGCCCAGGTGGACATCGAGACGGCCTCAAAGAAGTGGGGAAACCTCGGCGGCGGGCTGCACCAGGGGCTCAACCAACTCAACCGAGAAAAATATAATTACGCAAACTTCCTCAAGCGCTTTTCCGTTTTGGGTGAGGCTATGCAGGTCAATGACGATGAGTTTGACCTGATCTTCTATACTTACGGTCTCAAGCTTTACAAAAACATGCCCCTGATCGAACCACTGGAATACAAGGAAGTCAAACGCATCAAAGAATTTGTGATTGCCATCGACACTTCCGGCTCAGTTGCTGGAAAAACGGTGCAAGCCTTTATACAGAAAACTTACAACATCCTCAAACAGACTGAAAGCTTTTTCAGCAAGGTCAACGTCCACATCGTCCAATGCGACGCGGAGATCCAGCAGGATACCAAGATCACCAATGCTGAGGAGTTTGAAAAATTCATTCAAACGATGGAATTGCGCGGTTTTGGCGGCACAGATTTTCGCCCCGTTTTCACCTATGTGGACAAGTTGATTGAAAATAGGGAGTTCGAGAACCTCAAGGGGCTGATCTACTTCACAGATGGCTATGGAGTATACCCAACCAGAAAACCAAATTACGATACTGCCTTTGTCTTTTTAGACGAAGATTACGTAGAAACACCCGACGTGCCTGCGTGGGCGATCAAACTGGTATTGAGCACAGATGATGTGATGGAAAGAGGAGCACTTTAATGAATATTAAGGAAGCCAAAGAACAAATCAAAAACGCAATGTCAGCCTACTTTACACGGGACGAATTTGGGAATTATCTGATCCCGATCGAGCGGCAGAGACCTGTTTTCCTGATGGGCGCGCCGGGCATCGGCAAAACGGCCATCATGGAGCAGATCGCCCAGGAACTGGGTGTAGCGCTGGTTTCTTACTCCATGACGCACCACACCCGCCAGAGTGCCCTCGGTCTCCCATTCATTATCCGCAAAGACTATGGCGGCGTGGAGTATGACATTTCCGAATACACCATGAGCGAGATTATCGCCTCAGTGTACGAAAGCATGGAAAAAACCGGTCTCAAGCAGGGCATCCTCTTCCTTGATGAAATCAATTGTGTTTCCGAGACCCTTGCTCCTTCCATGCTGCAGTTCCTGCAGTTCAAGATCTTTGGTCGTCACCGTGTGCCGGATGGATGGATTGTAGTGACTGCCGGCAACCCACCCGAATATAACAAGTCGGTGCGAGAGTTTGATGTGGTCACGCTCGACCGCCTGAAACGTATGGATATCGAGCCGGACTTTGAAGCCTGGAAGGATTACGCTTACCGAATCGGTGTCCATCCTGCTATCATGACTTACCTGGAGATTAAGAAAGGCGATTTCTACCTGGTTGAAACGACAGTGGATGGCAAGCGCTTTGTCACCGCCCGCGGTTGGGTGGATCTTTCCCAGATGATCCAGCTTTATGAACAGCATGGCTTCCCGGTCAACGAAAAACTGGTCATCCAATACCTACAGGAAGAGAAGATCGCAAAGAATTTTGCCATTTACTACGACCTTTTCAACAAGTACAAAGCTGATTACCAGGTGGATACCATTCTCGCTGGCAAAGCCAACGAGGAAATCAAGACCCGTGCCAGGTCTGCCAAATTTGATGAGCGGATATCCCTACTGGGGCTGCTGCTGGACGCGGTTTCTCTTGAAATGCGAGATGTCGTTGAAAAGGAACGCGCCCTGACAGAACTAATGAAAGAGCTTCAAGTTGCATTGGGAAAAATGATGGTAAAAGGCGCAAACCCAATCTCCATCATGGAGAAACAAATTGACGCGCTTCAGAAAAAAGTAACAACTGGCAGGCAGAATAACACGATCTCTCCTGAGGCGATAAGGTCCGGAAATATCGTCGTAGATCGCCTGCAAAAGCAAAAGGCAATTCTGCTGAATAGCCGGGAAGATTTGGATGGGAAGTCTGCCTACAAGTTGCTCAAGAAAGACTTTGATGGTCAGTCATCTGAGCTAGCAAAGGATGCAAAAAAGGCCGGTAGCTCGCTCTCAAATGTTTTTAACTTCGTAGAAGAAGTTTTTGGCGAAGGGCAGGAAGTCTTAATCTTGGTGACTGAGCTAACCTCGAATACCCAAACCGCCAGGTTCATCAGCCGCTTTGGCAGTGATGCCTACTTCAGGCACAATAAAGAACTGCTCTTTTATGAACGGCAGAAAGAGTTGATCCTGGAGATAGAAAACTTGAACTTAGCCGAGAGAAATTGAGAGGATTGGATAAATTGTGATTCTGAAAGTCAAATTCAAAGCAAATTATCCCTCCGAGGGGATAAGGACGATGAGGTTAGCAGAGGTGATTCGGCAACAAACCCCTGACGGCAGAGATACCCATGCGATCTTTGAGCCTGAAGCCTTTAAGGAAAATGAAACTTTATGTGAAGGGTTCTTTCTCCCTGAAACCAACGCGGAAGTGTTAACTCCTGAAATGCAAACTCTACTCGATGGTATGGAAACCATTGAGCTGCCCTCCAACTTAAGGTCGTTACGTCCTGGCACATTTTTAGGATGCCCTTCATTCGTATCTCTGGCTTGGCCTGTAGGGATTAAGGAAATTCCTGATTACTGCTTTAAGGGTTATACAGGACTAAAAAATTTTGGCTCTCCTCAATACGATGACAAAATTCATGAGCTGTCGTATGATGGGAGGGGGATATTTCAGGTCAGAAATAATAAAAGCCTTGTGTTTCCCGAGTGGATTGATTCAATTCCTGAAGGATGCTTTGCCGGTTGCACATCCCTGAAAGAAGTCATAATTCCTGATTTAATAAAAAACATTGGTAAAGGTGCGTTTGCAGGATGCAGCAGTCTTACTCAAATACAAATTTCTGACGAGATATCAGAAATTCCTGAAATGTGCTTCAAGGCTTGTACATCTCTTGAAGAAATCAATATCCCCAGTTCCGTAATAAAAATTGGCGATAAAGCTTTTATGGGCTGCAATAAATTAGGAGGTTTTCATTTACCTGATGGGGTAGACACAATCCCTGCTGGTTGTTTCTACGGTTGCTCAGCACTAAAAGAAATCCGACTCCCTGATTATGTTCATACCATTTCTGGGTATTGGTATGAAGATGCGGGTGCTTTTCAAAAATGCACATCGCTAACCAAAGTTTACCTACCTGATGGTATTAAATCAATCCCAAGAGCATGCTTCAAGGATTGTCTCGCACTGCAAGAGATCAGAATACCTGATTCTGTAAAAGAGCTTGGATTGGAAGCCTTTGAGAACTGCAACTCGCTTTCAAATATTAACCTTCCAAAGAGATTGAAATCAATTCCACCTGGTTGCTTTGCAGGTTGCACGAACCTTAGCGAAATCAAAATGCCAGATTCTGTCAAGGCACTTGAAGAAGTTTGGCAACATGAGACTGGTGCTTTTCAGAACTGCAGTTCGCTCGTTATGGTTCATATACCTGAGGGGACTAAATTGATCCCAATTCAGTGCTTCAAGGGTTGTAAAGCGCTTAGAGAAGTCAGGATACCTGATTCAGTCAAGAAGATAGGGGAAAGTGCATTTGAGGATTGCCAACAATTGGTTAATCTGGTCATTCCTGATGGAGTTTTGGAACTACACGATGGTTGTTTTTCTGGCTGTATTTCCCTTGAGCAAATCCAAATCCCTGACTCTGTTGTTTTGATTGGAAACAATATCTTTGATAATTGTACAAACTTAAAAAAAGTCACACTTCCTTTAAGACTAAAACCTAGTATCAAGGATCTGTTCATTGGAAACTCTAACCCAGAAAGCATCGAATTTGAGCAGGGCAACACAACAATATTGGATCAAGGGCTCTTGATATCTAATGATGGTATTCTCTTGCGCTCAACCAAAGATATTCCAAAAGAACTTGTCATTCCAAGTACTGTTCGTGTCATTTCTAGGAATGCGTTTGAGGATTTCTATCCAAAAAAGGTAGTCATTAGACACCCAGTAAAAATTAATGAAGGTGCATTGAGACCAATAAAGTGTGTTCAAGTTTTGGAAGAGGCTTATCAAACAAATATGTTTCCCAGGTATATCGAAGCGAGTGATTTCGAGATTCTAACTGCAGATAGTATTATCCTTGGGAAATTTCCTCTCGAAAAATTTCCTCGAGGACTTCTCCACGATCCGTCTCCCCAAGTGACTTCTCCAAAAGCATATGATGAATATGTATTTACAGTGGATTCCTCTTATTTAAGGGATGCAAAGTTAACAAGGATAATCAGTTCAGTTGAAAGGCTGAGTTATCCATTCGAGCTTGTGGATGAGGCTAGACAAAAATACATTGCCTACCTTAAAGCGAATAAATTAGTTGCTATCAATTGGTTATATCAACAAAATCGGCTCGAGGATTTTCGAAAATTTGCAACTTACCTAATTACGAAGTCGAATTTCGATGAAGTGTATGAAATGGCCAGTAAAAAAAATAACACAGAACTAAATGCTTTCCTTCTGGAATTCAAGAGAAAGATTTTGAAACTGGATCAATCCACTAATAAACCTTTGGAACTAAAACCTGTAATCCCTAATGACCCCAACTCATTTAGAGAAGTTCAAAAATTATGGAAATTAACAAATCTATCCGCTTCTGAATTGACTCTGTCAGGTTATAAAGGCGCTCCCCAAAAAACGCTTTCTCTCCCGCCTCTGGCAGGGGACAAACCTATAATTCGCATTGCTAGTGAATCCAAGATTTCTGCTCCAGAGCTGATTATTCCGGAAGGTTATAAAGTTATAGACAGCTATGCTTTCTCCAAAAAATGTAATGCTGAGAAAATTATAATGACTGATAGCGTTACGACAATTGGTAATAATGCATTCAGTTTTTGCAAGAAGTTGAGAGAAATCAGATTGAGCGATCGGGTAAGTCGCATTGAGGAGGAAACGTTTCGGGGTTGCCTGGCGCTGACGAAAATCGACCTGCCCCAAAATCTTGTTTACATTGGGCCAAGTGCATTCTCGCGCTGCTTGAAACTTCAAAGGCTTGATCTTAGCGAGAAAGTTATCGAAATTGGTGATGACGCATTTAATAATTGCCCGAAACTCGTTATCCACGCACCTAAAAAAAATTATCCTATTGAATATGCCAGGGATAATGGGATAAAGTATGTTGAAGTTTAAACATTTCTTCTTTTGGTATAAACTAGCAGAATAAAAAGCATAAGTAAATTCTTGGAACTTCAAGAACTTAAAATGCAGGGTTGACGAGCATCGTCAACCCTGCTTTCAACCCCTTAATCTTTCTATCATCCTAAATATTGGCGACATATCGTTTTCTTACAACTCCAAATCCGCGAAAGTGTACGGGAAGTGGTCGTTTTTGTAGTTCATCAGCCAGGCGGTGACTTCCATCTGCTCAACTTGAATGGAGACATCAATCAGATGCTGCACTGTCTTGGCTGTGATCACTCGGGAAGAAGCTTGAACGGCTGCAATATCGCCGTTCCTCACGCGGTTTTCGATCAAGGCCTTGTCCATAGCATAAATCTCGTGGTTGACCGCCCTGGGAGTGCCCTCGATCTTGACTTTATTCAACCTGACAATTGCGTCGAACGGGATAGCACGCTCGGTATAAAAGTACCCACCAGAAATAACATTTGCATTAATCGTTATCGCCTTGCCTTGAATATGCAGCCAACCACCCTCGTACATAAAATCAATGTCATTAACCCCTTCCTTTGCCAATCCCCTCAGCAGGAACATGGGAAGTTCGATGCCTTCATACTGAGCCACAACCACAGACGAGTCCATATCGCATATCGGCTCGAAGATCTGGACAAAAGGCTGGGCAATCTGCTGATCAGTCAACAAAGTCTTCCAGCATTCCAATTCCTCGGCGGGGATTTCAACCGGATGCGCGACAGCGATCGAGCCCACGTCTGAAACCTCAACAGGTTGACCATTGCAGCCGATGAAGGTGCCGTCCACGGTCAGCATGAATCTAGTGGTGGATTCTTCATTTTTCCACTGCCAGACCAACAGTGAGGCGACCCGCTTGAGCACATAATTATTCAGGTAGGAAGCTTTCCAGTCGGCTGCTTTGAGTTCTCTTCCAGAGACGAAGTTCTCTTTCAACCTTTCAACTCTACTCTTGACAGCGTTCTTGATGTTCTTTTTCAAGTCCGCAAAGTCTTTGGAAGCGGCTGCGTACTTTTCCGGGTTCGCCCCTCTCTTAGGCAGGGATTTGACTTCTTTACTTGTAGTCTCATTAAACAACGACACCGAAAGATCCTGCAAGATCGAAGCGGCAATCACCGCGTTACCGAGATCGTAGCGCTTGCTGCCGTCTTCGTCCAGGCCAAACTCGGTCAGCACCGTATCCCGCAGCACGTCCGCTGTGGTATTCCTGATCCTAGCGTACTCGTCCAACAACCCCCACTTTTCAACCAGAAACATCGCTTCGCGGCTTTCGTTTAACATCATCGCACCGTGCAGGACGATGATGAACCGACGTCCAGCGGCATCGTAATCCCCCCAAACTGCCCATTTCTTCGCCCACGGAGCCAAAGCATTTATCTGCTTACCGCTACCATAGCGGCAGTAGGGCAGCAGCAAACGCCATTTGAAAGGATCAAACTTAAAAATCAGATCCCCTAATAATGCTTGCAGGTCTTCCCTCTCAAGTGTAGCGGCGATCTCATCGATCTGGCTATCCGGTTCAACCTCGACAAAATCCGTTTGGTAACCGCCGATACTCCTCGGAAGCTCTTTTAGTTTCTGCATGTAAGGGAAAATGGCACATTTTATAACGAATGCAGGCGCGAGCGTTTTTGAGCTCTTGTAATGAACGCCCTCGAAAAGTTTCGGGGAAATGCCGTAGTCCTTCAATCCTTTATCCACAACCGCTTCCTTGAATCGCTTTAAGCAGATCGCTTCGATGGGATGGTCGGTGCCGCCTCCCAGAGTTGGCGCGCTGTCACTTTGAACTGCCTTTTCCAAAAGTTGCATAGCTGGTTTGGCGCCGATCTCTTTTAGAGCGTCGTAAATGGCGATCAATTTTTCCCTGGGGAGTTCCCCACCGCAGGTCAAAGCGAAAGTAGATATCTTCTTCAATGCGGAAGCATTGCTCAGGTTTACCTCGATTAGACCAAGCATCACATCCGCAGTTGCGGCGCAATCCTCGAACAACCTGCTTTCACAGATCTGGTTGACTGCTTTGCCGGGGTTAGTAAGGTAGACCTGGGCAGTCTCACTCAGAAACTCCGGACCATTCCAGATGTTTTCAAGCAACCAGGTAAAAGTGGTAACGTGAATTTTGCAGCCATTGTTGATAAGCGAAAGGATGCCGTGGACCTCCTTTAATTTTGGGCAATACCAGAAAGCATCCTTTCCAATGCTGGTAATACTGGCTGGGATGACAATGCTTGCCAAGCCAGTACACCCATAGAACGCCTCATCTCCGATGATGTTCATACTAGCTGGGATGGTAATGTTGACCAGATTCTTACATAACCTAAACATCTTATTTCCGATGCACATAACACCCTGCGGGATGAGGACACTGGTCAGGCTGTAACAATCCTCGAAAGCGCCATCCCCGATGGTGGTCACATTGTCTGGGATGAGAATGTTTGATATGCTGCTGCAATTACGGAACGCCATCCCTCCGATATTGGTAACACTGGCTGGGATGATAATGCTGGTCAGGCTAGTGCACATACGGAAGGCCTCATCTCCTATGCTAGTGATACCTTCCGGGAGGACAAGACTGGTCAGGCTCTCGCACCAAGAGAATGCCTCCTTTCCAATGCTTGTAATACCTTCCGAGATGATGATACTGGTCAGCTTTTTGCATCCCCTGAAGGTACCATCCTCAATAATGGTAATTCCCTCCGGAATGTTGAGGTTGATTAGGTTACTACAAAACTGAAATGCATAACCTCCAATAGCAGTCAAGCTAGCCGGGAATAGAATTCTGTCTAGATTGCGGCAGTATTGGAAAGACATCCTTCCAATACTGCTGACACCCTCCGGGATGACAATATTGGTCAGGTTTTCACACCACTCGAATGCGCAATCACCAATGCTCCTTACACCCTTGGGAATGACAATCTCTGTAATTCCAGGTTCTTCGTAATACTTAACCAAAATACCATTTTTGATTTGAAATCCCATTATTCCACCGTTTTCCATTTATGATTTCGCTGTGATTTTCGTGCTCTTGAATTTGTTGACACTTCAGCCCTTCCAAACCCCGAAAATTCTTATTTGAATCTATCAGAAAATTATACTTGTTCTTAACATCATATTATGGGCAAATACCTTGAAGGAAAAAACTCTGCCCTTCGTTAACACCAGTAATCTTCAGTCTGTCTGGCAATAATCACTTGACCGTTGTTTATGTATTAGCGTACCTCAATATTGAGGAGCTAATTCATGAATCGAGGTAACGGCATGGAATTTTTCAACGAAGCAATCAATCTCCTAAAAATATTAGTCATTGCACTAGGGGCGGGTTTGTCCGTCTGGGGCGTCATCAACCTGCTGGAAGGCTACGGCAACGATAACCCGGGCGCAAAGAGCCAGGGGATCAAACAGCTCATGGCTGGTGGCGGAGTCGTACTGATCGGGATCCAACTGATTCCGCTCCTGGCAGGCTTGTTCGGATAAGTTCCTGATGTCCGGTCTGCTCGACATAATTGAGGAGGCGATCAGATCCTTTTTCATTGGGTTGATAGAAAGCAATCTGACCACTATGTTTGCCGATGTCAACGAGAAGACTGCCACTATTGCAGAACAAATCGGGCAAACGCCGCAAGGCTGGAATGGCAACATCTTCAGCATGATCCGCTCACTCTCCGAGACGGTCATCATCCCGATTGCAGGCATGATCATCACCTTCGTGCTCTGTTACGAGTTGATCACGATGATCACAGAAAAGAACAATCTTCATGAAGGGGACACGTTCAGCTTTTTCAAGTACTTTATCAAAATGTGGGTGGCGGTTTTTCTGGTCTCCCACACTTTTGATATCACCATGGCAATTTTCGATGTCGCCCAACATGTGGTTTCAGCCGCTTCCGCTCTGATCACAGGGAGCGCGTATATCGATATCGGTGAAGTCCTGGCAGCCATGATCGCAGCGTTGCAGGATAAAGGCATCCCGGAACTGGCTGCTCTTGCCATGGAAACGCTCCTGGTTGGCAATGCGATGAAGCTGCTCTCAGTGCTGATCACTGTGATCCTATACGGACGCATGATCGAAATCTTCCTGACCTGCTCAGTTGCTCCGATTCCCTTCGCCACCCTGACCAACAAAGAGTGGGGTCAGATCGGGAATAACTATATCCGCAATCTGTCCGCTTTGGGTTTCCAGGGCTTTTTCATGATGGTCTGTGTGGCGATTTACACAGTTCTGGTTCAAAGCATCGTGCTCTCAGCCAATATCCACGCCAGCGTCTTCCAGATTGCCGCTTATACCGTGCTGCTGTGCTTTTCGCTCTTCAAGACGGGCAGCCTGTCCAAATCAATCTTCAATGCCCATTGAGTGAAAGGAGGAATTGATTGGCTTATGTAACTGTTCCCAAAGACCTTAACCGGGTCAAAACAAAGGTGGCTCTCAATCTGACCCGCAGGCAATTGATTTGCTTCAGTGCCGCAGGATTGGTGGGGATTCCACTTTATCTGCTCACACGCAATGCGTTAGGAAACGACCTGGCAGCGCTGCTGATGGTAATGGTAATGTTGCCCCTGTTTGCTTTTGCATTATACGAGAAGGATGGCATGCCACTCGAGGCTTTTATCGGTAACTACATCCGTGTGCGGATTATTTACCCCCGCATCCGTCCTTATCAAACCGAGAACTTCTATCGCCTCATTCACTATGAAACCCTCCACAGAAAGGAGCTGCGTGCCCGTGCAGAGAAAAAGATCCGCAGAACCCACAAGGCCAAAAGCCGCGCTGCGTAAAAGAAAAACCAGGCCTGAGAAGCGCTTTCCCAAGACCGCGCAGAAAACGATACCGTACAAATTGATGTACCCTGATGGGATTTGCCAAGTCAATGAACACTTCTTCTCAAAGGTGATTCAGTATCAGGATATCAATTACCAACTGGCGCTGGAAGAGGACAAGCGCGCCATCTTTGATAAGTATTGCGAATTCCTGAACTATTTTGATTCCTCAGTAAAGCTGCAGCTCTGCTTCTATAACTATTCCGGTCGCACAGAAGATTATCAGTCCTTAATTGCAATTGACGATCAGCAGGAT
>Ga0172382_10004990_pt1 | contig 20019 bp, 23 predicted proteins | sample Leawel138RmetaG_FD_122245 | JGI IMG/M metagenome (GOLD analysis project Ga0172382, IMG submission 122245) | Leachate microbial communities from a municipal landfill in Southern Ontario, Canada - Leachate well 138R metaG | ecosystem: Engineered > Solid waste > Landfill > Unclassified | place... | reverse complement strand
GGCCCGCACCGGCACCCCGACCTGGTGGCGGGCGCCGCGGTGGGCGCCGCTGATGTCGTGGAGCTGAACGTGATCCGCCAGACCGATCTCGATCCTGTGCCATGGCGGTGCCGGAACCCGAACCGGCCGGAATCGTTCCTGGAGATCCCTCGACGTGAGCGACAGCCCGACGGGTCCGCCCACACAAATTCTTGAATGGAGAAGAACCATGATGTCTTATTCACGACGAACTCGGCACCGTGCCATCGCCGGCGCCGTCTACATCGGCGCTCTGGCCGGTGCCGCATTCTTCGGCGGCGCCCCAGCTGCGACCGCTCAACCACCGGCTCCACCGCCCCCTGCACCACCGAATTGCTCGCCCGCGGATTGGGCGGGTGTCAGGGCCGGCGTTGCCGCAGCCACGTCGGTCTACCTGTTCACCCACCCCCCGGTGAACGACTTCTTCGCAACCCTCGAAGGCCAGTCCAGGGAGGAAATGCAACCCCAGGTACAGGAGTACCTGGATGCCAACCCACAGGTTCGAGCCGAACTTGAGGGCATCAAGCAGCCCGCAGTCGACTTCCTGAACCGCTGTAGATAGCGACGAGTCCGTCGGGCGCTTGCCGCCGCGACGGCGCCGCTTCCGTCCGGGCCGACGTCACTCTCCGATTAGAACGTGTTCCAGAAACCCCTCACATCGGCCGGTGCTCCTTGCTAGCGTGACGCGCGGCAGGCAACGGGAGGCGAATGTGATTCTGGACCGGTTCCGACTCGACGATCAGGTGGCCGTGGTGACCGGCGCGGGCCGCGGGCTCGGCGCCGCGATGGCCCTCGCGTTCGCCGAAGCAGGCGCTGACGTGCTGATTGCGGCGCGCACGCGGTCACAGCTCGAAGAGGTCGCCGAACAGATCGAAGGCACCGGGAGGCGCGCCCACATCGTCGTCGCCGACCTCGCCCACGCCGAGGACACGGCCGCCTTGGCGGCCGGCGCCGTCGAGGCCTTCGGCAGACTAGACATCGTCGTCAACAACGTCGGCGGCACCATGCCGAACGCGCTTCTCACCACGTCGACGAAGGACATGCGCGACGCGTTCGCGTTCAACGTCGCGACCGCCCACGCGCTGACCACCGCCGCAGTCCCGCTGATGCTCGAGCACTCCGGCGGCGGCAGCATCATCAACATCACCTCGACGATGGGCCGCCTGGCCGGGCGCGGGTTCGCCGCCTACGGCACCGCCAAAGCCGCGCTGGCGCACTACACCCGACTGTCGGCGCTCGATCTGGCGCCGCGGATCCGGGTGAACGCGATCGCGCCCGGCTCTATCCTGACCTCGGCACTGGAGATCGTCGCCGACAACGACGAGTTGCGCGGCCCGATGGAGAAGGCCACACCGCTGCGGCGGCTCGGCGACCCGCTCGACATCGCCGCGGCAGCGGTCTATCTGGCCTCTCCGGCGGGCAGTTATCTCACCGGCAAGACCCTCGAGGTCGACGGCGGGATCACCTTCCCGAACCTCGACCTCCCGATCCCCGACCTGTAAGGAGCCCCGCCTTGGCCATCAAAGTCGCTGCCATCGGCACCGGAAACGTCGGCAGGCACGCGCTGACGCAGCTGATCACCGACCCCCGTTTCGAGCTGACCGCGGTGTGGGTGTCGTCGGAGTCGAAGGCCGGCAAGGACGCGGCAGAGCTTGTGGGACTGGCGGATTCGACCGGTATCCGCGCCACCACCGATCTCGACGCCGTGCTGGCGACCCGGCCACAGTGCGCGGTCTACACCGCGCTCGCCGACAACCGACTTCCCGAAGCGCTCGAGGACTACCGGCGGATCCTGGCCGCAGGCGTCAACGTCGTGGGCAGCAGCGCCGTGTTCCTCCAGCACCCGTGGAAGGTGCTGCCCGACGAGCTGATCGCACCGATCGAGGACGCCGCCAAGGCGGGATCGTCGACCATATTCGTCAACGGCATCGACCCCGGGTTCGCCAACGACCTGCTGCCGATGGCTCTGGCGGGCACCTGCCAGAGCATCCAGCAGATCCGATGCATGGAGATCATCAACTACGACACCTACGACAGCGCGCCGGTGATGTTCGACGTCATGGGTTTCGGCGGCAGTCTCGACGAGACCCCGATGCTGCTGCAGCCCGGTGTCCTCAGCCTCGCCTGGGGTTCGGTGGTGCGCCAGCTGGCCGCCGGGCTCGGCATCGAACTCGACGAGGTCACCGAAACGCATCTGCGGGTGCCCGCGCCGGAGGCCTTCGACATCGCGGCCGGCCGCATCGAGAAGGGCACCACCGCTGCCATCCGCTTCGAGGTGCGCGGAATGAAGGACGGGGAGGTCGCCGTGGTGCTCGAACACGTCACCCGACTGCGCGACGATCTGTGCCCGGACTGGCCCCAGCCCGCACAGCACGGCGGCTCCTACCGGATCGAGATCACCGGTGAACCGTCCTATGCGCTCGACCTCTGCCTGAGCAGTCCGAACGGCGACCACAACCACGCCGGACTCGTCGCCACCGCGGCCCGCGTCGTCAACGCGATCCCGGCCGTAATCGACGCTGCACCGGGAATCGTCACGGCTCGGGAGTTACCTCCCATAACCGGCGAAGGTCTGTACGCTAAGCCGTAACACTTCCTGGAAGGATGCTGAAAAATGAAGGCTCGTCTGAGCACCCTCGCTGCTCTTCTCGTCGCCGGCGGTGCTTCCGTGGCCATCGCCGTGGCTCCCGCGGCCTCCGCCCAGCCGAACTGCTCCACGACTTCTGCGGGCGCCGGGGGTAGGACCGAGGTGTGCCAATCGCCGGGCAACGCCCAGATCAGCTCCACCCCCGGGCAGTACGCGATGCCGTGGTACGGCGGCGGCATGTTCCCGTGGGAGGGCTACGGCCCCTTCATCTTCTGACCGGGCTTCGACATGAAGAGCATCTCGCGATACGGCACAGGGCTTTTCGCGGCGCTCGGCGTTGCGGCCGTCCTCGCCGCACCCACCGCCGCAGCCGCTCCCGAATGCACCGACGTCGCCAAGACCGTGACGTTCTGCGAGACCAACGGAAGCACCCAGCTCACCACCACCCCACCGCCGTGGAACTACGGCGGCTGGAATGGCATCGGGGTGTGGCCGCTGGTCGGCGCCTACGGTCTGGGCCCCTGGTGACGTCGCCCCTGTAGGGGACTCGCCGACGGAATGGGTGTCAGGCACTTCTACTTCGCGTACGGGTCCAACCTGTGCGTGCAGCAGATGGCGCGTCGATGCCCCGACGCCACCGATCCCCGCCGCGCGACACTCGCCGACCACGACTGGCTGATCAACGAGCGTGGGGTCGCGACGATCGAGCCGTTCGCCGGCAGCGAGGTGCACGGCGTGGTGTGGCGGGTGTCGGACCGCGACCTGGCCACCCTGGACAGCGCCGAGGGCGTTCCCGTCCGCTACCGGCGTGACGAGCTCACGGTGCTGACCGACAACGGCCCCTCGGAAGCGTGGGTGTACATCGACCATCGGGTCGAACCAGGACCCCCGCGGCCCGGCTACCTGGAGCGCATCCTCGACGGAGCCCGCCACCACGATCTGCCCCGCCGCTGGATCCAGTTCCTCGAAAGGTGGGATCCCACCCGTTGGCCCCAGCGCCCCGATCGTGCTGATTCAGTTGCACCACAATCGCTTTCCGAGCTCGTCAGCGACCCCGCCATCGCCGAGGACGTCACGTTGCAGTCCCGGTTCGGCTTCCTGGCCATCCACGGCGGCGGCCTGGAACAGATGACCGACGTCATCGCCGAACGTGCCGCGGACGCTGCGGGTGCCTCGCTGTACGTCGTGCGCCATCCCGACCACTACCCCCACCACCTGCCGTCGGCGCGCTACGACCCGGCGCAGTCGCCCGTGCTGGCGGAGTTCCTCGACCACGTCGACGTCGCGATATCGCTGCACGGTTACGGCCGGCTGGGCCGCAGCACCCACCTCCTGGCCGGCGGCCGCAACCGCGGCCTGGCCGAACACGTCGCCCGCCACGTCGTCGTCCCCGGCTACCGCGTCGTCACCGACCTGGAGTCGATCCCGAAAGAGCTGCGTGGCCTCCATCCCGACAACCCGGTGAACCGCGTACGCGGCGGTGGCGCCCAGCTGGAGCTCTCGGCACGAGTCCGCGGCATCAGTCCACGCAGCGGCCTGCCCGGCGACGACGGCCTGTCGCCGGCGACCTCCGCGCTGGTCCAGGGTTTGGTGCGCGCCGCACGCACGTGGCGGCTACCGTCCACCCAGGGCTGACCCGCGCGGTACTGCCTGTCTGACCGCCACCCATCCGGGTGTCCGCCCGCTCCGAATACAGGGTGTGAAACCCACGGACGCAGCAGACCGACCGGTGGCGCGCCGCCGAGGCGGCGACAGTGTGCGTGCGGCCATCTACCGCACCCGGATCACTCACTTGCGGCGTGCCCCCGTGCATCACTATTTCGAGCACCGTAGCTACAGCTGGTTCGTCGACCTCGACGCGCTGCCTCGGCTGCCGCGCTGGCTGCGGCCCTTCGCCGGATTCGAGGCCCGCGATCACCTGTGGGAAGCACCCCGCGACACGTTGCGCGGACGGGTGGACGCCTTCCTCGCCGGCAAGGGAATCGACCTCGGCGGCGGTACCGTCACCGCCCTGATGCAGCCCCGGGTGCTCGGACATGTGTTCAATCCGCTGACCCTGTACTGGTGCCACGACTCCAACGGTGTGCTCCGCTGCATCATCGCCGAGGCCCACAACACCCACGGCGATCGGCACGCCTATCTGCTTCCCCCGTCGACCGATCCGCCGGTGATGGTGGACAAGAAGCTCTACGCGTCACCGTTCAACGGCGTCGACGGCCACTACCTGGTGCGGGCACCGGAACCCGACGAGCGGCTCGACGTCACGGTCTCGCTGCACCGCGAGCAGCAACCGGCGTTCGTCGTGACGCTGCGCGGCTCCCGGCGCCCGGCTGGTATCCGTCAGGTCCTCGCGATGCAGATCGTCGCACCGTTGGCCCCGCTGATGAATGCCCTGAGCACGCGGGTGCAGGGCGCCCTGCTGTGGTTGCGGCGGGTTCCCGTGGTGCCTCGCGGGTCGGACGAGCGCCGAGCGCCCGTCGAAACCGTGACGCGGCTCGACGCCGGCCGGAGGTGTCCGGCCGGCCCGATCCTCACCAGGGACCCGCAGGAGACACGATCACCGTGACGGCATCGGTCCTGGTAGGAGCAGCAGCTAGGCTACCGCTCGTGACCGCCGAACTCGACGCACTTCTGCGCCAGGTGGCCCAGCGCGACGCCGAAGCGTTCGCCGCCTTCTACGACCAGACCCGCGCGCGGGTCTATGGCCTGATCACCCGGGTGTTGCGCGATCCGGGATACAGCGAGGAGACGACGCAGGACGTCTATCTGCAGGTGTGGCGCAATGCGGCCGGCTACGACCCGTCGGTCGGCTCGGCGCTGTCCTGGCTGCTGACCCTGGCGCACCGGCGCGCGGTGGACCGGGTGCGGTCCGAGCAGGCGGCGAGCACCAGGGAGTCCCGGTACGGCGCCATCTCCGTCGACCCGCCGTCCGACCACGTCGCCGACGACGTGCTCCTCGACGACGAGCGCCGCCGGGTGGCCGGCTGTCTGGACTCGCTGACCGACGTTCAGCGCGAGTGCATTCAGCTGGCTTATTACGACGGTCTGACCTATGCCCAGGTGGCCGACCGTTTGGCCGCGAACCTGGCGACAATCAAGTCAAGGATGCGCGACGGCATCCGAGCACTCCGCAAATGTTTGGGGGTGGCATGACCAGCCCACAGAATGACCTTCTCTCGCTCGCGACGCCGTACGCGCTGCACGCGCTCAGTCACGCGGAAGCCGCCGACATCGACCGGGCGCTGAACGACGCACCGCCCGGTGTCGCCGACGCGTTCCTGGCCGAGGTGCGCGCGGTGCGCGAAACCATGGCGGCGCTGGCCAGTGCCACCGCCGTCGAACCGCCCGCCCGGATGCGTGACGCGGTGCTCCGGCAGATCGCCGAAGATCCGGTCCGCACGCTGCCGGTCCGGTCTTCCTCCCGCCGCCGCGCCGCCGCGGTGCTGAGCGCCGCGGCCGCCGTCGTGATCGGGCTCGGCACCCTCGCGGTCGGGTACGCGCTGCGGCCCGCACCGACACCGTCGACCGCCGAGCAGGTGTTCGCGGCGCCGGACGTGCGGACGATTTCCGGCGAGATCCCGGGCGGCGGCACCGCGACCGTGGTGTTCTCCCGGGAACAGAACTCCGGGGTGCTGGTGATGAACAACGTGCCACCGCCGCAACCGGGCACGGTGTATCAGATGTGGCTGGTCGACGCCGACGGCTCGCACTCGGCGGGCACCATGGATGCCGAGGCGGTGGCCCCGTCGACCACCGCCGTGCTGCCCGATCTGGGATCGTCGCGGGCGCTGGCGTTCACCGTCGAACCCCCGGGCGGCTCCACCCGGCCCACCACCCCGGTCTTCGCCGAGTTGCCACTCACCTAACCGTCTTCCAGCGTCGCGGCGGCCGCCTCGGCGAGGACGTCGTCGACGTCGTGGTTGCGCCGCCAGGCCCGTCGCTGCCGTGTCGCGCCGTTGCCGAGGTCGGTCACCCGGGCCAGTCCGGCGGTGACGAGCTCGTGGTCACCGGCGGCCTCCAGCGCCGGCCGGGTCCGTTCGGTCAGGTACCCCAGCAGGTCGGACACCGGCGCCGGGACATGGTTCTCCAGGTCCACACCGTCTCCGTCGACGCCGTTGCGGGCGGCCTTCCAGTACGCGGCCTTCAACGCGTACGGCGCCAGCGGCAGGACCGGGTCACCATGCCGCTCGTCCTCCAGCGCGGTCATCGCACAACCCCGGACCAGCGCGGCGAACAGCACCGTCTCATCCACCGTCGCGGGCACGTCTGCGACCCGCACCTCGACGGTCGGGAAGTTGGCCGACGGCCGCACGTCCCAATAGACCATGCCGTCGTCGCGGATCACTCCGGTGTGGGACAGCATCTGCACCGCGGCGTCGTACTCGTCGGCGGAGTCGAAGTGCGGTGGCGGGCCTGCGCTGGGCCAGCGGGCCCACAGCACGCTGCGCCAGCTGGCGTGCCCGGTGTCGGCGTTGCGGTAGATCGCCGAGTTCGCGGTGAGCGCCAACAGCAGCGGCAGCCACGGGCGCAGGCGGTTACTGACGGCGATCGCGGCGTCGCGGTCGGGAACCGCGACGTGCACATGGCAGCCGCAGATGCCCTGCTCGTGGGCGATCATCCCGTACCGCTCCCCGATGTCGCGGTAGCGCGGGGTGTCGGTGACCGGGAATTCGTGCGGCAGGGTCGGCGGCAGCCCGACGGCGAGAAGGCGGGCTCCGGCATGCTCGGCCGCCGCGGATGCGGTGCGGCGCAGATGAAGTAGTTGTTCGCGCAGGTGCGCGGTGTCGTCGACCACCGCGGTCGCGGTCTCCACCTGGCAGCTGGTCAGCTCGAGCTGCAGCTCGACATCCATGTCCGCGGCGCGCGCGGCGACCTCGCGGTTGAGCGCCACGGGAGCGCCGGACCCCGGGTGGACGAGGAGGAACTCCTCTTCGACTCCGAGCGTGGGGATGTCTGTCATGGCCGCACCGGTCGCCTCACACGAAAATTTGATCCGACCCGTCGGATAATTCGACGACGGGCCGGATCGGGGGGAAGAAAGTCGATTGCGTTTATGCCCTTGCCCGTTCTGGTTCAAACCTCCACCTACGATCACGATGTGGCAACGGAATTTCGGTTCGGCGTCGGCGTCACCCGGGCCAGATCCCGCGCCGAGCTCGTCGACAGCGCGCGTCGCGCCGAGGACCTGGGTTTCGACGTGCTGCACGTTCCCGACCACCTGGGCGGGCCTGCGCCGTTCCCGGTGATGACGACGATCGCGATGGCGACGACGACGCTTCGGGTGGGCACGTTCGTCATCAATTCGGCCTTCTACCGGCCGGCGCTGCTGGCCCGTGACGTCGCGGCGCTGCACGACCTGAGCGAGGGGCGCTTCGAGCTCGGGCTGGGAACCGGTTACGTGAAGGAGGAGTTCGACGCCGCAGGTATCCCGTTCCCGAGCGCCCGCGAGCGCGTCGACCACCTCAAGTTGACCATCGAGTACATGACCGAGCACCTCCCCGACGTCCCGATCATGATCGCCGGCAACGGCGACCGGGTGTTGCGGATCGCGGCGCGGTCGGCCGACATCATCGGGTTCACCGGCGGGGACCGGGCCGCCACCGCCGACGAGGATCCGCTGGCCGACCGGATCGCGTTCGTCCGCGATGCTGCCGGTGAGCGGTTCGGGGATCTGGAACTCAATCTCGCGGTCACGGCGATGCCCGTCGACGATTCCGGGCGGCCCGACCTCACCATCCCGCGGATCTCGCTGCCCGGCCTCTCCGATGAGGAACTGCTGCGGCACCCGGGGGTGCTGTCCGGGTCGGTCGACGAGATCGCCGACCGGATCCGCGGATACCGCGACGTCTACGGCATCAGCTATCTGATCGTGCAGATGCGTCACGCCGAGGCGTTCGGCAAGGTGATCGAGCTCCTGCGGTAGTCACAGCAGAGATCTCGGGCAGTCACAGCCAGAGATAGAGCGCCGACAGCAGCGCCCAGATGCCGACGCAGTACACCTCGAACGCGGCGCGCAGCGGGACCGGCGCGTGGCGCAGCTCCATGAAGTCCAGGCCGACCAGGCGCACCTTGATGGCGGCGATGGCGAGGACGAGGACGGGCACCAGGGACCCGGTGCCGTGTTCGGCGCCGACCGCCCAGGACAGCACCGTCGCCGCGACGAGGAACAGCCAGCTGGCGCCGGCGCGGTTCTTGAGCAGGCTCAGTACGGTCATTCAGCTCACCAGGTACAGCAGCGCGAACAGGAAGATCCACAGCAGGTCGACGAGGTGCCAGAAGCAGGCGCCCCCTTCGACCAGCGCGGTGCGGGTGGGGCTCAGTTCGGTGCGCCGGGTCTGGGTCAGCACGAAGGACAGTGCCCCGAGTCCGAGGCAGACATGGAACAGGTGCAGCCCGGTGAGGATGAAGTAGTACAGGTAGAAGTCGTTGGCGCCGGGGCCGTGTCCCGCGGCGGCCAGCGAGATGTACTCGAACACCTTCAGCGCGATGAACGCCAGCCCACAGACGATCGCCGCGGCGACGGCGCGGGTGGCGATCGGCGCGGCGCCGACCCGCATTGCATTGAGGGCCAGCACGACCAGCAGGGAACTGGTCAGCAACACCAGCGTGTTGGTGACGCCGACGCCGACGTGCAGGGTGGTGCGCGCGGCGTCGAAAGCCTCTGGCGCCGTGGCACGTTCGACCAGGAAGGTGACGAAGAAGGCGCCGAAGACCAGCATGTCGCCGAACAGGAAGACCCAGGTGCCGCTCTCGCCGGGGACCCGCTTCTCGTGGGGCGGCGCCGCGGTCGCCGTCACGCCGGCTGGGCTGCGACGCCCGCCCGGGTCCCGGCCTGCTGTTCGGCTTTGATGGATTTCAGCATCACCGCGGTGGTGGAGAACAGCCACACCACGAGCACCAGGCCGGGGATGTAGAACGCGAACACACCGTTCCACGCCAGCGGTCCGTCGTTGAAGACCACGACCACGCAGCCGGGCAGCGACAGCGTCGCCACCCACAGGTTGAGGTAGCCGTACCAACGGGGGAACGTCGGCGGGTCGGTCTTGTCCATGAACGCCGCGATGGCCAGGGTGATGTTCTGCACGATGATGGTGCCGACGATGCCGATGAACCACAGCCAGAACACGTCGTTGAGGGCCTGGGTGAGTTCGGCGGAGCGCTGCTCGGGGCGGTAGGCGGCCACCCCGAGGAAGAACTGCGGGAACAGCAGAGCGGGGACGAACACCGTGGCGGCCATCAGCTGGGTCATCGACAGCATCCCCCAGCGGCCTTCCACCCGGCGGATGCGTAGCACGATCGCGGCCAGGAACGGGAGCGCGAGCACGGCGCTGAGCAGTGCGCCGGACACCCCGAACCGGATCCAGAGCTTGTGGTCGACGAAGAACGCGGCGATCTCGTCGGCCGGGGCGGCCGGGGACAGCGGCGGGAAGAGTTGGGCGACACCGGAGAAGCTGGCCCCGTACAGAAGGATCATGATGCTGCCGGACCAAGCGCCGATGCGTTGCAGTGTCAGCTCCACGGTGGGCACGCTACCGGCGACTTCAGCATGTTTTGTCATTTTTGCCACAACCGGATTGCGGCGTTGTGAGCGCGCTGCGGCGGGAGGGTAAGCTCCCACCGGCAATGCCCCCGTAGCTCAGGGGATAGAGCACGGCTCTCCTAAAGCCGGTGTCGCAGGTTCGAATCCTGCCGGGGGCACAACGCGTTCTTGCAGATCAGCGCATGTTTCCAGGCGGTTACCCTACTGCTCGTCGCTCCCCTCTGGTCGGTGTGTGGTCGGTGCTTCGCTGGTATCGGATGGTGCCGGCTGACTGGCTTTGTCACGCGCCACCGCTTCCAGCAGGCGCCGCGCATTCTCGGGAGACCTCAGCAGGTAGCCGGTCTCACCCGACAGCTCACCGCTGTCATCCGGCTCCGCAGGACCGTAGATGTCCTTATGGAGCCCGTCGTCGACCGGCGTGCTGTTCAGAATTTCAGCGGCCTCGTTCGACGGAATCCAGCGGCGCTTCTGATCCATCTGCCCATCGTCCTCCCGGTTGTCTCCTTGCTGCACCCGTCGCGCGGCAGCATCGAGCCGCTGCGCAACGTCGTCGAGGTCAGAAGGGAACAGGCCGGCGTAGTGGTTCAGGGTCGTTGCAGCGGATTCGTGGCCAAGCAGACGCGCCACAGCCACAACCGAGGCACCCGCTTGGATTGCCAGAGAAGCCGCGGTATCGCGCAAGTTGTGCGGGGTGATGTCGAGGCCCAGGGCGTCAACTGCGTCGTCGAAGACGTCACGCCGGAAGTTTCGGTTGCGAAGCGGTGTCTTACTTGCGGAGGGAAATACGAGACCATCAGATTTCTGGGATGCCGACAACATAGCGAGTTCGTCCGACACGACCCCTGGGATGGGTACCGTCCGCGCTTGGTGGTCCTTCACTGGCGACATCTCACCGCGGGGCGCCTCCTCCGAGTAAGCACGGGAGATACGCAATACCTTGTTCCGGAGGTCGACGTCGCTCCACCGCAGCGCGGCCAACTCGCCCCACCGCAGGCCGCAATATCCGGCGACGAGCACCAGTACGCGGTCGCGCAATTCGTCGAGGTGATCGGCCAGCCGCCATAGTTCATCGTGGGTCAGCGGACGGGGGTCGTTGCCCTGGACTTTCGGGAGCCGAATACCGGCCGCGGGATTGCGGTGGATGGCACCATCGCGCACCGCGTGGTCGAACACTCGCCGCAGGACGCCGAGCGAGTGGCGAGCAGTCGCGGCGGATTGCTTCCGTGAGATGTCGGCCGCCCAAGCCTGTACTTCTGACGGACGCACCGACACCAGAGGTCGTCTGCCGAAGGTGCCGGCGACCTGCTTCGTCACGACACCGCGGATCTTTCGCTCCGTTGCCGCCGCCCTGGCCGGTTGCGCAGCCAACCAGATTTCGCACCATTCGCGGACCGGCTTCTCCCCCGCCTTCGGGTCGGCCCAGGCTCCGGTCTTCAACGTGTCGACTTGCTTGCGTTCCCATTCCTGCGCGTCCCGCTTGCGGGAGAACGTCCGCGAGGCGACGTAGCGGCCGCGGTAGTAGACCCTAGCCCGATACACGCGGGAACCGTTCGGGCCAGTCCTCGCCTCGATCACTCGCTACCCCTCCAAGCGCGACTCACGCCGCCCGTCGAGCCAGTCATAGACCTCGACTGGATCCCAGCGCAGGGCTGCACCGATCCGAATCGCGGGTGGCCCCTCGCCCCTGAGCCGCCAGGCCCTGATACATCCGACAGACACCTTCAACAGACTCGCCACCTGGTCGATCTTCAGCAGCTCGTCATTCGAGTTGCTCTGCGCACCGGGGCGGCTTTTCACGTCGTCTCGCATCACGTCTTCCTCACGTCAGAGGCTCACGCGCCGGCCGAGGCCGGCTTGTGTCCGAGCTGTCTGTATGGCTAATGCGTGTATCACCGCATCCCTCGCCATCCCGAGACACGCGGTCCATCAACGCGCCGCACAGGAGGTCGAGCGGATTCGCAGCGAGAACCGCGGTCGACTCGATGTGCCCGCGGATCACATGCTCGGGCACGAACGGGCTACGAAACCGAACTTCCCTACCGGCAACGGAACTGACACCGACTCCCGTTGCCGCACCGATGGGAGTCACCGAAGTTTCCGTCGAGAACTCGCCAAGTACTGCTGTTGCCGCTTCTCGCGTCCGAACAGAGAAGCACACACGTAGGCCGCAGTTGTCACGCGTGCTGGTCGGAATGCTGTCCGCAGTCGGGCGCTGTGTGCTCAAAATCACGACGATTCCGGCCGATCTTCCACGCTTCACAAGGTCCCGAACTATCGAGTCAATCTCCGCACCAACAGCTTTCGATTCCTTCGTTGAGAACGACTTCGAGTCGAGATACGTCTGACACTCGTCGATAACGACCACGACGGCCGGATGCAGACGAGATGGGCTGGTCGACCAGAGGTTCGGGTGTCCGTACAGGTCGCGCGAGTACCTCAACCGTTCCCGCATCAGCGTCTGCACGTCTTGGAGTGCGTCACGCACTGCCTCCACATCGCCCGCAGCTTCACCGCTGATATACCGATACGCGCGCGGCGACAACGCTTCCAGGTCGTAGCCTTGCTTGCCGTCGATCAGCAGCCACTGAACGTCGTCACGATGAGCCAGCGATGCCATTGCAAACGCCAGCCACGCACTTTTGCCGCCACCGGGCACACCTCCGACGACGAGTCCACTCACGTTGCGAATAGAGCCGCACACGGGCACTCCGTACTCGTTGACACCTAGAGGGATTTCCCACCCCTCCGCCTTCTGCAGCGAGTTCAGGACGATTGGCGTCGAGAGCGGATCGCGCACGCGGAGTGCGAGTTCGAAAACTCCGGCCCGCGGCTCTGTTACAACCACTTCCGGCACCCGCAGCGCGGACTTGAGCTGTCCCGAATGTCGTTGCCAGTCCGCCAAACTCTGACCGGGAGCACCCAGCACCGCCACAGCCATGCCATAGGGCGCACACCTCATCGCGGCGATTTTGGGGATGTATCGAATTACCTTCCGCTCCCCGCGGCCGAGGCCTACTGCACGCGCAAGTCCCGATCGGCGTAGGTCCGCATCAACCGAAAGAGCAAGTATTTCTGCGATGTCCGCCCATTTGCGGCGACTTGTTAGTACCGACACTGCGAACCGCAAGTTGGGTCCGTACTCCGATCGGCGGCGACGGCGTAGCACGAGAAAGATCCCGTAACCCGTTGCAGCCGACAGTGCCGCAGCGGACACGATCCAGATCAACAGCGTTCCATACCCCGACAACGACACAGCCCAGAACATGAATGCTGCTGCTGCGCAGCACATCGCGATTCGAGCCACACTCATCATTCCACCGCCGCCCACGGAATCCGCCTTGGCGCCGACGCACCAGGGTGTCCGCTCCACCATCTGGAAGCCACCTCGCTAAGGCCCGCGCTATCGGGAGCGGCCCAAGACCAATCGACCGGCTCAGTCGACGGCCAGGTTTTTGGGTCAAGTACATCGAATCCAAGGATTGCGCGGCGAACTTCGTCCATCGCCCGTTGTCGATGACCTGCAGGGTATTGAAGTCCCATCCTCTCAGCGGGCGGTGCGTTCAAGTACGACGCGTACTGGCAGATCGCCGAATCGGCATGCACACAGGTATCAACCCAGGTGTTGCATACGCGGCACAGTAGTCCGCGAACCAATCCCGAGAAGTGATCGTGGTCGACCACGTGGCCGTACCGCTGTCCACAGGATTGACACATCGGCCCGAACTCGTCGGTCAAGGCCTGGTAAAGCCGCTGACGGGAGGAGTTCTTGAAAGGGCTCGGGCGGTCACCTGGCTCGACAGATGGAGGCGCAAAGCAAGGCTTCTTGCTGAGTTCAAGGATGACCGTTCGGACTTCATCCGATGAGCGGTAAATCGAACGTACGCCGGGTATCTCGCCCCGCTCGAGGCCACGTCGACACACCAGTGTCCGAATGACCATTGGCTGGCGATGCACCGGGAAGAAAGCCAAAGGATCGTTCATCTCAGGAACCGGCCCATCCGTCGGTCACGATGCACATAGGCCCCCACACCACGCCGTCTTTTCCTATTGCCACTACTGATGGGCCGGTATTCATGGGGTTCAAATACTTCAACCCGAGCTCTGGCATGGGGTGGCAGTCGAATCCGGGACGATCAATCACCTTTGACGCCGTTGGGCCGGCCCGGAACGCTTCTGCCTGGATGTCACGCGACGTCATGTCAGCCGGACTCGGCACCGACGGTGATGCACCGTGCATCACGATAGCGAGGGCCAGAACGACAACAAGACACGTCATCGATGTCGCGCTGAGCAGCAAGACCAACCATCGGCGCATCAGTGCTGGCCCACGAAGCCAGGCCACGAATGCCCGACCACGCCCGAGGGTGGACAGGCGGAACGGATCCGAAAGTCGAATTCGGTTCTTCTTGAACATCATTCACCGCCACCGCGACGAGATCCGCTGTTCGCCCCTCGCAGAATGTCGGTCACCGAACCGACAGGTTTGAGTGTTTGAATGTAGACCGTCACGGCCAGCACACCTCGCGGCCCGCGATCGCCCCATCCCGGACGCGCATCGGCGCGAATCGACAGAGTGCAGCGGCCCTCTGCTTGGAACAGGACGCCCGCTGGCACTGATTCCATCGGCGTGGTGGTCCGTACCTCTGCGCCGTCCAGTCCACGCCCGCCGACGCTAACGGCAAGCCCCGTCACCTTGTAGAGCTGCGCGTCGTCGACCAATACGGGTTCGTCCGTGGCGGCTCCGTCCTTGTACACACTCTGCGCTCGGGCACCCCCGCCCGTACCGAACGCTAAGACCTGCGTCGGGTCTAGGACGAGTTCATCGAGTCGATTCAGATCGGCCATGAGTTAGTGCCCCTTCAGTTCGTGCGAACGTCGATTGCGTCCACTGAGCTGAGTCTCTGCGCATTGTTGCCAGCGGGCACCATGCGTCACCAAACCGGGAAAACCGCAGTTCAATGCACCCGCCAATGTGACGGTCCTGGCTATGCGCAACCACCGAGCACTTCGCTCCGTGACCCGCCCAGCGGCTACAGATCAGACCCCAAGCTGCGACCGAAGAATTTGAGCTTGAAAACAGTTTTCGGCGACCCCGCTGGCACACATCGGGTCCTCCGCGTGTCATAACTAGAACGTGTCGGAGGACGTCCCTAAACTCACCCCGCGAGCATCGACCGCGAGAGGAGTCGCAATCATTATCGACGCATGGCTCATGGTGCAATACAACGCACCAATACGCAGCTCGCCATGGCCGATATTAGAAGTTTCGTTACCTCTCGCGCCAATCTACAGTCGCCATATTCGTTGAAGAGCAAGGTCATCGAGATCTGACATGAGTGAAAAGCCCGAACCAACAGCAATGTACTTAAGGGATATTTCTATCTCGAATTTTCGTTCTTGCCGCGAAACAACGATTCGATTGCAGAAAAACCTCACAGTCCTAGTCGGGGAAAACAACGCCGGCAAGTCGAATGTCATCGACGCATTACGGTTGTCGACCGTGCCACTCAGTAAGCGGCGAAACCGCTACTTCGAAGTCGATGACGTCGGCCGCGATCGCCCACGCGATCCTGTGATAATCGACGCCACCTTTGCGGACCTTACTGAGTTCCAAGCGGCGCACTACATTGCGGCCTATGACATATCTGACCAAACCGCTACGTACCGAACGACATTCACGCCGAATGTTGAATACCCTCGCAAGTCACGAGTCGCGTATGCCGCCGGCAAGCTCGGTACGTCAGATGTCGAGCCCGAAAAGCGTGAACAGATCAATCATGTCTACTTGGCCCCGCTTCGTGACGCTAACCGTGAGCTCGATTCAGCCACCGGCAGCCGCCTGTCACTCATCATGAAAAGCCTGCTGTCCGAGGAGCAACAAAAGAATCTGGTGTCCCTTGCACAGTCTAAGTTCCGTGATCTCGAACAAGATTCGGCTATCACCGACACGCGCAACAAGATTCAACTCGAGCTCACGGGTCTCACCGACGCCGTACGGGCGCAGCAGGTCGGCATCGGCTTCGATGATTTGCGGCTCGACCGGCTGACCCGCAGCCTTCGTCTAAAAATGGCCGAACACGAGATCGACCTTGCTGACCTCGCTAGTTCAGGACTGGGATACGCCAATCTCTTGTTCATGGCGACTGTCGTCCTGGAGCTGAGCAATCTCAACGATTCTGAACTGACCCTCTTCCTTGTCGAGGAGCCGGAAGCGCACCTTCATCCTCAGCTACAAGCGGTGCTACTCGATTACCTTCTGGATCAGGCGAGGAAGTCTGCGAAGGATGACGATGCAGGTCCGGCCGGACGCATCCAGGTCATCGCCACCACCCACTCACCAAATTTGGCGAGCGTCGCAGGGATCGACAACGTCGTCGTCCTTAAATCGTTGCGGGACAACGGAGAGGGAGCGAGCGGTCATCCTCACACCAAGGCGCTTGCGCTCTCAAAGCTGGACCTCGAACCAGACGATAAGCGCAAGATCAATCAGTACCTCGATGTCACTCGCGCTGAGCTCCTGTTTGCACAGTCCGTTGTCCTCGTAGAGGGCATCGCCGAACTAGTTCTTATTCCTGCCCTTGCGAAACACGTCGTTCTCCAGGGCGAGGACGACGAGAAGGCCGCGCTTCGCCGCCGCCTCCGGGGCATCTCCTTCATCAACATTGGCAGCGTTGATTTCAAGCCGTACATCCAACTCCTCCTTCAAGAGATAGACGGCTACCGACTCATCGATCAGCTCGTCGTCGTCACCGATGGTGATCCCGCGCTGGACGACGACGCGGACGATGCCCAAGAGGAAGAAGGGGACGAAGAAGACGACGACGACAAGAGCGGCACGGAAGAGGATTCAAAGAAGGGCGAGCCCTATAACCGAGCCTCAGATCTCACTGCGCTTGCAACACAACTTGGTGCTCAGGAGGCGATTCACATCGCAGAGTCGACTTATACGCTGGAAGCGGATCTCCTCGAACCGGTCGCATCGAACGACGCCGCCTTAAGGGCCGCCTTCCTCCGGCAAAAGCCCCGGTCCAAGAAAACGTGGCAGACGTTGGTCGATGATGAGAAACCAGCCTTGGCGTTTTACACCAAGCTTCGGAAGAAAAAGAAGTTCCTCGGCAAAGGCGAGTTTGCACACGACCTCGCGCTAGAGCTGAGCCAGCCCCAAGGATTCGTGTGCCCACCGTACCTTGCACGGGCAATCAAGTTCGCAGTGGGAGAACCACTTGACGACTGATACCGCCGAAATCACCTTCACTGCTGAGCAACTCGACCTGATCCAACGGTCCGGGTCACAGTACGTCGAAGCATGCCCAGGAGCCGGAAAAACGCAAGCGATCGCAGAACGTTTTATCCAGAGACCAAATGGCCATCCCCGCAAGGGAATAGCCCTCCTCTCGTTCACGAATGCTGCTGCGGACGAGGCACGACACCGGTGCTCTACACAGCCCGACCTACTGTTGGCACCCAACTTCGTCGGGACAATTGACAAGTTCATCAACCGCTTTATCGTGACGCCTGCACTAGCGGCCGAGGCGGCGGCACCGTGCCGCTTTGTCGATGTCTGGAGTCAACTGCCGCACACCACTGTTCAGTGCAAAGGCGTACCTATCCAAGCGTCGTTGGACTGGTTCGCATTCGACGCCGATGGCTCGGCGGAGCTGATACCCCAGCGTGTCCCACCAAAGTTTCAGAAGAAGGTCGAAGGTCTGGAAGCGTGGGCAATCGCCCGACTCCAAGATGGCGCATCCGCAGTTCTCAAACGGCTACAGGCTCGCGGCTACCACGACGCCGACTCAGCCCGCCGTAAGGCCCTGCAGTTCCTATCGACCCCAGCAATTCGCACCCAGCTGACGCACCTTCTCCGAGCCAGGTTCGCAGAAGTGATCGTCGACGAAGTCCAAGATTGCTCGGACGACGACGTGCTTATCCTTGAATGGGTCAAAAGCGCTGCCGTGGAACTCGTGCTCGTCGGCGACCCAGACCAAGCCATATACGGGTTCCGCGGCCGATCAACGGATGCCAACCATCGGGTTGCAGCGCTTGTACCCGCCGGCACTCGCCTTAGCGGAAATTTCCGTAGTTCTCCCGCAATCTGCCGGATAGGCAACAGCCTGCGGAGTTCGTCCGCCGCAGTCGACGAAGCGGTCGGACAATACAGAACAAGTGGGCAACCTGTCTTGCTTTATCGCTACAGCCGTCCACGCGATGTCGCGAAGTGCGCCCAGAAGCTTGCTGATCGATACGGCTTCACCGCTGACCAGTCAGTAGTGCTAGCCCACGGCAAGAGCCAGGCAGCGCAATGCGCGGGTGGCGCTGCCACGGATAGCGCAGTTACCGGTCGCCTGGCACGCATCGCGGTCGCCATCGAATGCCTGGTCGCGCCGTCGAGTACGGGCAAGCAACGTAAAGAAGCGCTTGACGATCTGGTGGTGTGTCTCCACGAAGGCGCACACAAAGAGTTCAAGGAGTTGTCGCGCCCAGACCTGCTCGATGCTCTTAACACCACTGACCGCGAACACATGGCCACGACACTTCGTTTAGCCTTCGCAGTCCGCTTCGACCGGACACAGTCTCCATCAGATTTCAAGCAGAGACTTGCGGCAGCCCTCGAACGCAACGGTTTCCACTGGGTCCGCGCAGGAACAATGCGAGCAAAGGATAAGTGGTCCAGCCTCCCGTCAAATAAAGTTGCCCTTCTCAATCATGGTTCAATCCATAGCTTCAAAGGACTACAGCAACAGTTCGTCGTTCTGGTGATTCCCGACAACGGCCCCCGACCCGATGAACAAACTGGTGTCGGACAATGGTGCAGCGGTACTAGTGGCGAAGAGCGACAAGTGCTTTATGTTGGAGCGACGCGTGCCGCCCAAACACTACTTCTCGCAGTTCACGGATCCGTGTACGACCGTGTTCACGCGAAACTCACCGCGGACCGCGTGCCATTCGACATCGTTGGCGACTAAGAACCCAAAGGTGGGTGAAACACAGCGCGGTCCATGGTTCGCCAGCTAGGTTCGCCGCTCAAACGCCTTCGCGAACACTAAAGGCGACGGACACGGACAGCCTTCCGCATACCGTCAACCTGCATCTGCCCGTTCGCGATGGTGGCCGACGGACGGTAGGCATAGTGATACTCGTAGTGGTATTCGTCCTGTCTCCAGATTGAGCCATCGGTCATCTGCACAATTGTGTCCCCACTCCAGCCTGTCCATGAACCATCGATCGTCAGTTTCATCTGAACACTCCTCCTTCTGTGTGGCGGCCCCTCATCCAGACATTCGCACAGCCCACCGACATATTTTGCAAAGAGCAGCACGACGAACCCGCTGCTCGAACAATCTGTCGTCAAGGTCGATTGTCAGTCGCCCGATTTAACCTGGGAACATGCTCGTCAGTTCACCGCGTCCAGGCGTTGCCGCCGGTTGGCACCGCGCACTAAACGTTGCCGCGGCCAAGCTTGCGGTGGCGGTAGGAATCACCCCCGCAGAGGTACGGCGCGTAAGCGGTCTGCACCGGGTCGAGATCTGCCGGGACAGGCGTCAGATCCTCCGTCAGATCACCGCGCTGGCGCATGCGGGGGTGTTGACGGCCGAGCACATCCCCGATGAGTTGATCAGCGGAGACGAGACCGCCCGAAGGATCGAGACGGGACCACGCGCCGACGAACTTGGTGCGCAGTACCTGGCGATTTGTGCGCGAGCGCGCCGCTACGAGCGACTACATATCTATTTCGACCAAACGGAAGCCTTTATGAGGGGGACCCGATTGGTGGTCCAGTCGCTATGCGACTTGGGGTTGGTGGGTCGTGGTCCACTGTAGAGCGAACTCGGCTGGGGTGAGTTCGCCGTGGGCGGAGTGGGGTCTGTTGGCGTTG
>Ga0172382_10004989_pt1 | contig 20020 bp, 23 predicted proteins | sample Leawel138RmetaG_FD_122245 | JGI IMG/M metagenome (GOLD analysis project Ga0172382, IMG submission 122245) | Leachate microbial communities from a municipal landfill in Southern Ontario, Canada - Leachate well 138R metaG | ecosystem: Engineered > Solid waste > Landfill > Unclassified | place... | reverse complement strand
CGGGCCAACAGGCTGTGGGGCGATCCCGATGAACCGCCGCCCACCGCGAGGCTGCTCCTTCGCTCGATGGGTTACCGCGACGCGCTGATCGGTGGGATGTTGCTCGCCGCCGCGCTGCGCGGGCAGGACACCCGGGGCTGGTTCCTGGCCTCCGGCGGCGCCGACGCGTCCGACCTGCTCGGCGGTCTCAGCGTGCACGATCAGATGCGCAGGTCGCAGAAACTCATCGGGCTCGGCGGTGCGGTGGTCGGGATCGGCGTCGGATTGTGGGGCGCGACCAGGCGGCCACGCACGACCACCTGAGAGCGGCCGGCGCTCAGCGTCGGCGCGCCAGCAGCCACGCCTGCCCACCTTCTTCGCCGTGGGTGATGAGCTCCAGGGAACCGAACGCCGCCAGCAGCTCACCGGGCCGGGCCCGGAACCGACCTGGGGCCGCTCCGACCTCGCTGAGCGCGCTGATCGCCAGGACGCCCCCGACCGCGAGCCGGTCGATGATCGGACGGTCGAGCCGCGGATCGCGAAACATGTTGCACAGCACTACATCTGCAGAATCTCCGGCAGGCAGCCCGGCGTCCAGGTCCACTACCTCGAAGCGGCACCGGTGGGCCTGCCCGCATCGCTCGGCGAGGTCCTCGGCCTGAGCGATCGCCACCGCCGACGCATCACACGCCCATACACTCAAACCGCGCTTCGCCAGCCAGACACTGGCCGCACCGGCGCCGCAGGCGAGTTCCACGGCGCGGCCGCCGGTGGGGAAGACGTCGGCGAATAGCCGAAAGCGGGAAGGCAGCGCCACGTCGTCGACCGACAACGGGTCACGCTCGGAGTAGCGCCGGTCCCAGTGGCCTCTGTCTGTCACCAGACGAGGGTAGGACGTGGCCGGCATCGGTTTATCCCGGCACGAATGCGGATAGTTGTCAGCTGTCCTCAACGACTGCGGGTCGTCACCCGGGATTGGAGTTCCTCACGATGAAGTTGACCCACGTTCTCGCCAGTGCCGCCGTGTTCGGCGGGCTCGCCGCAGGCGCAGCCGGAGTTGCCGGCACGGCTGCCGCTCAGCCGGGCTGGACGCCGCCGCCCACCCCACCCGCCGGACCGCAGACCGGCCAGCCCCCGGCGTGGGCGCCGCCGAAGCCGGTGGACCCGTTGTGGGCCAACGGTCAGCCGCAGGTGTGGGATCAGGGCTGGCAGCACTGGGGTGTGTGGCTCAACGGCGTGTTCGTTCCCACATATTGAGCACACCGAGCCTCAACCGGCCACCGCGGACACACATGGGTCCGCGGTGGCCGGTCGCGGTCAGGCGCCCAGCACGCGCTGGATGTCCGGCTTCATGGCGCTCAGCTGTGCGCCCCAGTACCCCCACCCGTGGGTGCCGTCCGGCGGGAAGTTGAACACGCCGTTGCCTCCACCAGCCGCCTGATACCGACGCTGGAACTCCCTGTTGCTGTCCAGCGTGATCGCCTCGAGCACCTGCCCGGGCACGTCACCGCCGCCGCCGAGCTCACCGGGCCGGCCGGTTCCGCAGTACACCCAGATCCGGGTGCCGTTGGCCACCAGTCGCCCGACGTTGACCGTCGGGTCGTTGCGCTGCCACGCCGGACCGCCGCCGAGCCCCCACATGGCCGTCGAGCTGAACCCGCCCGCATCGCGCATCGCGATGCTGACGAGCAGGGGCCAGACGCCGTCGGACAGGTTCAGGTAGCCCGACAGGGACCCCGCATAACTGAACTGGCCCGGGTGGTACGCGGCCAGGATCAACGCAGCGCTGCCCGACATGGACAGTCCGACAACAGCATTGCCGCTGGGGGAGATGCCTTTGTTGGCCGTCAGGTAGGCGGGCAGCTCAGAGGTCAGGAACGTCTCCCACTGGTAGTTGTAGGTGGTGCCGTTGCCGGTCGCCGGGCCCCGCCAGTTGGTGTAGAAGCTCGACATGCCACCGACGGGCATGACCACCGACAACCCGGACTCGAAGAACGTCTCGAATGCGTTCGTCTCGATGTCCCACCCGCTGTTGTCGTCGCGGGCGCGCATACCGTCGAGCAGATAGACCGCTCTGGGCCCGCCACCCTGGAACTTGACCGGGATGTCGCGGCCCATGGCCGCCGACGGCACCATCAACGTCTCGACCGGAAGCCCCGGCCGTGAATACGCCCCTGCCGGTGCCGAAGCTCCGGCCACCGCGATCAGGCCCGACAGCAGAAGCGCTGTCACTGCGCCGACCGCCATCCGTCGGATCAGGTCTCGTATCGGTTCCATGCGTCACCGCCGTTCTCTCGACGCGCCTGCAGGCGCGCTTGCCTGGTAGCACACGACCGGGATGCCGCTGCTTCACATCCGCCGGCCCGTGCCGCACCGGTTACTTCGTCATGTGACGATTCGCCGTTACGCGCCGACGGGCTTCGGGGGGATCGGGCGGGTACTAACCTCGACGTGGTGGGCCGGCGTCTCAGAGTGGTGATCATCGGCGGGGGATTCGGCGGGCTGTTCTGCGCGCGTCGGCTGGCGCGGGCCGATGTGGACGTGACGGTGCTCGACCGCACGGCCGGCCACCTGTTCCAGCCGCTGCTCTACCAGTGCGCCACCGGCACGCTGAGCATCGGTCACATCAGCCGTCCATTGCGCGAGGAGTTCGCCGGGCATCCCAACATCACCACCCTCCTCGGGGAAGCGGTCGCACTCGATCCCGAGCGGCGCACAGTGACGGCCCTCCGGCCCGACGAGACGACGTTCACGATCGACTACGACGTGCTCGTCGTCGCCGCCGGTATGCAGCAGTCGTACTTCGGCAAGCCGCATTTCGCGCAGTGGGCGCCCGGGATGAAGACCCTCGATGACGCGCTGAGCATCCGGCAGCGCATCTTCACCGCGTTCGAGATCGCCGAGACCCTGCCCCCAGGGGCCGAGCGGGACGCCTGGCTCACCTTCGCGGTCACCGGCGGCGGTCCCACCGGCGTCGAACTGGCCGGTCAGATCCGCGAGATGGCGACCCGGACGTTGACCAACGAGTTTCACAGCATCGAGCCGGAGGAGGCCCGCGTCCTGCTCTTCGACGGAGGGGACCGCGTCCTGAAGAGCTTCGCACCGGAGCTCTCCGGTAGGGCGGCGGGGACACTGCGCAGCCTCGGTGTGGACGTGCGCCTCGGGGTCCACGTGACCGATGTGCAACGGGAAGGTGTGACCGTCGCCCCGAAGTCCGGGGGTTCGGAGGAGTACTACGCGGTGCGGACCGTGCTCTGGACCGCCGGTGTCGAGGCGGTGCCGTTCGCCGGACATCTCGCCGAGGTCCTCGACGTCCAGGCCGACCGGGCCGGTCGGCTGGCGGTGCAGCCCGACCTGTCCGTCCCGGGCCACCCGGAGATCTTCGTCATCGGCGATCTGGTGGGTCGCGACGATCTGCCCGGCGTCGCGGAGAACGCGATGCAGGGCGGCCTGCATGTCGCGGCCTGCATCCGCCGCGACCTCGCCGGCCGGCCACGTCGGAACTATCGATACCGCGACCTCGGCTCTGCCGCCTACATCAGCCGCGGCAACGCGCTCCTGCAGGTCGGGCCGGTGAAAGTCGCCGGCTTCCTCGGCTGGATCGCGTGGGGGCTGCTGCACATCGCGTTCCTCACCGGTGTGCGCAACCGGGTGAGCACCGTGGTGACGTGGCTTGCCACCATCGCCCGCGCCAGCCGTTACCACCGGGCTTTCATGCTGGGAAGTGTCAGCGCACCCGAAGCGCGCTACACCTGGTCGAGTCGGGATCAGCCGACGTCGCCGCAGGCATTGTGTGAAGACCCCCGTACCGGGCATACGTCGCACATGACGATTTCAGCCCAGGACGTGCGCCGGCTTCTCGACGCCGAGCACGACTCGACGCTCGTGCTCATCGAGGGCCGCACCGAAGTGATCACCGGCCAACAGAAGTCCAGCGACCAGTACCGGGGGGCATTCGTGGTGATCTCCCGGGACGAGCTGCTCAGCCGCACCGGCGGGGCCGCGCACCTGACCGACGATCAGATCTCCGCGCAGGCCGCGGCGCTCGACACGGCCGTCAACGAACTGGGCGGCTGAGCGCTCTCACCGTGCCCGCGTCACCCAGGGTTGTTCGTTGCGTTCCCGGCGGGCGCGCTCGCCGGAACGGTCTTCGGCCCAGAAGTCCTCGAAGCGCTTGTCGGTCTGTGCGTTGGGGACGCGGTTCATGACGCGGCTGAGCCATTCCGGTGGGTGGGTCGGCTCCCACTGCGGCAGAACGAAACTCAGTGAGGCGAGCGTTTTCAGCGCGACGAAGATTCCGAACAGTGTGGCCGATGCGCCCGTCATCACCAGGCCGAAGAGGCCGAAGATCAACGTCAGGTGCACGACGACGACGCGACTGAACGCGCGTTGCGCCGTCAGTTCGATCTGCCGGAACGACCAACTCCGCAGGTGCGCCACATCAAGCACGAGGTCGACGCACAGGAAGCCGACGATGAGGAGGCAGCCGTACCCGGTGCTCCGCCAATCGATTTCCGAAAGTCCTTGCTGCCCATTGCGGCTCGACAGGAACACGATGACCGCGAGGAAGACGCCGTGCGCGGTGGTGAACGCCAGCGTGGTGATCAGAAATCCGGACAGGAAGGACGAGGTCTTCGGGCTGCGTCGATTCGTGGTCGAGGGCTCGTACCTGAAGTGGCCGCGACACGGCGTCCAGCGCCGGTGCAGCAGTATGCGCACACCGATGAGAAGTGATCCGGCGAGCGTTTCGAACCAATAGACCACCAGCGTGGTTGCGCCCGACCATCCGTCGACGAACCAGCCGACCGCAGGCACCGCGATGACGGCCAGCACCGTCATTACATGCGTGATGCGGCTGACGGCGGAGGGCTCAGTCCTGGCGTGCACGCCACTTGTCCAGCATTCGGCGGTCCCGCTTGGTCGGGCGGCCCGCGCCGCGGTCGCGGACCGCGACCGGAACCACCACGGCCGCAGGCGGCGGGGGAGTCCGATCCAGGTAACAGGTGACCGCGTCGGCCGCGCCGACCCGCTTCTGGATGATTCTCGCGACCTCGACGATCCGCGTGGTCTCGCCGACCCGGGCGCGCACCTCGTCACCGGGGGAGACCATTGTCGACGGCTTGGCCTGCCGACCGTTGACGCGGACCTGTCCACCGCGGCACGCCGACGCGGCGTCCGGCCGGGTCTTGGTCAGCCGGACCGCCCACAGCCAGCGGTCCACCCGGGTCGATTCCATGGGTTCATGATGGCCCAACCGCGCGGCCCCGGCGGCTCAGCCGGTGGCGCCGAGGATCTTGATCGCGAAGATGAGCGAATCTCCCGGCAGGATCCCGGCGCCGGGCTGGCCGCTGGGGTAGCCGTCGGCCGAGGTCATCGCGACGGCGACGGTGGATCCCACGTTCTGGCCGGCGATGGCCTTCTGGAACCCCGGCACCACGCCGTCGAGCGGGAATTCGACGGGGGCGCCCCGCTGGTAGCTGCTGTCGAACACGGATCCGTCGCGTCCGTTCACACCCATGTAGCAGACCGAGACGGTGGCCGTGTCGGCGACGACGGGACCAGTCCCGGTCTGCAGCGTGTGTACCTGGGTCTCGGTGACAGTGAACGGCGGCGTCACGCTGACCAGCGGTGCCGTCGTCTCTGTCGAGCCCGTCACCGCAACGCTGCCGGTTGCGCCGGGCAGCGTCCACTCCGGCGTGGCGGCACTGTCCGGCAGTGCCGTCGGGCACCCCGGGGTCTGAGCAACGGACGAGGGAACCACTGCGGAGCCGCAGGCGGTGAGTGCCATGACGGAGGCCGCGGCACCGGCGGCGAGCGCGACCGAGGTACGCAGGGGGAGGGATTTCACCGCCGTCACGCTACCGTCCGTCGTCCCGGGCTGCGGGAGCGGCACCGGTTGGTTGTCCCCGTGGTGGCGACTGCGGTCAGTAATCCCAGACGCTTGGCACGCACCGGAAGACGTCGCCGGCAGTCGCCACCCGGCAGACGGACGGGAACGGCAGGTGAGTGGCCACCAGTGCCTCGCCGGTCGCCGCGAGTTCGCGCAGCAGACGCACCCGGACGCGCGCGGCTTCCTCGGGGTCGTGCTCGAAACCGTTGTGCCACTCGGGGTTGTCGAACCCGGGCGCGAACACGGCGTCGCCGGCGAACGTCAGCGCCTCACCGCCGGACGCCACGCGGACGATGCTGTGCCCGGGAGTGTGGCCGCCGGTACGACTGATCAGTACCCCCGGCGCGACCTCATACTCGGTCTCGAACGGCCGCAGCCGGCCGTGGTATTCGTCCAGAAACCGCGTGGCGACCGATCGAAGCACATCCGGCACTGGCTGCGGCATAGCGGTCTGGGAGAAATCGGGCGCTGCCCAGAACTCAGCCTCGGCGGCCGCCAGGTGGATCCGCAGATCGGGACGGAGTCTGGCCTTCAGCCCGTCGGTGAGCAGCCCGCCGACGTGGTCCATGTGCAGGTGGGTGAGCACCACGTCGGTCACGGAAGCGGGGTCGATGCCCGCGGCCTCCAGTCGCCGGACCGTCTGCCCGGCCCGCGGGAAGTCCGGGAACTCCACGCCGAGGCCTGCGTCGACGAGAATGGTCTGGCCCCCGGTGCGGACCACCACCACGTTCAGCGGCCAGTCGAGGACGTCCGGTGGCAGGAACATGTCGTCGAGCCACCCCGCCAATTCGGCCGGGTCTGCGTTCGTGGCCAGCGTCGAGGCCGTGATGGGTAGCACCCCGTCGCTGATCACCGTCACCTCGATCTCACCGACCTGCTGCACGTAGCGCGACGGAACCAGTTCGTCGGTACTCTGCCCGCCGAGTCGTGAAATGCCGTCCAAGCTCATGACTTTCTCCTTTGAGCGCCGTTCCCGAAGACGGGTGGGAATGACCCGTCTTTCGCGTACAACCGCTACCGGAGGCCGGATTTATCCGGCGGTCGACCTCAATCCGCAGAGTCGTCTCGACGGTGCAGTGGAATCGGCGTTCAGGGCGCTACCGGCTTGTGGGCGACGAGGCGTTCGACCAGGCCGAGTTTGAACCGTTCGACGCGGTCGATCTCGAGGCCCGTGGCAGAGCGAATGTGGCTGAGCGGACGTCGTAGGAAGTGCTCCCCTGCGAGTGGAACGGTGAACACCTCAAGCAGCCGTTGCACTGCTCGCACTGGGGCAGCAGTGCTTTGAACGTGGTCGACGAGGACGAGTTTTCCGCCCGGCCGCAGTACCCGGGCCATTTCGGTGAGCGCCTGCGCATGGTCGGGGATGGCGCAGAGCCCGAAGGTGCACACGACCGTGTCGAAGCTTGCGTCCTCGAACGGCAGGTGGTGGGCGTCGGCCTGCTGCAGTGTGGCGGCTCGGCCGATCTCGGCGGCGCGCCGGCGGGCCAGTTCGAGCATCTGCTCGCTCCAGTCGATACCGGTCAGCGCGACGTCGTCCGGGTAGAAATTCAGGTTGAGTCCGGTGCCGACGGCGACTTCCAGCACGGCGCCTGTCGCTTGACTGCAGACCCATTGCCGGGAGTCGCCGAACAGATGCCGATCGAAGAACCCGATCTCGCGGTCGTAGGTGCGGGACTTCTTGTCCCAGTACCGGTTCCAGCGGGCTGCTTGATCATTTGTGGGCGCCATGACGATTCACCTCGGTGTTTCTGGTCGCAACCTCGGCCGGGCAGGCGCCCGTCGGTGTCGCGGAGTCGGAGTGGCCCTGCTGTGTCGATGCTAGCCAGCAGCGTCCCCGGCTTGCCCGCGCCGGTCACCTCCGGGGCGCGTAACCCGCAGTGTCAACTCTGCCCTCAAGCCGGCGAGCGCGACGGCGTGTCCGGGGCCGTGGCACGAGCATGGGGACCGTCTGCCGGTACGCGGCATAGCGGGCTCCCAACGTCGCCAGCAGGTCACGTTCCTCGAGCTGCAGCGCAATGAGGATGTAGCCCGTCGTGGCCGTCGCGAACAGCAGGTGCCCGGCCGTCATGGTGGGCGCGGACCAGAAGGCGATGAGGAATCCCAGCATCAGCGGGTGCCGCACCACGCGGTAGAACATCGTGGCCCGGAATCCGGTCTCGGCGTCAGGCTGGGCCCGCCAGTTGGCGATCACCTGGCGCAGCCCGAACAGCTCGAAGTGATTGATCATGAACGTCGCGGCGAGCACGATCGCCCAACCGAGCCAGAACAGCGCCCACACCGCGACCCGGAGGGGCTGATACGTCACGTCCCAGACGACGAAAGGGATCTTCCGCCACTGCCAGAACAGCAGTGCGAGGGCAAGACTGGCCAGGAGCACGTAGGTGCTGCGTTCGACCGGCGGCGGAATGTAGCGCGTCCACCACCGTTTGAACGCAGGGCGGGCCATCACACTGTGCTGCACGGCGAAGAGGGTCAGCAGCGACAGGTTGACGATCAGCGCCTGCCCGAGCGGCGCGTCGACCGCATGGTCGACACTGCGCGGAACCACCACATCGCCGACGAATCCGATGGCGTACAGGAATACCGCCAGAAAGAGCAGATAGCAGGCGGCGCCGTAACCGACTGCGAGAGCACGCGTCATGTTGGTCATGACCCATGGTCGAATTGCTCGGTGTCGCGAAGCATGAGGCAATTGCCTCATTCTCACGCACCGGCAGGACCGACGACCGCCGGGACGGAACGCCCAGCCGTCTGCGTCGCCGCGCGGACCCCTTGTGCAGCCTGCTACAGGCTCGGGATGGCGTGAATCGGGTAGGCGCTGAACACCAGGGTCAGCCGAATCGGCCCGACGCGCGCGCCGAGTTCTTCCAAGGTGTGCGCTCGAATGCGGTCCTGGTCGGCCACCGTCATCGCGCCGGTGTAGGAAACCCGGAGGTCGACCTCGGTGGTTTTGCCCCTGCTGATGGCCAGCGCATCGACGAGGGTGAGCTCATGGTCGAGTTCACCGCGGTGCTCGGCGGATACCGTCTCGATAGCCGCGCGCACCGCCGCATCGAGGTCGGGGTCGGAGCGCCGTCCGGAGAGGCGCCCGAACTCGAGGCGGATCTCGCGGACAGGGTCGGCGACCAGTACCGCGCACAGAATGAGCACGATGATGCTGTCGGCGATGTCCTTGATGTTGAATCGTTCCGAGGTCAGCACCGTCCCTTCCGGGATGACCGCAACCAAGATCAATGAGCCACAGATCCCGGCGCTGATCAAGCTGGCCATCTTGGCGGCGTTCGCCTCGACGCGCAGCAGAGCCGACGCGCCGCCGACCGAGCGGTTATTGCGTCGGTGGTTCCACATGAGTCCGAGCCCGATCGCCGCGACGGCAGCGGTGTACACGGCGGCCACACCGAACTCGGGCTCAGTGCCGTTGCCGGTGACCAGATAGTCGATCACTTTGACCGAATTCGTGACCACTGCGATGACGACCACACCGAGAATCATCAACGACCGAAACAGCGCATAGAGGTTTTCCAATGCCAGCCGCCCATAGGGGTTTTCAGCATCTGGGGGCCGCGACGACGCCACCGACAGCCGCGCGGCGATGAACGCGGCGCCCGCATTGATCAGCGAGATGACGCCGTCGAGCTGTGTGGCCGACACCTTGGTGACGGCGTAGACGGCGAAGCCAACGACGGCGAGCCCCAGCATCGTGACCATGTAGGTGTACAAGCTCCGTCGTTCAGCCGCCAGGACCGCCGATTGCGACGCCATCGCCATAGGTGGAGTCCCCTGACTGTGTAGCGGCCGTTGAGGTTGGGGCCGCGGTTCGATCGAACCTACTACGGGGAACTCACGGCAGAGGGGAGGCAGCCCGGTGCCGACGAACAACCTGCGGCGGCCGGGTCAGTCCAGGAATCTACTGATGAAGGCGCCCGAGGGTGAAGTACGCGAGCGGACCGACCGGCTGCACCACGGACAGTCCCAGCCACAGCGACTTTGAGCCGCGGACCGTCGATGCGGGGCGCCGCGCCAGGTCGATCAGCATGGCCGTAGTCGCTGCCATCTCGACGACGCCGACAACGGCGATAGCCATCTGCTGCGTGCGGGACAGGTCACTCCACTTGCGCTTGGCCATGGCTGCCACCGTAGCAGCCGTTCCGACTCGTGAACTCTCCGGATCTCCAAGCAGTCAGCGCTGTTTCGGCTGCAGTACGTGATCGAAAAGGGCAGCGTGTTGTCACGAAAGGCGCTGGCACAGTGCGGTTGCCACCATCTGCGGCGCGGCGAGCTATCGCGGCCACGCTAGGGCCGCAGGATGTCGGCCGGAGACACGGTCTTGACGAATGCGCGCGCAGCGGCGGCGAGCTTCCGGTCCGCGGTGGCCAGCGCGTCCGCTTGCAGTCGGGTCAGTGCGATGTACTCGGCCTGGTAGGTGTCCGGCCAGTTCAGCGCGGCGGCTATTCGCCAGGCGTGGTCCTGCAAGACCCGGTCGCCGAGGAGCCGGATCCGCAGTCCACGGATATCGTCGAGAATCTTCCGGCCGCTGCGTTCATCGATCTCGCCGCGGCGCACCGAGTCGTACACGCGGGCGAGTGCCTGCGAGCGCAGCAGCGTGGGTGCCGCCAGGCTGTGCTCCGGTGGAATGCTCGCTCCGCCAACGGCGAGGTCGATGGCGACCTGTGCATCGATGACGAACGTGGTCATACCGGTACCTTCGCACGGGACCGGCTGTCTTTTCACCAGCTTGCGGGGGCTGCCCGCAGTCCTCGCCCTCGTGACTGGCGTGACCTACGCCTGCCCGTGCAGGTTTTTCGCCGTCGGCGAGGTGGGGACCGTGGCCGGATCGGGGTAGGTGCCCAGCACCCGGTCGGCGGTGCCGGCGCTGGTGACGGTGAACCAGTAGTGCTCGTTCTTGAAGTGGTGCTGGCGGTGATTGCGCCAGACCGCCCGATAGGCAGCGGTCTTGGGCTTGTAATCGGTGTGGACGAGGTAGTGGCACCACTCGTAGCACAGGCCCAGCACAGTCAGGAAGGTCAGGAACGTCAGGCCGAGCGCCGTCCGCGGGAATGCCAGCAACGCGATCCCCAGCGCCACCGGCAGCACCCAGAGCAGGGCTTGCCACGGGATAAAGATCAGCGCAATCTCTCGAGGCTCGACGTGGTGTTCCCGGTGTTTGCGCGCCAGCAGAGGGTCGATGCGCAGCACGCCGATCTTCCTTGGCCGCCAATGCAGGATGCACACGTGCACAAGCCATTCGAAGAACGGAAACGCCGCGAGCATGATTGCCGGAACGAGGGCGTCGGTGATCTGCCAGTCGCCGTAGGCGATTCGTGCGCCAGACGCCACGACGAGCGTCGCGGCGATCATCCAGGGCGAGGGATGACGCCAGAACTCGCGTCCGGCGTCGATCAACGTGAACCGTTTGCGGCCCGTTCGGGTCGACGTGGTGGTCATCGGGGTTCCTCCAGGGTGTGCAGTGCATCCAGCAGGGCGATGGTCGCGGGTTCCAGAAGGCGGTGGGCATTGTCGCGCGCTGCGGCCGGATCTCCTGCCAGGACCGCCTCGCCAACCGCACGGTAGGCGTCCACACGCCCGACCTCGGCGGCCATCATCGTGGCCAGGGCGGGCAGTGCCGGCTCATAGGTGGCACGCAACGTGTTGAACATCAGCCGGAACGCGATCGAGTCGGCGCCATCGACGATGTGATCCCAGAAGTCCAGCGCATGCCGTTGCGCGGCAACAGGATCGGCTTCATCCGCGAGGGCCCGCATGGCGGTGTTCAACTCATCTGACAGTTCGGGGCCCCGACGCTGCGCGGCGAGCTCGGCCACCTTGGGCCCGTTGTGCAACCTGGTCTCGAGGATGCTGCGGACGACGGCGAGGTCGAGGTCGCCATCACGGATCAGCAGCCGGGGGAGCAGGTCGAGCCCCGCGGTACGCCGGAAGTCGCGCACTGTGGTGGCATCACCCTGACGAACCTCGATCAGCCCCGCAGCGGCCAGGCGCTTGAGCGCCTCGCGAATCGCGGGCCGCGATACCCCCAACACCTCGGCGAGCCGCCGCTCGCTCGGCAGCGTCTCGCCGGGCCGCATCTCACCGCTGAGGACATCGCTGATGATCTGGTCGAAGACGTCCTCGGGTACCGAGCGACGGTTGACCGGTCGAAGCGCCATGCCTACCAGGATGACGCATCCGCGGCACAAAGGTCAAGTGGTCAGACCAGTGTGCGTTTGACTGTCACGTGATGATCGATTCGCACGATGACGCTCATCCTCGGACCACGTGGCGTCGGTACCAGCGCCGCCCGTGCCAGCGCTGATAGTGCCAGGCCACAGCAGGCAGGGGCCCGCGAGGCGTTGAAGGCCCCGGCTCTGACTCACGGGAAATGATAGGGAAGGTGGCGCCAGCGACTCAGTGCGATTCCCACTGTTGCACAACGACTTCCGAGAGTTTCAGCGACGTGCATGCCTGTCCCGGCCACCTGCATCTGTTCGGTCCCGGGCTGTCAGTCATCTTCCTCGTCGCAACGGTGCGCGGCCTCGATTACCTCAGGCGGGGCCGGCTTCTGCAGCCAGGCCCGCATGCGCAACAAACCGCCGACAACAGTGCCGACAGCGAGCACCGCAACGATGATCCAGAACAGGGTCGACATGAGCCAAGTGTGGATCCCGGTGCCCAAATCGGCGAGAGAATGGTCAGGTTCGCAGGGTAGGGGCGAGGGCGGCGTCGAGAATCTTCGCGTCGCGAGTCGCGATGGTGAGATTGCGACGCAGCGCCTGGGCGACGATCACGCGATCGAATGGATCCTTGTGACCCCAGGGAAGCCGGCCGGCCAGGATCGCGTCGGGTGACTCGATGGGCAATTCGGTTGTGCTCATGTCCGAAACGATGTCGGTCCAGGCTGACAGGAGTGCCTCACCGTCGAGGCGGCCGAGTCGAGTCTTGACGGCGATCTCCCACGCCGAGGCCGCGGTCACCCACACGTTGGTGTTCGGGTCGGCGATGACCGCCAGCGCGGAGGCGTCCAGATCGGACGGAGTGCTCGCCAGCCATAGAAGTGTGTGCGTGTCCAGCAGCACGTTCACGATTCGGCGCTCTCCCAGCGAGCCAGTTCCGAATCAGGCAGTGGCTCGTCGAAATCGTTGGGTACCAGAAGGTTTGGTAGCTGCCCAAACCTTCGCGGCACTGGCTGAACAGGCACGAGCTTGGCGACGGGGCGACCGTGATTCGTGATCGTCACGGCCTTTCCTGTGCGCTCCACTTCGGCAAGGAGTGCATTGAGCCGATTCTTGGCCTCGGTACTCGTCACGGTTGTGTCCACACACCGAAGTTACTAGGATCACGCTAATTACGCTAGCGCGAATAGCGCGAATAGCGCGAATAGCGCGAATAGCGCGAATAGCGCGATTTTGCCGGACTGCATGAGAACGCTGCAGCTCATTCCATGATCGCCCGGGCCGCGCGCTCGGCGATCAGCATGACCGGCGCGTTGGTGTTCCCAGAAGTGATGGTGGGCATGGCCGAAGCATCGGCCACGCGAAGGCCGGCGACGCGAGACACGCGGCAGTCGGTGTCGAGCACGGTGGCGGCCGACCGCGGCAGACCGCGTGCGTCAAAGGCACCCATCGCGCAGGTGCCCACCGGGTGGAAGATGGTGGTGCCCAGTTCACGGGCTGCCGCCTGCAGGTCGTCGTCGCTCACCAGTTGCGGGCCGGGAAGCATCTCTTCGGGGCAGTAGCGGGCCAGGGCCGGCGCCGCCATGATCTGCCGGGTCATCCGCAGGCCCCGCACCGCTGCGTCGCGATCGGCGTCAGTGGACAGGTAGTTGCAGAAGATCTTCGGGTGCGACAGCGGATCTGCATCGGCTATCCGCACGTAGCCACGCGAGGTGGGGCGCAGATTGCAGACCGACGGCGTGATGGCTCCGAAGGGGTGCAACGGTTCGCCGAACTTCGGCAACGACAAAGGTTGCACATGCCACTCCAAATCCGGGCTGGCCAGCGCGGGGTCGCTCTTGGCGAAAGCCCCCAGTGTGGACGGCGGCATCGTCATGGGTCCTGATCGCAGGAGCAGGTACTGAATTCCCATGCCCGCACGGGTGATCCAATTCCGGTACAGCGTGTTGACCGTTCGCGCACCCCGGACGCGGTAGACCGTTCGAAGCTGCAAATGGTCCTGGAGGTTCTCGCCGACCCCGGGCAGATCGACGACCACCGGCACTTGATGCTGGGTGAGCAGCCCCGCCGGGCCCAGACCCGAGGCCTGCATCAGATGCGGCGAGCCAATCGCTCCGGCGCTCAGGATCACCTCCCGGCGGGCCCGAACGTCGACGATCTGGCCGTCTTTGAGCATGCGTAGGCCGGTGACGCGGCGCTGCGCCGTGGTCCATGCACCGCGACGCTGATCTTCGTGGACCTGATCGTCCGTCAGCAGCTGTAGAGCCTGGGTCTGTGCGTAGACGGTGAGGTTGGGGCGGTGGGTGACGGGGTGCAGGAAGGCATCGGCCATCGACCAGCGCCGGCCGCGCCGTTGGTTGACATGGAAGTACGCACTGCCGGAGTTGTCGCCGCGGTTGAACTCGTCGATCGGCTCGATGCCCAACTGGGCGGCGGCGTTCTGCCAGGCGTCGAGGATCTTCCAGCGCACCCGCGGTCGCTCGACGCGGATCTCACCATCGGCGCCGTGCCACTCGTCGGCTCCGCCGAAGTAGTCTTCCAACTCCTTGTAGATTTCCAGTGTCTCGCCCGCACGGTCCGGGCCACCCCACAGCCATCGCTCGTCACCGGTAGCTCGCGCCCAGAGTTCGTAATCGCTGGCCTGCCCGCGCATGTGGATCATGGCGTTGATCGACGAGCAGCCACCGATGACGCGGCCCCGGGCGTAGATGATGCTGCGGCCGGCCAGGCCTGGATCGGGCTCAGTCGTGAAGCACCAGTCGGTGCGAGGATTGGCGATGGTGTACAGATAGCCCACCGGAACCTTGATCCAGAACCAGTCGTCTTTGCCGCCGGCTTCAATCAAGAGCACACGGTGATCAGGGTTGGCGCTGAGCCGATTGGCGAGCAGGCAGCCCGCGCTGCCTGCCCCCACGATGATGAAGTCGAATTCGGCTACAGGGCTCATTTCCGGCACCGTTCCTCCATTGCTGTCGGATGCTGGTCCTAGTCTGCACACTCACGAGCGGGGAGGTGACAGCGCCGTCAACGCACCGGATTGACCATGTCTCAGATATTCGGTGGAGATGGTCAACCCGGACAGCTACGTTCACCGGGTTGAGGATCCATGCGTCCGAACGAGGGCCATTTGATGACGGTCAGCGCAAACGGCAGTCGATTCAGCCGACTGCCGTCCCGAATGCCATCGCTTGAATCAAGCCAAAGGAGTACCTGTCGTGGATCTTCCACGCATCTTCACCATTCGCGAAAGTAGCCACCGCATCCACAACCCGTTTACCGCCGGCAAGCTCGCCGCCCTGGGGGAGGCACTGCATCTGGAACCCGGGACGCGCATGCTCGACCTCGCCAGCGGGTCGGGCGAAATGCTCTGCACGTGGGCCCGCGATTACCTCGTCACCGGGACCGGGGTGGACATCAGCAGCGTATTCACCGAACAGGCCCGTCGCCGTGCCGTCGAACTCGGCGTCGCTGACCGGGTCTCCTTCGTGCACTCCGACGCCGCCGGTTTCGTCGCGGCGAAGCCGGTCGATCTCGCCGCGTGCGTGGGCGCCACCTGGATCGGGGGCGGCGTGGCCGGTACCGTCGGACTGCTGAGCAAGAGTCTCGGTCCCGGCGGCCTGATGCTGATCGGTGAGCCGTACTGGCGTCAAGAAGTGCCCGACGACGACGTCGCCAAAGCCTGCGGTGCGAGGGGCAACGACGACTTCCTGGTGCTGCCGGAGCTGATCGACCGGTTCGGCGATCTCGGGTTCGACGTCGTGGAAATGGTGTTGGCCGATCAGGACAGCTGGGACCGGTACCAGGCCGCGCAGTGGTTCAATCTCCGTCGCTGGCTCGACGACAATCCTGACGACGAGCTGGCCGCCGAGGTGCGGGCCGAACTTGATACCGAACCTGCCCGGTACACGCGATACCAGCGCGAACACCTGGGTTGGGGGGTTTTCGCACTTATGAGGCGCTGACGGTTCGTCGCCGACGCCCGCCATCCTCTGATGAGAACAATTGGGGTGCAACGCAATAGGTCACACCTGATGGGAAACCCGACATTTCGATTGCTGCATGAGCGGTCCTGCGTGAGCTCCGGAGACGCGGCAGGGGAGCGTTAGCGCACACACTTGATCGTGGTCACCCGTTATCCCGCCATGTGAGCACCTGTTTGAGAGGCGCGAGGTCGTAACCGTCGTCGGAGGTGAGTTCGGTCTGGAACAAAGTGACGCCTGCCTCGCGGAATGCATCGGCGCTGTGGGCGTTCTGCCACAGCGTCGAGCGTTCGATATCGGCGCCGTTGCGGCCGAACGTCGCTGCCAGCTCGTCGACGCGGTCACTGGACCTGCGGAACGCGTCGAGATCCTGGAATGCGTGCCAGATGTCGGCGTGCCGGGCAACGGCGGGTAGAGAGCGCTTGGGCCCCGTGCCGCCGATGAGAATCGGGAGCTTGCGCACGGGCGGCGGAATCAGTGCAGCGAGCCGGTTCTCGATGCGGATCAGACTCTCGTCGAACAGATCGAAACGGGAGCCGAACGTGCCGAAGTCGTAACCGTAAGTGGTGTAGTCCTTTTCGTACCATCCTGCGCCGAGGCCGAGAATGAGCCGGCCGCCGCTGATGTGGTCGACTGTGCGCGCCATGTCGGCGAGCAGATCCGCATTGCGATAGCCGACGCCAGTGACGAGGAGTCCGATATCGGCGTTAGAGGTGATCTCGCCCCACGACGCGAGCGCGGTCCAGCCCTCGAAGTTGGCGACGTCGGGCTGCTCGTCTGACAGAACGGGCTTGCCGTCGACGATGGCCTCCATCGCCGGTCGGTGGAAGTGGTCGTAGCCGAAGATCACGTCGACGCCGAGGTCGTCGGCAGCCAGGACGGCGTCGCGCCACGAGCGGTAGTCGGGCGCGCCGCCGGGCTGGATCTGCACGGCGACGCGAACGGAACGGGTCATGGATGCTCCTGAGTTGGGTAACGGGCGACTCTTGAGCCAAGTTCACCGAGTGCGGGGTTTATTCCGGATCGGGGCACGGTGGCCGGCCGACCGCGGCAGGCAGCGCGTGTCAAAGCCCCCGCTGAACCCAATGGCGCCCGGTGCGGCGAACTCTCCGCGTTGTCTGCCCCTGACTCGCGACACAAACACCGACATACCGTTGTCGCCGCATCGTCTGACGCTGGTGTCATGAACAAGATTGCGAACATGGTGGATACAAACTCGGCAGCTGCGGACGCGGCGCTCGCGGTGTGGTTGGAGATGTGGAACACCGACAGTGAGATCGCGCGTCGGATCTGCAGTGAGGATTTCCGGATTCACTTCCTGATCTCTGATGCGGATGGGTCGAACCCGTTCGACGATGTGCTGGGCGCGGAGAGTTTCGCTCGGATCCTGGACCGGTGGCGCGAGGGGCATCCGGGTGTGGTGTTCACCGAGGTCGCGCGCGCCGTGGACGGCGCGCACGGGCGGATGCTGTGGAACATGCAGGCCGGGAAGGTTGTTGCGGGCGGGATCGACGTCTTCGACTTCACCGAGGATGGGCTGATCCGGGAGGTGTGGTCGGTGAACGGGACGCGCGCGCACCTCACCTGAGACCAGGGAAGACTCACATTCATGAGGAGAGCCGAGCGGTTGTATGCGCTGGTCGATCTGCTGCGGGGATCGCGCCGGCCGTTGTCGGCCGCTCGGCTCTCGCAGGAGTTCGAGGTGTCCAAGCGCACGATTGAGCGTGACATCCAGTCCCTTCAGCTGGCGGGGGTCCCGATCTATGCCGACTACGGGGTGTCGGGCGGGTATTCGATCCTGCGGGAGCACTCCCTGCCGCCGCTGAATCTCACGGTGCCGGAGTCGCTGGCGGTGCTCGCGGGGCTCGCCTTGCTGGAGACCTCGCCCTATGGAGCGGCGGCGCGTCGGGCGCGGGCGAAGGTCCTCGCGATCAGCCGCGAGGATCAGCTTGCCCCAGTCGACGAGGCGTTGGCGTCGATGTTCGTCATCGATTCCCAGTCGCCGTCCGAGGCGGCGGTCTCGCTGATTCCCGAGGCGATCGCCGCGCGTCGGGTCGTGCGATTGGTTTATACCTCCGAGGACGGCGAGACCCACACCACCCGCGACGTGGAGGCGATGGGTTTGCTGCGCGGAGGTGATTCGTGGATGTTCGTGGGATGGTGTCGGCTGCGTGAAGGCATCCGCGGATTTCACCTCGACCGCATCCTGCACCTGGAGATCACCGGTGAGGTGTTTCCCGGACGCGATCCTGCGCTGCTCGCCACTGATCTGTCGCGGTGGCGCACTCGGCGGCTCGGGTGACGCCCGAGAACCGTTGGGCAGCAGCGGAAAACGGCGAGGTCAGGACTGGTAAACCGCCGTATCCGGTCCAGGGGAGCCCGCAAGGGGAGTGGGCGCGTCCCGCTCCGGCGGCCAGCGAGTGGCGTCCGGCTCAGCTGTACCGCGCCACAAGCGCACCACCGATCGAGGCGAGGTGATCGCGCACGCCCTGCGGGCCGGTGACTTCGAGCCATTCGATGAGCCCGGCAAGTTCGCCTGCGAGGGCGTACTCGTTGTGGCCGCGGATCACGATCTCGATCCGGCCGTCGGGCGTGGAACCGCCCACTTCGAGACGGCCTCCGAGCACCATCCGGAGCAGGCCGAGCCCGTCGGCCGCGCACATGGCCTGGGCCTCGAGGGGAGTGCGCTTTCGATCGACCTCGTCGGCGATCTCGCGCCAACTTTCGGCAAGGTCGAATCCCTGGGGTCGTTGGACGGCGTCGTCGGTCAACTCGACCGAGGAGACACGGTCGATCCGGAAGGTTCGTCGACCAGCATCCGTGTTGGAAACCAGGTACCACGTCGGCCTCTTGGCGACGATGCCCAGTGGGTGCACGGTCCGCTCGGTCTGCGAGCCTTTACGGTCGACGTAGCCGAGCCGTACCTGGACACCGCGGATCACCGCCTCTTGAAGTTCGTCGAGAAACCGGGGTGGTCGGGGCTCGGGCTGGCTGGATCCCCAGTGTCGTGGGTCTACGACAACTGATGTCGCGGCCGCCTCGGCCTGCTCCCGGAAGGGCTCGGGCAGCGCGCGTACGAGTTTGCGCAGCGCGGCCTTCACGCTCGGGGTCGCCGTCGAGGCGGGTCCGGCTACCAGAAACAGCGCGCGAGCCTCGCTTGCGGTCAGCCCGGACAGGTCGGTGCGAGCGCCGCCCAAGAGGCGCCACCCGCCCCCTCGGCCCGGCATGGCGTACACGGGCACCCCGGCGCCGCTCAAGGCTTCGAGGTCGCGGCGGGCGGTGCGCTCGGACACCTCCAACTCCAGGGCGACCTCCGATGCTGTTACCTGCTTGCGCTGTTGCAGCAGAAGGAGGATGGCTACCAGTCGGTCGGCCCGCATGCAACCACACTTACACATCAAACTGGTCATAAGGTGACCGGTTTAGGTCGGCACAATGGCGCCATGATCACATCGACCAGTTCTGCCACGGACCATCTCAAGGATCCCCGGCCAATCCTCGACCGTGCCATCGCCACCGGCGGGGTTGTCATTGCCGGCGTCCGGCCAGAGCAACTCACGGACCCGACGCCATGCACAGACATGGACGTGCGAGCACTGCTCGCCCACCTCATCGGCGTGCTTGCCCGAGTTGCCGCGCTCGGCAACGGCGAAAACCCTTTCGCGGTCACCGAAACCTCCGTCGCCGACGATCGCTGGCTCGATGCATGGCGGCAGTCGGGGAGACGAGCCGCGGATGCCTGGAGCGACGACGCCGTGCTCGAACGACCCATGGCACTGCCGTGGATCCAAGGCAGCGGCGCCGAGGTGCTGGCGTCCTACTTCTCCGAGCTGACCGTCCACACATGGGACCTTGCGACGGCGACCCGTCAGCAGCCCGACTGGGACGACACAGTCGTCGCCGCGGCGTTCGACGCGGCACGCCAGATCCTCCCGGCCGAGAACCGCAGAGCTCTCTACGAGGAGATCTCGGCCGCGAGGGGCCTCGACGAGGTCTCCGTCCCG
>Ga0172382_10004986_pt1 | contig 20035 bp, 13 predicted proteins | sample Leawel138RmetaG_FD_122245 | JGI IMG/M metagenome (GOLD analysis project Ga0172382, IMG submission 122245) | Leachate microbial communities from a municipal landfill in Southern Ontario, Canada - Leachate well 138R metaG | ecosystem: Engineered > Solid waste > Landfill > Unclassified | place... | reverse complement strand
GCCGAAGGATTAGAGCGATACCACTACGAACCGTTCATGATACACAAGGCTCCCGGTTTCATCACCTGGAGAAAGGCCGATCTTCTCGCCGAATATGATCGGCTGGTCGCGTTGGATGCAGCATCCGGCGAACTGACCGCGGTGATCGGGTCCACTCCTGCCGAAGTCGTGGAAAAACAGCTTGGCATGCTGCTCTACCACTATGGGTTGTTGTGCAGGTTGCGGCTCGGCGATGCCGAGGCTTGGGATGTGGTGCACGAACTGTATGAGGACGACTGATCAGTCGGTGTCCTTCTCCAAGCGGCCCACCACATTGGCATCGGAAGTTTTCAAGGGGATGACGCGCCTGATGAACGGTTGCACTCCGTAGAAGGTTTTCTCGAACTCATCCTCGCTCTCTTTCAATGCAGCTTGCCACGCAGCACCGAATCCGGGGCTGTTGATCGTCAGCCGGTCCGCAGCTTGCTGATACACATGCAGCCGTGCGACTTCCTTCCGGCCCGGTTTCTGGGCATAGGTGCGCAAGCTGATGCGCAGGTTCTCGTTCTCTCCCTTCAATTGGGCAACCTCAGCCTTGATCTTGCTCAATCCCTCCGATTCGAGATCCATGCGATCGGTCAGCATCGATTTCAACCGGGCAATCTCCTGCTTGTGTTCCTTGGCCTTCGTTGAGTGCTTGGCATATTGTACGATCAGGAGGACGAGCATCGGAACGAATCCGATCGCGACTCCGATGATGATGTTCTCCATGGAACGCTCCTTATGCATCCGCGATGGCAAAGTATAGCACGCACAAGAATGCGCTTCAACACTCAGCTGAAGCGCGCGATCACCGCCTCCACCGAATTCTCGATCGGGGAGGGGAGTTCCACCCGCCCTTCGAATACCGCCATGTCCTTGAATCCGGTCCCGGTGAGCAGCACGCAGACGGACACCTCTTCACCGAACTTCTCCCTCAGCATCGCTGCGTCCTTGCGCAATCCTGCCCATGCACACGCGGCCGCAGGTTCGGCGAAGATTCCCGCCTTGCCCGTCAATTCCAACTGGGACTCGAGGATCTCCTCATCGGTCACCTCGGTCGACCATCCGCCGGTCTGGTTGATGTAGCGGACAGCCATCCTGCCGTTCGCAGGGGAACCTACGCTGATGGAGTCCGCACGCGTGGTAGCCGATACGTTCAACGGCTTGCCGGTTCGCCATGCCTGCGAGATCGCTCGCGAACGGGTCGATTGCACACAGACGACCTTGGGCACCTTCACGATGAGGCCTGCCGCATACAGGTCAAGCAAGCCCTTGCACACCCCCGCGTAGATGCACCCGTCGCCTACCGGCACGTAGATCACATCGGGCACTTGCCGGCCGAGCTGCAAGAACAGCTCGATCGAGATGCTCTTCTTGCCCTCCACGGTCATCGGGTTGTAGGCGGTATTCCGGTTGATCCCGCCGAATCGTTCCGTGTAGGCGATGGAGAGTGCGAACGCATCGTCATACGATCCTTTCACCGGGACGACCGTAGCTCCATAGAGCACGCTTTGCATGAGCTTGTTCACCGGCGCGGTCTCGGGGACGAAGAGTATGATCTCAAGATCGTAGGCGGCTCCCGCGCAACTCATCGCAGCCCCTGCGTTTCCTGTGGAGGCCAAGGCAATCCTGCGTTCACCGTGGGCGATCGCCTGCGCAGCGATCAATTGGGAAGCACGGTCCTTGAACGATCCGGAGGGGAGGGCGCTGTCCAGCTTGATCACAAGGTTCGGCAAACCGTAGGAGGAACACAACCGCTTCGGTCGGACGATCGGGGTTGTCCCCACGGGAAAACATTCGCGATCGGGCACCGTGTAGGGAAAGAAGTCATGGTAGGAGAGCTCCTCCTTCACACGAAGCTCCCTGAGTTCCCGTTCATCCAACCGGACGATCAGGTTCCCCTTGCGGAATTCCTTCGGATCACAGTCCTTCGCACATCCCGGACAGGTGTACATCACCTCGTCGGTGACATATTCGGTGCCACAATCATTGCAGACATAGCTGAAACGCATTCGATACCCTCCATACGGGAAAAACGCCGGACCCGAAGGCCCGGCGTCCACCAGTCGGCCGCCTACTTGAGCAGACCGACCTCATCATTGAATTCGTTGATCATCTTGTCGATCTTGGCCGCATAGGCGGGCAACTGCTTCCAATAGGAGCGGTCGTACCACTGTGCATTGATCTCCGCATAGGTCTTTCCCTGTTGTTCGACCCAGGTATAGTACTTGAGATTGTGGACCCGCAGGCGATCGTAGTATCCGAGCTCCTGCACATTGTCGATCCCCTGGTGCAACAGGCACGCGGCGTGCACCTTCGCGGCATCGAGAGCGGTGAACGGACCCTGTTTCTCTTCGAGTTCCCCCAGACGCGACGTGTACATCTCCGAACTGTCGGTGAGGATGGTGAATACCACATCGTCTTCTTCCATCTCGTAATACTTGGCCATCTTGATCGCACTGAGGAGATTTCCTACGCCGCTGATGCCATACAGCGGCAAGTTCGCGATATCTTCCTCGGAAACCCCGATGCCCCGCAGGTACTCGATGCCTGCCGGCTCGTTGAAGAGGCGGTAGATGTCCATGCAGTCCTGATCGTCGATCGAGGTGATCATGTCGGTGTTCTTCACATTGTGGATCCAGGGGACGTGCTTGTCCCCGATGCCTTCGATGCGGTGGCCGCCGAACCCGTTGCGCAGCAGCGTCGGACACTGCAATGCTTCACTCGCGGCGATCTTGATGCCGTGATACGCATCTTTGAGCTTGTCTCCCGCGGCAAGCGTTCCGCCAGAACCGGTGGAGGAGGCATACCCGCGGACGTTCTCATCCTTCACCCCGAGTTTCTTCAGGACCTCGATCATCGCCGCACCGGTGACCGTATAGTGCCACAGGTAGTTCTCGAACTTGTCGAACTGGTTGAAGATCACGATGGAGGCTCCCCGTTCGGCATCGAGCTCATGGCACTTGTCGAAAATCTCCTTGACGTTCGACTCGCAGCCGGGGGTGGCGATGACTTCGCCTGCGATGGCCTTCAGCCAGTTGAACCGTTCCTTGCTCATCTCCTCGGGGAGGATCGCGATGGACTTGCACCCGAGCAAAGCGCTGTTGTAGGCTCCGCCGCGGCAATAGTTTCCGGTGCTCGGCCATGCGGCCTGCTGGTTCACCGCATCGTAGTTGCCGGAGACGAGGGCGGGGGCGAGACACGCGTACGTGGCACCGACCTTATGGACGCCGGTGGGGAACCACTTGCCGACCAGCGCAAGGATCCTGGCCTTGGTGCCGGAGATGATCCTCGGCACCTCGATGAAGTTGACCTCACCGAAGGAACCTCCCTTCTCGACCGCCTCGTTCTTCCAGTTGATCCTGAACAGGTTCTCCGAGTGGACGTCCCACAGCCCCATCCCCTTGAGTGCTTTCTTGATCGTCTCAGGTGTCTTCGAAGGGTCGACCATCTGGGCGAATGTCGGCAACACGATGCCCTTCTCTCGGCACAGTTTCACGTTCCTGGCGCGAACCTCTTTGTTCAGCTCCAGATTGATCAGGTCATACATATGATTCCTCCGTCGTTTCCTTGTATCGAATATATGTCCATACACTAGCACGTGTTTCATGAAAATGTAAATAACAATTTTCAAAATTTGCCTATGACTGAAATTATGTTAAGAAATTGCGCTATCCCCAATATTTCTGAAGGGAATGCAAGAGGAATATCTTTGAGCGGAAACGCGAAATCCCATAGGAAAAACGTGCATTTATGTTGCAAATTGTTGCAATTGAGATTGACTTCCCGCGATTCTCATTTACAATGGGCAGTGGGCCTTCAGGTCCCGAAACCTATCCCAAGGAGCCATACTGTCATGGGAGACATCATGCGACCCGTTCCCTTCGAGGAACTCATCAATAGGATCTTCTCGGAATACCGCGAATGCACCTCGATCTTCGGAATCCATCAGGACCAGTTCTGTACTCCCGACCCGAAGAAGAGCATCTCTGTCTTCGGACAGCGTTGCGCGACACCGCTTGGTCCTGCGGCAGGCCCCCATACCCAACTGGCACAGAACATCGTGGCCAGCTACCTTGTCGGCGGCAGGTTCATCGAACTGAAGACCGTCCAGCAACTGGACACCCTGGAAATCGACAAGCCGTGCATCGATGCCCGTGACGAAGGATACAATGTCGAGTGGTCGACCGAGTATACGCTTGTGAAAGCATTCGACGAGTACGTGAAGGCGTGGGTGTTGCTGCACCTGCTCGAAGCGCTCATGCAGGGTGACCGGTTCGCACACCCATCGTTCATCTTCAACATGAGCGTCGGCTACAACCTCGAGGGAATCAAGACCGGGAAGATGCAGACGTTCATCGACAGCATGATCGACGCATCCGCCTCGGAATCCTTCAACAACTGCATCGCCTCGCTCGAGGCGATCATCGCCGAAGGTGCATTCCTCGAAGGGACTGCATGGGAGGGGATGGAGAAGAAGATCGCCGACCTGCCCAAGCGCATCAGTTCCCATATCAGTCCTTCGGTGACGCTGAGCACCATGCATGGCTGTCCCCCTCATGAGATCGAGGCCATCTGTTCCTACATGCTCACCGAAAAGAAGCTGAACACATTCGTGAAACTCAACCCCACGCTGTTGGGATTCGATACCGTGCGGCAGATCCTCGACGACTTGGGATACGACTATGTCGGGCTCAAGCGGGAATCGTTCGACCACGATTTGCAGTATGCCGATGCGATCGCGATGCTTCACCGCTTGGCCGACCTCGCGAAGGCCAACGGGGTCGGTTTCGGCGTCAAGCTGACCAACACGCTCGGCTCGGTGAACGACCAGGGCGTACTGCCCGGAGACGAGATGTACCTGTCGGGACGCACGTTGCTTCCGATCAGTACCGGAGTGGGAGCGTTGCTGTCCGAGGAGTTCGGCGGAGAGCTGCCGATCAGCTACAGCGGGGGGGCCAATGCGACGACCGTACTCGATCTCTTCGAGACCGGCATCCGACCGATCACCCTGGCGACCGACATGCTCAAGCCGGGCGGCTACGTCCGCATGAAGCAGATGGTCGAAATCCTCGAGCAGGAGGCCTCTTCGTGGAAAGCCAAGGGCATCGATGTCGGCAAGCTCGCACAACTGGCTGGAGAGGCAAGGAAGCGGCAGTCGGTGTCGAAGGAATATCGCGGGACCGATACGGTGAAGGTGGACGGCAAGCTGCCGTTGACCGACTGTTACGTCGCACCCTGCGTGCAAGCCTGTCCGATCCATCAGAACGTACCCGATTACATCTATCTGGTAGGCAAGGGCCGCTATGCCGATGCGCTCGAGATCATCTATGATACCAACGCCCTGCCGAACCTCACCGGTTATATCTGTGATCATCAATGCCAGTACCACTGCACCCGGTTGGATTACGAGGGAACGGTACAGATACGTGAGATGAAGAAGATTGCCGCGGAGCACGGCTTCGAGGAGTATGTCAAGCGATGGGAGAGCCCTGAGGGCGCCACGGTGAAAGCCGCGGTGGTCGGAGCAGGCCCCGCGGGACTTTCTGCCGCCTATTTCCTTGCACGCGCAGGTTTCGCGGTCTCCGTGTTCGAACGGGAAGAGAACGCAGGCGGTGTGACCAGGAATGTGATCCCCGCCTTCAGGTTCCCCGAAAGTGCCTTGCAAGCGGATATCGACTTCATTGCCCGGCACGGAGTCGAGTTCACCTTCGGAGCCGATCGTGAGGACCTTACCATACAGTCGCTCAGGGACCGCGGATTCGACCATATCTTCTATGCGATCGGTGCGGAAGTCGACAACGAGATTCCCCTGAAGGGCGATCGCACCCGCGTGCGCCCCTCATTGCACTTCCTCAACGCATACCGGAAGGATCCTTCCCTGCTCAGCATCGGCAAGGACGTGGTGGTCGTCGGGGGAGGCAACACCGCGATGGACAGTGCCCGTGCGGCGATCCGGGTGGCGGGCGTAGAACACGTTTCGGTCGTGTACCGCAGGACGGAAAAAGAGATGCCTGCGGATCTCGAGGAATACGGAAACGCCATCACCGACGGCGTGAAGTTCCTCTTCCTCACCAACCCGGAGTCTCTCGATGCCGACGGAAACCTGGTATGCAGGAAGATGAGGCTGGGAGATGTCGATGCCTCCGGTCGAAGAAGACCGATCGCGACCGACGAGACGATCACCCTCCGTGCCGATACCGTGATCACCGCGATCGGGGAGCAGGTCGATACCCAAGCGCTCACATGGTTCGGTGTCCCCTGCAATGAGAAGGGTTGGGCAGAAGTGGATGGCAAGACATCGGAGAGCAGTGTCGAAGGTGTCTATGTCATCGGAGATGCACAGAGCGGCCCCTCCACGGTGGTCCGCTGCATCGCCTCCGCGCGAAAGGCGGTGGAAGCCGCGATCGACGCAGTGTTGGGATCGATGGAGGATGAAGATCATCACCACCATGACCATGATCACGAGTGCTCGTGCGGTCACGATCATGAAGACGGATGCTGCTGCGAGGATGACGATGCGGAGGATGAGGAATTCTCCGATGAGGAGATCGGCGAGATCGAGGAACAGGAGGATGCATTCTTCGGAGAGATCAGGGCGAAGAAGGGAAAGATAGTCGCGCCCGCCAAGGAAGGAGTATCGGTGAAAGCCTTCGCAGAACGGGAAGCCTCCCGCTGTCTTGAGTGCAGCTACATCTGCAACAAGTGTGTCGAAGTCTGTCCGAACCGGGCGAACGTAGCCATCGACATGCGTCACAGGGACGACCTGTTCACGCATCCGTTCCAGATCGTACACCTCGATGCATTCTGCAACGAGTGTGGCAACTGTGCCACCTTCTGTCCTTGGGAAGGATCTCCCTATCTCGACAAGCTGACCGTTTTCAGCCGGGCCGATGACTTCGACGCTTCGGAAAACTGCGGTTTCCTCGTCGAGGATGACGTGATCCGCGTCCGCTTGGACGGCGATACGCTTGAGTTGCACCTGCAGTCCGACGGGACGCTGGACGGAGACTTGCCCGAGGAGGTCTCATCGATCATTGAGGAAATCATCGCCAATCACCGCTACCTGCTCGGTGCGGTAGGCGAGTGAGCAGAGGAGGTCAAGCATGTCGATCACCATATTTGCCAATGCGCGTGTCGTACAGACCATGCCGCCGTTCTCCGTGACCGAGGGTGTCGATGTCGTGGTCTCGGATGACCTGATCGTCGCGGTCGGCAAACATGCAGGATCTGCGTATCCCCAAGGGCGCACGATCGATGCGTCGGGGAAAACCATCATTCCCGGTATGGTCTGCAGCCATCATCACTATTACTCCGGCCTTTCGCGGGGGATGCTGGTGCATGCGGGTGTCCAGAATGATTTCATCCAGGTCCTCAAGGAGTGGTGGTGGCGGCTCGACCGTGCCCTCGACGAAGAGGCGATCCTCTATTCCTCGTTGATCTGCTCCATCGATGCGATCGCAGCGGGAACCACCGCATGCATCGATCACCATGCAAGTCCCTCGTGCATCGAAGGTTCGTTGGAAACGATCGCGAAGGGAATGCGCACCGTCGGCGTGCGGGGTTCGACCTGCTATGAGGTGACGGACCGCAACGGAGGGATGGACGAGGTCCGTCGCGGCGTTGCCGAGAACATCGCATTCGCAAAGGGTGTCGATGCGCGGCGCAAGGCCGGAGAGGACCCGCTGGTCGAGGCGATGATCGGAGGACATGCTCCGTTCACGATCCCCGATGAGGGATTGGCCTTGATGAAAACAGCGTGCGAGGAGACGCAGCGGGGCATCCACCTTCATGTGGCCGAGGACAAGTATGACACCGTCCACTCACACCATCGGTACCACAAGGACATCATGGATCGTCTCGACAGTTTCGGTCTCCTCGGAGACAACACCTTGCTTGTCCACGGATTGTGGCTCAACGATGCCGAGATTGCCCTGCTCAATGAACGCAAGAGCTACTTGGCACACAATCCGCGAAGTAACATGAACAACCATGTCGGCTACTGCGACCGGCTTCGCCAAGTGGACAATCTGGTGCTTGGCACCGATGGGTGCGGCGGGAACATGTTCGAGGAGATCAAGCTGGCCTTCTTCAAGCACAAGGATGTCGGCGGTCCCTGGTGGCCGGGAGATTTCACGGATGTACTGACACGGGGGAACAGGATACTCGAGCGGTACTTCGGCAGCAAGTTCGGTAGGGTGGAGCCGGGGTACAAGGCCGATCTCACGATTCTGTCGTACCAGAGTCCGACCCCCTGGGTCGACGGGAATGCAGCCACCCACATCGTATGGGGAACCAGCAGCAATGCAGTGGAGTCGGTCATGGTGAACGGAAGGCTGGTGATGGAGAATCGTGTATTCCCCTTTGATGTCGAGGAAATCTATGCCAAGGCTGCAGAAGTGGCGAAGCGCGTATGGAGCAGGGTCGACGGGATCGCGCCCTGACGGAAACAGTCGAGAAAACAACCCCAACGGGGATAAGGTAATCCAAGGAGTCAACAAATGGGAATTCATGAACAAATCAGGATGAAAGCGGCGGAGTATCGCCAGTATACGGCACAGAACCTTTCCAAGATGGTGCAGGTGAAATCCTACAGCAGCAAGGAAGAGGACGTGTGCCGCCTGATCGTCGAACTGTGCAAGGAAGCGGGATTCGATGAAGTCCGCATCGACGGATTGGGCAGCGTGATCGGGCGGGTCGGGAACGGGCCCAAGCAACTCGCATTCGATGCGCACATCGATACGGTCGAGGTCGGGAACCTGGACAACTGGGATTTCGATCCGTTCAGCGGCGAGATCAAGGATGGCAAGGTCTTCGGCCGCGGGACGTCCGACCAGAAAGGCGGAGCTGCCTCGATGATCACCGCCGGAAGGATTCTCAAGGAACTCGGGTACGGCGGGGAATATTCCGTCTACTTCACGTTCACCGTCATGGAGGAAGATTGTGACGGCATGTGCTGGAAGTATCTGATCGAGGAGGAGCATTTCAAGCCCGACTTGGTAGTCTCCACCGAGCCCACCAGCTGCAGGCTCTACCGCGGTCACCGGGGAAGGATGGAGATCCGCGTGTTCCTCCGTGGTGTCTCCTGTCACGGAAGCGCTCCCGAGCGAGGCGTGAGCGCCGCCTACAAGGCAGCCCGCGCTGCCTTGGCGATCGAACAGCTGAACAAGGACCTGCAACCGGATGAGGAGAACTTCCTCGGCAAGGGGACCATCACGGTCAGCCAGATCGATGTGCGCGGTCCCTCCCAGTGCGCGGTCCCCGACCATGCGATGCTCTACTGTGACCGCCGGCTTACCTGGGGAGAGGATGCCGACCTTGCGATCGGCCAGGTACGTGAGTACATCGCCAAGGCAACCGGTGACCGGCCGGAGGACATCATCGTCGAGATGCCGATGTATGAAAAGCTCGGCTGGACCAACAAGGATTATCATCAGGAGCTCTATTTCCCGACATGGAAGATCGATGCCGACCACTACCTGGTGCAGTCGGGAGTTGCGGCGCACAAGGCCCTCTTCGAGAAGGAGCCGATCGTCGACAAGTGGACCTTCAGCACCAACTGTGTCGCCACGACCGGCCGGCACAAGATTCCTGCGATCGGATTCGGACCCGGGGATGAGGCGCAAGCGCACGCTCCCAACGAGATCAACAGGATAGACGATCTTGAGATCTGCGCCGCGTTCTACGCGATGCTCCCCTACAGCCTGGAAGGAAAGAACTAGAAAGCTCCGTACTTCCATTGTATACTTGAATGGCTCCGGTTCCCCCGCAAGTCGCAGGCAGGAACCGGACAGCCCACCATGGATTGCTCTCCGGACATGGCAGGGAACTTCTCCACGGAGAGGCCCCGCGGGTTTCCGAACCCCGGGAGGACAGGAGGATCGTTGATGGAGAGACGGGCGATCGGAATCGGGATGCAGAGGACGGTTGCCGCCCAGACGGGCAAGGGATCTTCTTGTATCCATCCGATTCGCATGTCGGTACTCCCGTCCACGAAAATTCACCGGAACGGAAAACAGAAGGGATGCCGCCCCGTCTCTTCGGTGCCGATGATTCACAAGGATTTGCCATGCACGAACACGCGATTCTACTGAAGAACATTTTCTGTCTCATGACGGAGACGGACAAGCCGACACTCTCGGGTGCCGACATGCTCATCACCGGGAAGACGATTGCCAGGATCGATCCCACCGGATCGATCGAAGCACCCAAAGGTGCACGGGTGATCGATTGTTCCTCACATGTGGTGCTCCCGGGTTTCGTGAACACCCACCATCATTTCTACCAGACGCTCACCAGGAACCATCCTGCAGTCCAGAATGCCGAATTATTCGACTGGCTGCGGTTCCTCTACAATGTCTGGAAACATATCGATGACGAAGGAGTGTACACTTCCAGCCTCCTGGCGATGGGGGAGCTGCTCAAGACGGGATGCACCTGTACGACAGACCACCACTACCTCTATCCACGGGGTTTCTCGGGAGACTTGATGGGGATACAGTTCGCTGCCGCAGACAAGCTCGGCATGCGGTTCAGCCCGACACGCGGGTCGATGTCCCTGAGCCGTAAGGATGGCGGCCTGCCTCCCGATTCCGTCGTCCAGACGGCCGACGAGATCCTGCAGGATAGCGAGCGGGTGATCAACCGATACCATGATCCCTCCCCGATGGCGATGCACAAGATCGTCCTCGCCCCCTGCAGCCCGTTCAGCGTCACCAAGGATCTGATGCGCGAGAGTGCGAGACTCGCCCGAGTTCATGGGGTACGACTGCACACCCATCTCGCCGAGACGAGGGACGAGAATGATTTCTGCATCGGGATGTACGGCAAACGCCCGGTAGCCCTGATGGAGGAGTGCGAGCTGATCGGGCCCGATGTCTTCTATGCCCACGGCATCCACTTCAATGACGAGGAACTGAGGATCCTGCGGGATACCGGTTCCCATATCGCTCACTGCCCATCCTCGAACATGCGGCTCGGATCGGGTATCTGCCGGGTTCGCGAGATGCTCGCCATGGGGATCAACGTGGGCATCGCGGTCGACGGGTCAGCTTCGAACGATGCCTCCGACATGCTCGGGGAGATCCGCAACGCCCTGTTGTTGCAGCGGGTGGAACAGGGAGCCGATGCACTGACGGCCAGGCAAGCCTTCGCGATGGCGAGCGAGAACGGTGCCAGGATGTTGAACTTCTCGCAGGTGGGACGACTGGTGGAGGGTTGGGCCGCCGATGCAGCCATCTTCAACGTACATGCACTGCCGTATGCCGGATCGCTCTCGGATCCGGTCGCTGCCTTGCTCTTCTGCGGCAACGATCATACGACCGACTACACGATCGTGAACGGTCAGGTCGTCGTGGATGGACGTCGCTTGGTCGGCGTCGACGAGAGTGAGTTGGTGCGCAAGGCAAATGCAATCAGCAAGGACATGCTCGCGAAAGCGGAGCGAAAGGAGGAGGTATGATTACCGAATTCATTACGGTGACATCGGCAGGACAGGCTCTGCATGGCGCCAGAGAGGATTCCGCGTTCCTCGCGGGAGGGACCGAGATCCTGCGTTTGGGAAGTTCCGTCTCACGTGCGCGCATGATAGGATTGAAGGGCTTGGGACTCGACACCATTTCCGTGGAGAACCAATCGGTGACAATCGGTGCGATGGTCACGTTCCAGCAAGCCCTCGAACATGATGCGGTTCCCGGGTACCTGAAGGAAGCGCTGCGCTTCTGTGCATCGCGTACCAGAAGGAACATGGCGACGATCGGGGGGAACATCGCGCTCGTTCGCGACGATTCCTATCTCTTGCCGACGCTCGTCGCAGCAAAGGCACGCCTGGTCCTCGCCGACCTGGCTACCGATGGATCATACGTCGAGGAGAACATTCCCATCCGCGAATACCACTCGTTCCGAGGCCACTTCAGCGGAAGTCTGATCCTCGGCATCATCCTGAACAAGCCGCAGCGTTTCGTCGCCTCGAGCAGATTCAGCAGGACCGCACAGAGCCCTGCGGCGATCACCGTGTCGTTCGGAGCCGACATCTCCAGCGGAGAACCGCACGATGTGCGCATCTGCGCCGCGATCAAAGGAAGCGGTGTAGTGCGATTGCTCCAGGTAGAACAGAGCGTGGCGAGCGGCCACTACCGCAATGCCGACGATGCCGTTGCCCTCGCAGGTGCCGATATCCTATTTGCCGATGACAGTACCGGTAGTGCAGGATACAAGCGGTATCTCTTGGGAACCGCGGTAGCCGACTTGTTCCGCTGCTGCCTTGCGGCCATGGGAAAAGGAGAATCCGTATGAACGTACGATGTACCATAAATGGCAAGAGTGTCTCTGTCTCGGTCGAGCCGGGCGACACGTTGAGAATGATGTTGGTCCGTCTCGGACACTTTTCGGTCCGCGACAGTGATGACGGGGAAGGATTCGCCGGCAGCGACACCGTGATCGTGGATGACCGGCCGGTCTATGCGAACCTGATGCTTGCCCTGCAAGCCGAAGGATCCGTGATCCGCACTCCCGATTCGCTGGCACAGGGAGGCCGGTTGTCGGTCGTGCAGCAGGCGATGATCGATGCGGGAATTGTCCAATCGGCCTACAACGCTCCTGCCGCCGCACTGCTTCTGACCTGGTTGCTTGAACACGATCCCGATCCGAGCCGCGAGACGGTCAAGGATGTGCTCTCCGGAATCTTTGTCCGGGACACCGGGTATGAACACTATTTCCTCGCGGTGCAGCTTGCACGCGAATACCGCGACAGCGGTCGGTATGCCAGCGAGATCGCCCCGCAGTTCCGTGATCATCTCTCCTACGTGGGCAAGGTGAAGCCGAAGGTCGACGGACGTCAGTTGGTCGCCGGATGGAAATCGTTCGTCGAGGACCGTGTGGAACCGGGTGCGTGCACGATGATCATGCTCCGAAGTCCTCACGCCCATGCCTATGTCACCAAGCTCGATACCGCCGAGGCGGAAGCGATGCCGGGTGTGATCGCCATCATCACCGCAGCCAACTGCCCCGATGTCTTCTATATGTCCGCAGGGCAGGGGAATCCGGAACCATCACCCTATGACAGGAGGCTTTTCAACTGGAAAGTACGCCACGTGGGTGACCGCGTTGCCGCGATCGTCGCGGAAACGGAGGAACAGGCAAAGGCCGCGAGGGAGAAGATCAAGGTCGAGTACCAGGTGCTCAAGCCGATCTTCACCGTCGAGGAAGCCATGGCTCCTGGTGCGCCGGTCGTGCAGAACGGAGTTGCCGAGTACCTGAGCGGAGCCCCGGACGGCCTTGATGCCTACAACAAGGGTGTCGATCCGCGGGAGGGCAAGGTGATCTATCCGTTCCCCCTGCATGCCGATATCCGGCGCAACGTGGCTGCTGCGGCCCATGGTGCGATCGGGGATGTCGCACAAGGATTTGCCGACGCCGATGTCGTGATCGAGCGGACCTACCAGAGTTCCCAGATCCAATGCACTCCGTTGGAACCGCACATCGTCTACACGAAGATTGACAACGACCGGCTTGTGGTCCACGCCTCGACCCAGGTTCCCTTCCACCTCAGGAGGATCGTCGCCCGGGTTTGCGGGATCGATGAGAACAAGATCCACGTGATCAAGGAGAAGGTGGGAGGTGGCTACGGATCCAAGCAGGATATCCTTGTCGAGGATGTGGCCGGTTATGCGACATGGATCACCCGCCGTCCGATCCTCTATCGCAATACGCGCGAGGAGGAATTCATCGCGAACAGCACGCGTCACCCGATGCGGGTCACCGTCAAGATGGGAGCGAGAAAGGACGGAACGTTGACCGCGGTATACATGGATGTGCGGGCCAATACCGGGCCGTATGGAAACCATTGTCTCACCGTCCCCATGAACGCCTGTTCCAAGACTCTCCCTCTGCTGAACTGTCCGAACATGAAGTTCGATGTCACCACCTACTATTCCAACATTCCTCCCACGGGGGCGTATCAGGGATATGGAGCTCCGAAAGGTTCCTACGCACTGATGACCTGTCTCGCCGAGATGGCCGAGGCGGTGGGCGTCGATCCGCTCGAGATGGCGAAGAAGAACCATGTGGAACGCGGATTCATGCTGGAGATCCTCAAGAGCCTCGGCGAGGGACGGGAAGGAACCGTCGTGCCGGTCGGCAGTTGCGGACTGCGAAAGGCTCTCGATGAGGGCGCGCGGATGATCGGATGGGGCAAGAAAGAGAAAGCACCGGGCAATGATTGGAGGATCGGGAAGGGATTTGCCATGATCCAACAGGGGTCCGGACTTCCGGGACTCGATCATGCGACATGTGATGTCGTGCTGAACACCGATGGTACATTCATGGTCCACAGCGGCGGAAGCGACATCGGAACCGGTCTCGATACCATCAGTGTCAAATGTGTGAGCGAAGTGCTCTGCGTACCGATGGAGAAGGTCTCGATTCTCTCCGGCGATACTGACAACACCCTCTTTGACACCGGAGCCTATGCTTCCAGCGGAACCTATTTCAGCGGCAACGCGACACTGAAGGCTGCAGAGAATCTGAAAGAGAAGGTGCTTGCGGAAGCCGCATTGCAAATGGGTGAGAAGGTCGAACATCTCGTCCTTCGCGCGCCAGGTGAGGTTTTCAGCAACAAGACTGGGAATGTGCTCTCCTATGCGACTCTCAGCCACGATGCACTCACCGGAGTGGGAAGAGGGCAGCTGGTCGGGTATGGTTCATTCGTCACCAACAATGCAGCGATCCCTTATGGCGCCCATTTCGCGCAGGTCGCAGTCAATGTGCGTACCGGGGAAGTGAAGGTCCAGAAGTTCTATGCCTTGCAGGATGCGGGGACGCCGATCAACCCGGAGCTGGCGCTTTGCCAGATGTACGGGGCTGCATTGAAGTCGATCGGACACTCACTCTACGAGGATCTCGTGCTGGATAAGGACGGTGTCTGCCTTACTCCCGATTTCACCCGGTATGGTGTTCCGATGACCAGCGAACTGCCGGAGGATTTCAAGGCGGTGCTGATTGATGAGGATGACGAGTACGGTCCGTTCGGTGCGAAATCGATCAGTGAGATCGCCACGAACGGCGCTGCACCGGCAATCGCGAACGCGATCCACGATGCGGTGGGTGTATGGATCAGGTCCTGGCCCTTCACTCCGGAGAAGATTCTCCGTCAGATGGGCAAGATCTCCTGATATTCGAAGCAATTGGTTGGTAGGACTCTTCCTTTCGGGGAGAGTCCCTGACATAACGTGAGTGCAACAAACTGCAACAAAGCAACTGGACATTTGTGCCCCTGTCTGGTATACTGCAGGCCATCACGACGACTATCTGGCAAAACCACATGGAGGTTTTATGAAAGACACCGCGACCATCAGGAAGATGATTGAGGAGTTGAAGGGACTGAAGACCCAGAACATGTATCTCAACGATTTCTTCCACACTTGGAAGGAGAGCGATGACGAGATCAGCGCCACCTTCGCCGTTGCCGAAATCCTCCGCGCGATGCGCGAGCAGAACATCTCCAGCAAGGTGTTCGACAGCGGATTGGGCATCTCCATCTTCAGGGACAATTCCACCAGGACCCGTTTCAGTTTTGCCAGCGCGTGCAACATGCTCGGTCTCGAGGTCCAGGACCTCGATGAGAAGACCAGCCAGATCGCACACGGGGAGACGGTGCGTGAGACTGCCAACATGGTCTCCTTCATGGCTGATGTCATCGGTATCCGGGACGACATGTATATAGGGAAGGGCCATGCCTACATGAAGGAAGTCGCCCACGCAGTCCAGGAAGGATATGACGACGGCGTGCTCGAGCAGCGTCCGACTTTGGTGAACCTGCAGTGTGACATCGATCACCCGACCCAATCCATGGCCGACTTGCTCCATGTGATCAACCACTTCGGCGGAGTGGAGAACCTGAAAGGAAAGAAGGTTGCGATGACCTGGGCCTACAGTCCCTCGTACGGCAAGCCGCTTTCGGTTCCCCAAGGAGTCATCGGACTGTTCACCCGCTTCGGGATGGACGTCGTGCTTGCGCATCCGGAAGGCTACAATGTCATGCCTGAGATAGAAGAGGTCGCAGCGGAGAATGCTCGGAAATCGGGTGGTTCGTACACGCGCGTGAACAGCATGGCAGAGGCGTTCAAGGATGCCGATATCGTCTACCCGAAGAGCTGGGCACCGTTTGCCGTGATGGAAGAGCGGACACAGTTGGTCGGTGACGGCAAGTTCGACGAGTTGAAGGACCTTGAGAAGCGTTGCCTTCTGAACAATGCCAAGTTCAAGGATTGGGAATGCACCGAGGAGCTGATGGCCACCACCAACGGAGGCAAGGCCCTCTACATGCACTGCCTGCCCGCCGATATCTCCGGCGTCAGCTGCAAGGAGGGAGAAGTCGCGGCTTCGGTGTTCGAACGGTACCGGGTTCCCCTCTACAAGGAGGCTTCCTACAAGCCGTACATCATCGCAGCGATGATCTTCCTTGCGAAGTTCCGCAACCCTGCTGACAAGCTGTCCGAATTGGTCGAAGCTGCCCAGAAACGCATCATATGATATCTTGTGCACACGAGTACACATCCCGGCAGAAATGCCGGGATATTTTTTTCACCGCGTCTGCCATCGGATCCTATGTTGCAGCTTGTTGCAATTAATCGCTTGTTTCCTCCCAAAAGAGATGGTATCGTACAGCAAGGAGGTCCATCTGATGGGAAAGATCGATCGCAAGCACCTGATGGATGTGGCTGCAGGAAGAGTGGAGGCAGATCTGGTCATCACCGGGGCAAGGGTCATCGATGTATGCAACGGAAGGATCACCGAAGGAGATGTCGCGATCGTTGACGGCATGATAGCGGGCATCGGATCATACCGGGGAAAGCAGCGATTCGATGCCAGGGGCAAGTTCCTTGCACCGGGATTCATCGACGGTCACGTCCACATCGAATCCTCGCTGGTCGATCCCGCTTCCTTCGCCGACTTGGTGGTTCCCCACGGGACGACTACGGTGATTGCCGACCCTCATGAGATATGCAACGTATGCGGCCTCGACGGCTTGGACTACTTGTTGGAAAGTTCTGAGGACCTGCCGTTGTCAGTATTCCTCATGATTCCCTCCTGCGTTCCCGCCACCACGTTCGAACACTCCGGAGCTGTCATGGACGCACAAGCCATCGCACAACGGATCAAAGTGGATCGGGTCCTCGGACTCGGTGAGATGATGGATGCGGTGGGGACCGTAGGTGCTGAACAGAGGATTTTGGACAAGCTCGCGGTTGCGTATGAAACAGGCAAGCTCATCGACGGACACGCTCCGGGCCTGTCGGGACACGAATTGAACGCATACGCCGCGGCTTCCATCCATACCGACCACGAGTGTGCCACGAAAGAGGATCTTCAGGATCGGATCGCACGGGGCATGCATGTGCTGCTCAGGGAGGGTTCCGCGTGCCACGATCTTCGCAATCTCTTGCAAGGTGTCGACGCTTCCAACAGCAGGATGTGTCTCTTCTGTACCGATGACAGGCAACCTTTCTCGATCCTTGAGGAAGGCCATGTGGACAACCATCTGCGCATCGCAGTGGAGGAGGGAGTGCACCCGATCGAGGCGATAAGGATGGCCACGCTCAACGCGTCGGAGTGCTATCGCCTGTACGATCGGGGTGCGATCGTCCCCGGAAGGAGAGCCGACCTGGTCCTGTTGGAAGACCTCAGGAAGTTCAAGGTAATGAACGTCTGGACCGGGGGGAACCTCTTCGTACCCCGGACCGAAGGCACGATGGCCCCGATTCCTCCTGCAGTGGCGGGACGCATGAACATCGGGGATTTTTCGATCGGCAAGCTACGCCTGTACCTGTCGCGACCGACAGTCCGTGTCATCGATATCCTTGAGGGATCGGTCGTGACCGAGTCGGGCAAGGCTACCGTACCGATCGGTACGGATGGTTGCTATGAGAACGATCCGACGCAGGATGTCGTGAAGCTGGCGGTGATCGAACGGCACCAGGGGACGGGAAACGTCGGGCTTGCCCTGATCAGGGGCTATGGACTGCAACATGGTGCGGTCGCGACCACCATTGCCCACGATTCACACAATATCATCGTAGCTGGAGACAATGATCCTGACATGGTGCTCGCTGTCGAGACCTTGATGCGACTGGGAGGCGGTATCGTGATGGTGCACGCCGGTGAGGTCCTGGACAGCCTCGCACTCCCGATCGCTGGATTGATGACCAATCTCGGTGGGAATCATGTGCATGAGCGGTTCACGCAGATGCATCGCAAGGCGGTGAGACGACTGAGCATCCACGATGGGATCGATCCGTTCATGACGTTGAGTTTCATGGCACTGCCGGTCATCCCTCATCTCAAGGTGACCGACATGGGACTGTTCGACGTCGATGCCTTTCGCTTCGTTCCACTGGAGCTCTGAACAGCGAAATTCACAGGAGAACAAAAAACAGGCCGTTCCACATGGGACGGCCTGTCTTCTCTGCACACGCGATCGCGTCAGCTGAGCAGCAGCTTCAGCAACAGGAGCACTGCGATGACCACCATCATCGGAGTGATTTCCTTTGCGCGCTTGGTGAACAGCTTCAGCAGGATCCAGCTCAGGGCTCCGTACATGATACCGTTGGCGATCGAGTAGGAGGTGACCATGAACAGGATGGTCAGGAACGCAGGGATCGCTTCGGTAGGCTCGTCGAAATCGATATCCCGGACGGGGCTGATCATGAACAGACCGACGAGGATCAACGCGGGAGCGGTGGCCGCACCGGGGATCGAGATGAACAACGGGGAGAGGAAGAGGGAGATCAGGAACAGCACGGCGACGGTAAGGCTCGTGAGACCGGTCCTTCCACCTTCGCTGACACCGGCGGAACTTTCCACATACGTCGTGACGGTGGAGGTGCCGAGCATCGCGCCCACGGTGGTGCCGATCGCGTCAGCGAACAGCGCTTCCTTGCATTTGGGGATCGTCCCGTCCTTCTCAAGCATGTTGGCCTTGGTGGCACAGCCGATCAGGGTTCCGACCGTGTCGAACATGTCGACGAAGAGGAATGTGAAGATGATCACCAGCATGTCGATGCTGAAGATATCCTTGAACGAGAAGGCGAGGAACGTGGGAGCGAGTGAAGGAGGCATGAAGCTGCCGCCGCCCCAGGAGGTCACTCCGAGGGGAATCCCGATGAGCGTGGTGCCGATGATACCGAGCAACAGGGCTCCGCGAACCTTGTACGCGACCAGGATGCTGGTGATCACCAAACCGATGACTGCCAACAACGCAGTGCCCTTGGTGATGTCACCGAGCTGTACCAAGGTGGCTCCGTCTACGATGATGCCAGCGTTCTGCAACCCGATGAAAGCGATGAACAGTCCGATACCTACGCTGATCGCCTTCTTCACATTGGAGGGAATCGAGTTCACGATCGCTTCACGGATGTTGAAGGCCGTCAGTGCGATGAAGATGATTCCTTCGATGAAGACCGCGGCCAGTGCCTGCTGCCAGGAGTAGCCCATGGTCAGGACCACCGTGTAGGCGAAGAAGGCGTTCAACCCCATCCCCGGAGCCAACGCGAACGGCAGATTGGCCAAAAAGGCCATCACCAGCGTCGCGATCGCGGAAGAGAGCGCGGTGGCTGTGAACACAGCACCGAAATCCATTCCTGCTTCCGACAACATAAGGGGGTTCACGATGAGGATGTAGGCCATCGTCAAGAACGTGGTCACACCAGCGAGCACCTCGGTCCGCACATTCGTCTTATGCGCGGAGAGCTTGAATAATTTTTCCATTTGATCACTCCTTCTCAATGGATACTTCGATAGTTCGATTCTATCCGGAAATGAGGAATTTGTACAGAAAAATATGCGTTTACGAAAGCTCAGCTGATAAATTTTGCTTTATTCCAAAAAATGGTGCGATCAATAGGAACGGAGGACCACGACCTTGTCCCCATGGAGGAATGTTTCCATCGGCGTATCATAAAGTCGGCTCAACAGTTCGCTTGTCAAGGCAGTGCCGACCGGTCCGCTGTATAATATT
>Ga0172382_10004985_pt1 | contig 20036 bp, 15 predicted proteins | sample Leawel138RmetaG_FD_122245 | JGI IMG/M metagenome (GOLD analysis project Ga0172382, IMG submission 122245) | Leachate microbial communities from a municipal landfill in Southern Ontario, Canada - Leachate well 138R metaG | ecosystem: Engineered > Solid waste > Landfill > Unclassified | place... | reverse complement strand
TCCGTAAGGAGTATAGGCTTCGAGCAATGCTGCCACAGCCGCTATGAGGAACAGGAAGATCCACCACGTGACACTCCAGAGCGAGTCTATCCCATAATATAAGGAAAACACGGTGATCACGAGTATCATGACCACGAACATCACCAGTGTCCCCTCGAGGGTCTTTCCTCCCCTGATCTTCCGTTTCCCATATCGCTTTCCCAACAGGGCCGCCATCCCGTCGCCGTATCCCATCGCCATCGCGCCCATGCCACAAGCCCACATGGGAACAGTCTGCGAGAACCCGGCAAGCACCAGGATCAAAAGGGAGATGGGGAAGTAGACCAGTCCCAGATTGCGCACCTTGTCCTTGATCCCCAGCACATTGGCAAGTCCCGTCGAGACAGCGATTGCATTGGCGATGATGAAAAGGATCGGACCGATCACCGCATAAGCCAATGAGTCGAAGAACGCGATGAGGATGAACCACCAGTTGGAGACGCCGATGTGGATGAATTTGCGTACCGACTCCGAGGAGTACTTCTGTGAGCGGGAGAGGAGAAATCCCGAACCAATCACCACTGCGATGAAGGCGAAGGAGAAAAGCAGTCCAAGACTATTCATTTCCAAAATATAGGTCAAAATGTGTCGTTTTTCAAGATATTGACAGAGATTACCACTCATGATATGTTTGTCATGCTTTCGTTTTTGAGTTGCAGCTGGTTCTTTTAATCTAGTTTCCTCGAGTCGTCTTCATCGTATTCCAAATGACCGATTAAATTGACTCAAGCATGCCGCCGAATGAAGCAATTTTAGTAGAACAGGCTCAGGACCTGTGAAGGATGCTTTATGGCAAAGAAAATCTATGTCGGCAACATGAGTTACGCCACTACCGAAGAGGAGCTTCGGGAACTGTTCGCACAGTACGGCACCGTATTGAGCGCGAACATCATCATCGATCGTGAAACCCACCGCCCCAAGGGGTTCGGGTTTGTCGAGATGGATGAGGATTCAGCTGCAGATGCTGCGATTTCCCAGCTTGACGGCAAAGAGTTCGGGGGACGCAACCTTCGTGTGAACGAAGCGATTGCCAAGCCCCGCCCGACCAGAAGCTACCGAGACTGATTCGAAGCAAATCCGGTGAAGCCGTCCCCGAAAGAGGACGGCTTTTCCATGCCTGCTCAGCCGATCAGCCACGTGCCGACGAACACCAACACGAACAAAATGTTGACCTTCGTGAAAACCCAAAGGTAGCGCCATGAAGCCTTGGCATCATGCGCCGCGAAGAACTTGAATGATATCACGGAGGCGAGGGAGGCGATGAGTGTCCCGCACCCCCCTGCATTCACCCCGAGCAGCAATTGTGCGCTTTCGTCGGTAAAATGGGAGAGCAGCAACGCGGCCGGGACGTTGCTGAGAAATTGGCTGGCAAAGAGGGAGACCAGGAACACCCTCCCCGAAAGCATCCGCTCGATCAAGCTCCGTACCGCCGGAAGATCTCCGAGGTTTCCCACGAATATGAAGAAACCGACGAAGGTGAGGAGCAAGCCATAGTCAACCGTACGCAGTTGCTCCCTTCCCACGGTCACTGCAACCACCGGCACCACCAGATACCAAGGAACCACATCGAAGACCGCAAGGACCGAGAAGACAAACAGGAGGAAGTACCGTGCAACCTTCCGCTTGTCCAATGGTGGAACATCCTCTTGGCCGGGTCCAACGATGGCCTGATTCCTGCCTCCGATGACAGAGAGCATGAGCAACAGGACGATTCCGCCCACTCCGACCAACGGAACCATGGTCACGAAGAAGTCATGAGCGTCCATGCCATAGAATGAGAAGAGGTAGAGGTTCTGCGGATTCCCCATCGGGGTCAGCGAGCTTCCGACATTCGCCGCCACAGTCTGCAACACGATGGTGATGATGATCGGTCGGGGATCCTTCAGCATGCCGAACACCACCAATGTGAACGGAACGAAGGTGATGAGTGCCACGTCATTGGTGATCAGCATCGACGAGAAGAATGCCAGTCCGACCAGAAGCGCACTGACTTGGCGTGTCGTCTTCACCCGGGAGAGCAGACGAATGGACAGACGTTCGAACATGCCGATCGAACGGAAGGCGGAAACCACCGCCATCAAGGCGAACAGACACCCGAGCACCTTGAAATCCATATAGGCCAAGTACTGTCTTGAAGGGGGATTCAAGAACATCGAGAGGATAGCCAGGGCCAACGAGAGCACGAGAACCGGCTCCCTCCGGACGATCCTGGCTACCCGCGTGAGAACCGTCTCACCAGGCGCCGCCTCCACCACCACCGAACCCTCCTCCGGAGAATCCGCCGCCACCGAACGACGAACCGCCGAAACGAGATCCGGGGCTCGACTTCGGCGTAGTGACCACCGACGAGAGAAGCGCGGTGTTGCACCTGTTCAACATGGAACTGAGCACCATGGCATTCCACACAGTATGGTTGCCCATATACCATGAGGGAGGCTCAAGTGTGATCGAGGAGAATTTATTCGCCCACTTCTTCTCCAGTCCCAATACTATGGCGAACGACAGCACATGATAATAGAACGCAGGATCTTCTTCAATCATCCGTTTCAGCTGATCCATCTCGACCTTCTCGATGAAATCCCTGAATCCGAGGATTTCCTCGAGCTTCCGCCGGCCGAACTCGCTTCGCTGGATGGTGATGATGGCGAACAATGCGAGCGGGACGCTCGAGAACAAGTGTAGCGGGACTGCGTACAGGATGTCTTCCACGGGGGAATCGGCCATGAAGCCGCAGAAGAACAGGAGCAAACCGCCGAATGCGAACACAAACACGAAGAGAGCGAACCAAAACAGCCGCTTGCCCGCTTTGCTGATGTGCCATGCACGCATCATCACGTGGAAGAGGACCAAGAACGAAATGGAGACGAACAACGCCACGGCGAACAGTACGAAAGTCTCGGGACCGACATGGTTGCCTGTTGTGATGAGTGCATACGCTATCGCAGGAACGATCAGCATGAGTGCGGTCAATGCAGCCTTGTTTCTCGATTTCACGCTCGCCAGCGCCCGTTCTCCCCGATAGTGGTGATCAATCGTCTTCCTGAGCTTCTGGTAGGAGACGAAAAACTTGCCTTCCAAGTCCTTGGCTCCCACCACGCCCTTCGATCCGCTCGAGAAGAAATCATTGAACATCTGCATCTCATGCTTGGTCGCTCCCTTCGGATCGTTTCCCTTGATGAATGAAAACTTCTTGCCATCCTCGACGATCGTAAGGCAGCCCTTGTCCGCCCAATAGAAGATCATCGCCGTCACATCCTTCGGATCCAACGATTCGTCGATGATATACCCGACATCGAGCGGGCTCATGCCCTCCGGAGGTGAGAAACGGGGAACGATGATGAGGTCCTTGTCCCGACCATAGCGGTTCCACGAGAGCCAGGCGAGAATGACCAGGGCCAACAAGACGAGCAGGAACGGAATCTTGTAGATCGCCTGCCAATCGGTACGAGGCAGGAAATAGCCCTGTGGCATCTCCACACGTACCGTGACAGCCTCTCCCGGATCCAACGTGGTGGAATTGCCCGTAAGGACGGTACCATCCGCTGACAGGTTCCACGAGACGCCCTCGGCACTCGTCGTGCCCCAGACTCCGCGGGTGAAATGGATGCGATCTGCGCTCACGGGAGAGGGAAACGTGATGGAGAATGAAAATGCACCGATTGGGACCTGCCAATCCTCTCCCACGATATTGAAGTAGAACTCATCATACTCTGCATAGGGGTCCTCTCCGATATCATAGCGATAGGATATGGCATATTCTTGCATTCCCGTTACGGTCCGGTCGGCATCCCCGACCCGGATGGTCACATAGGAACCTTCACGCATGACGGAGAAAGTGTCGCTGGCCTTCACCGCGGAGACACGGACTTTCACCCGATCACGCAGACCGTCCTCGAAACGGTAGTCGACAGGAAGCACCCGATAGAACCCATGAAGTGGGGTGTGAAAATCCATCACGATCCGTTCGTCCACTTCATAGACGCCTTGTTCCGTTATCCGCAGGTCACTGTGCATCCGGACGATATCATACCCCGAAGCCGCCCAGAGGGACATCGAGAGGAACAACAAGAGACAAACGATGCGTGCGACACGATACCTGGTCATGCCTAGAACCGTACGTTCACCTGGGAACGTTCTTCATCAGCAATGGTGAGATAGGGCAGCTTGGCAAAGTGGGCGATGCTGGCAACAATCGAACTCGGGATGGTCTGTACCATGGTATTGATATCGTTGATCACCGCATTGTAGTACTTGCGGGCATGCAACAGCTCCTCCTCGATCTTCTGCAACTGGGACTGCAAATCGAGGAAGCCTTGGTTCGCCTTCAGGTCGGGATAACTTTCACTCAATGCAAAAAGACTCTTCAACGTAGAGGAGAACGCATTCGACGCCTCGTTCTTCTCCGTGAGCGTCGTGGCACTCATCGCCTTGTTGCGAGCCTCGATCACCGCGGTGAGGGTCTGGCTCTCGTGTTTTGCGTATCCTTTCACGGTCTCCACAAGATTGGGGACCAGGTCATACCGTTTCTTCAGGTGTGCATCGATCGCCGCGGCAGACTCCTCGCTCTGGTTCCTCAGGCGAACCAGCTTGTTGTATGTTGCGACTCCATAAAGGAGAATCACCACCACTACCGCACCAACGATTATCCAGGCCATGTAAAACCTCCCGAGAAATCAAGTTCCGCACCAACCTCATGCGGCTATGCCAATCATATAACCATGTCATGGATTCGTCCAGAGATTCAGCTTGTATTGTCAACGATACTCATGTATATTCATACAAGGAAATGAGAATATTTATACTGATTGGAGATGTGCATGAAGGAACGACATAACAGATTGTCAGTGGTCAAGGAGCTGATCAAGAACAATAGGATCGACAACCAGGACATGCTTCTGGAACTGCTTGCCAAGGAGGGATTCACCGTAACCCAGGCTACCCTCTCGAGAGACCTGAAGATGCTGAAGGTCGGCAAGATCTCGGACGGTTGGTCGGGGTATTATTATGCGCTTCCGGAGAACGATCTCATCTCGGAATCGGAAAAAAGTTATATCCAGGACGTTCGCCGCGGAGTGCTCTCCATCGAGTTCAGCCACAATTTCGGTGTCATCAAGACAAGAAGCGGCCATGCAAACAGCGTAGCGCTGGCGCTCGATATCCTCGGACTTCCCGAAATTCTCGGGACGCTTGCGGGGGATGACACGATCTTCGTCATCCTCAGGGAGGGAATGACCAAGGAAGACTTGCTGGAAAGCTTCAAGATGAGAATCCCCGAGATCGATACCTGAACCTGATTCATATTGCCTGCACACGACTCCTGCATTACACTGTGGATACCCATCATACCAGGAGAGGAGTCAATCCATGCAGTTCAAGAATCTTTCCGAATCACCCCATTTTGCAACCCTTGCAAAGACCAAACCGGTCGACCTGCACGAAGTCCTCGATCACCAGCGCATAGCAGGATCGACCATTTGCGTCGGCGGAGGTCTTGCCTACAACTGGGCTGCGATGCCCATCGACGCGACCCACCTGGAGCTTTTCCAAAAGTTGGCTGATGACATGGAGCTGGTCGAAAAGTATCAGGCACTCCTTGCCGGCGAGACCATGAACACCGGAGAGAAACGTCTCGTGCTACACCATCTGACACGCGGCAGGGTGCTTGGAGAGGACACCACCGTCTTCGCGGATGGCGAAGAGAAGGGGGCGTTCTACCAGGAGCAGTCGGCGCGGATAGCGAAGTTCGCGAAGGATGTCCGGTTCGGACAGCTTGTCGGATCGACCGGGAAACCGTTCTCGACCGTCGTGCAAATCGGAATCGGGGGAAGTGATCTCGGACCACGTGCGCTGTATCTTGCCCTGAAAGGGTGGGCGGCCGGTGCCAAGATTGACCGCATGGAGGCACGATTCATCTCCAACGTGGATCCCGATGATGCGGACGACGTGTTCGAGGGACTCGACTTCGAGACAACACTCTTCATCCTGGTGACCAAGAGCGGGACCACCCAGGAAACACTTACGAACTATGAGTTGGTGCGCAAGGCGATGCATGCCGCAGAGATCGAGGGGTTCGATCCCTCGAGACATATGGTAGCCGTCACCAGCAAGACAAGTCCTCTCGCAAACTCTTCAGACTTCCTCGAGGCCTTCTATATCGACGATTACATCGGCGGAAGATATTCCTCGACCAGCGCGGTCGGAGCGGTGGTCCTTTCCCTCGCGTTCGGTCCCTCCGCATTCAAGCGATTCCTCGATGGGGCCCACCAAGCCGACTTGGCCGCGCTCGAACCGCAGGTCACCAAGAACGCGGCGATGCTGGATGCACTGATCGGTGTCTACCTGCGCAATGTGCTGGGAATGCCGTTCACCGCGATCCTCCCCTACTCGCAAGCGCTCTCGCGCTTTCCTGCCCACTTGCAGCAACTTGACATGGAAAGCAACGGGAAGCAGGTCAACAGGGATGGCAAGCCGATCGGGTATGCCACCGGACCGATCATCTTCGGTGAGCCGGGAACCAATGGCCAGCACTCCTTCTACCAGTTGCTTCACCAAGGAACCGACATCGTCCCGCTGCAATTCATCGGGTTCAAGAATTCGCAAAGGGGCAAGGACATCGAGACGGAGGGATCGACCAGCCAGACCAAGCTGCTGGCAAACCTGATCGCGCAGATCGTCGCGTTCGCCCTTGGGAAAGAACACGAGTCGCCGAACAAGAGATTCCCGGGGAATCGGTGTTCCAGCGTGATCTTCGGAGAGATGCTTACCCCCGAAGCGCTCGGAGCATTGCTCGCCCATTATGAGAACAAGGTCATGTTCCAAGGCTTCGCGTGGAATATCAACAGTTTCGACCAAGAGGGAGTGCAGCTCGGCAAGGTGCTTGCGGGCAAAGTCCTCGCCGGTGCGAAGGATGACGAACAACTTACCGCATACATGAAGCTTCTCAGCTGATCAATGCAAACCGTGCAATCAAAGGAGGCTGCAATGAAGAATCGCAGCCTCCTTTTCCAAGACGGACGATTTCGTCAGATCCTGACCAGTACATCCAGATGAATTGCCAGATAGTCATGAACTCCGACGGGGATGTCACTCAAGCTATCTGATGCATCAAGTTTAATCGGGAAGGGTCCGGCGTTGGGCCGATCAAGAGGAATCACATCATAGCCTTTGATCTTTACCGTCTCAGACCCATCCTTCAAAACCATATTGGGTCCAAGTCCAATGGTAAGCAAGCCCAGGGACTTAGCATAAGAAGCAGTGGCATCGACAACTCTAAGTACAACACTCCGAGAACATCCTGTTTGAGAGATTGGATTCTCAGGACCTGCAGAAGCGAGTCTTCAATCGCTTTATAAAGAGACCAACAGGACAAATCGGAGATCGGTTTGAGCTCCACCTTCCATTTCTACGATCCAGACATTTCGGATTTGCAGTTCGATGCATCGTCCTTAGTCAGAATGTATGGTATTCAGTTCGGTTTCCACACTCATGGCAACAATGTTCCAGATTTGGTGTTCAGAGACATGTCGATCAGTAGGTGGTACGGCAGGTCAGTATCCGACAGCAATACGGGATTGCAGAGCAAAGACAGCTTGATCGGAATCAGTGTTCTCGGACGATATCATGGTATAGATATCATCGGCGGCCTTTTTGGAGCAGGTATGCGCGACTTGGAGACCGCATTCGACAGCACTGGCCGCTTCCAGGAGACCCTACTACAAGCCGCGGGCCTCCAGATTCTTGCACTGAACCAAACAAAACCCCCTGGGGAAAAGGAGGTTAAACCCAGGGGGAACAAAAAGGAGGTTATGAAAAGTCAATTGAACGGAGTCCATTGAATCGGAAGGAATCATCCGTTCGTTTTTCCTTTCGATGGAAATTTACCGAGAAACAAAAAAAGAATCAAGAGCTTTCAAAAAGTTTTCACAAAAAACAAAAAGAGTCTTTTCGACACATGTCAAGAAAAAAATTATTCATCACAACACGGTCCTGTGCAATAAAACCAATTTAATATGTTTTTTATCACCTTAAATTGGTTTAGCTGTCACATCATATGATTTCTGTCATGTTACCGGAAAAAGTCATCGACACCACTGTCGAAATCCTTCGGCATCAGGTACCGCTCACGCACGATTCTTCATCGATGCCGGTTGCCGTGTGTTTTCAAGCACGTCCCGCCATAAGCTGCCCTCGGTATTCACGTGATTGCGTTCCGAGACCGCGACCTTGATCGGAATATGGACGAACTTGTTGTTCACCAATGAGATCAATGCCTGGGTCTTTCCTGCCATTGCTGCGTGTACCGCGTGGGCGCCAAGCCGTGAGCAGTAGATCGAATCATTCGGATTGGCAGGTGCACTCCTGATGATGTAGGAAGGATCGATGTACTTCAGACTCATCTCGATCCCCTCTTTCTTGAAGAACTCCTTGATCTTGTCCCTCAGGAACATCCCGACATCGGTGAACTTCACATTTCCCGAGGCATCCCGCTCACCTGTCTGCTTGACCAGATCCTGTCCTGCACCCTCAGCCACGAGTATCACCGCGTGACCACGATCGATTATCCGTCTCTTCAGGTGCGCAAGCAATCCGTTCGGTCCGTCGAGATCGAACGGATTTTCAGGGATGAGGCAGAAATTCACGTCGCTCATCGCCAATGCGGTATGTGCTGCGATGAAACCCGATTCACGCCCCATCACCTTCACCAGCCCGATGCCATTCACCGACGCCTTGGCCTCGGTGTGCGCACCGCGGACCGATGGAACCGCGTGAGTCACGGCGGTATCGAATCCGAATGAGATCTGGATGAACGACAAATCGTTGTCTATCGTCTTCGGCACTCCGATCACCGAGATCTTGAGACCCCTTTTCTTGATCTCCTCTCCGATCTCGTAGGCACCTCGCAATGTTCCGTCTCCACCGATGGTGATCAGTATGTTGATATTCAGTCGCTCCAGCGAATCGACGATCTCCTCGACCTTGTCGCCACCACCGCGGGAACTGCCGAGTATCGTACCGCCCTTCTCCTGGATCTCATCCACCACATCCGGATCCAGCGTCAGCAACGGATACGGGGAATTTTCCAGCAACCCTCGATAGCCGAATCGGATGCCGGAGATCCTACGGACTCCATACCGATACCAAAAACAGCGGACAACTGCCCTGATCACGTTGTTCAGGCCGGGACAGATGCCACCGCAGGTCGCGATCGCCACGTGGACGTGGGCCGGGTTGAAGTAGATCTTCTCCCTGGGTCCCGCCAGTTCGACCGTGTCATGGGACTCTGGAACTTCTTCTCCCTTCTCATTGATCAATGCATCGATACCGAAGTAGATGCGCCGGGAATCCAGCACATAGTCAGCCAATCCATCATCCTCGCTCGTGGACATCTTTATCGGAGAGAGGATCTTCGCCTTACCAAGGTTGGGAATCGTGAAATCGTACTTTTTCCTGCTCACTTCAAACTGCATCTGTTCACTCCTTCATGTGATGGTCGGCATATCGTGCGACCAGTGCATCGAATTCCTGCGAAAAATTCTCAAACGGTTCGACCAGCATTTGCTTTGCTTCAGATTGGAACGTATCATACAAATCCATGAACAATTTTCCGAATTCGGTGATCGAGGAGCCTTCATGACTGGCTCCGCCCTTGCGGCGGTCCATCACCGGGACACCTACCTGCTGCTCCAACGTCCGTATCATGCCATAGGCCTTCGAATAGGAGATGCCGAGCAAAGCCGCCGCGGAACGTAATGAACCGGTCCTCTCCACCTGCCTGAGCAGCCAGAGTACCCCGATTCCCATGAATTTCTCCCCTTCGGCATTCACCAGATACAGTTTGGTCTTCATGTCCATAACTCACCTGCCGCTTGGTAGAGGGAATCGATCAACGGTTCCAGCGTTTCGGGATCGACGCCCGAGTAGGCGATACGCAAGAGATGTCCCTCAAGCGCTACCGTCCCGATCCCGCGTTCCAAAAGATATCTCCTGAGCTGCTCGGGGTCGCCTGAGCAGGCGAACGCACAGAAATACCCCGAGTTGCATGGATAGGGACGAAGCGAATCGGTCCCGACCCACTTGGAAAGCGCTTGCCGGACGATGGCGAATCGTCTGGCCATCTCGCGAACCACACGATCCGTATCCTCGCGATACCGTGCATCCTGCATGACAGCGGTCAAGAGGGATTGGCTCGGACGTGCACAACTGGAAACAGAAGAACGGATTACTCCCATGGTCTTCTGAACCATGGCATGTGCGCACTCCTTCGTCAAGCCTCTCACTCCATAGGTGATGAATCCAATCCGGAATCCCCACACCAGCGACTCCTTGGTCGCTGCATCGCACTTGATGGCCAATATCCGCTCATGCGCTGCACAAAGCAGGGAAAAGAGGGAGACCGCAGAGGCACTATCATCATGGAACAACCCGAAATATGCATCATCGACGATCACCACGAGACGCTTGCCATGCTCGGCAATCCTCACGAGCACGCGTACGAGTTCGGCCATCATGGCCTCGCTCGGGGTAAAACCGGTCGGATTGTTCGGGAAATTCAGCAGAAGGACAATCTTTTCCTGCTCGATTTCCCAAAGGGTACGTTCCAGGCTTGTCCAGGAAAAGAGAAGATTCCCGTCGAAGAGTCCGGGACCGGATACCCTCGCACCGTGTTCCACCGAGAAGATCAGATGGTAATTGTCCCAGCATGGCGAGGGGATTACCACGGCGTCACCTGCGTCGACGAACAGATCGGCGGCGATCGCGATGGCGTGGGTCAGTCCTGCACACACCACCGGTTCAGTAATGGAAGCATTCGCAAGAGAGGGATTCTTCCTGATCATCTCACGCAACCACAGCGAACGAAGCTGCGGATCTCCGGCAGTAGGTGCATAAGAAACCAGTTGATCGGAGGAGACCGGCATGCCGGACTTTCCGAACAGACGGTGCGTCATGTGCCTGGAGTGTTCCAAGGCCACCCCCGCGGTAGCGTTCGCCAACGTGGCCGCAGTTGCTGCCTCCTGGCTCTGTGCGACGATTCCTTTGGGAAAGTATGCCCGTTTTCCGTAGGATGAGAGCATGCCGGATATCTCGGATGATCGGAGCATATCGTTCAATCGTGCGGCATCGGGATCAATCGGTACCATCAGGACCTCCTTCGAGCATCGCGATGAAATCCGTTTCATCCACGATCTTCGTTCCGAACGAAGCTGCCTGCTGCAGCTTCGATCCTGCACCGGAACCGGCAAGGAGGTGGGTAGTCTTCCGTGTCACGCTCCCCGTGGTTCTCCCTCCCCGAGCCTCGATCTCCTGCAATGCAAGGGATCTGGGTGCAAAGTGTTCGAAACTCCCGGTCACACACCACACTTGATCGACAAAGATTTGGGGCAGAATCTGCTCATCTTCCGCTTTCTCCGCCCTCATGTGCAGACCCAGTAGTCCGAGACGCTCGATCATCTGCCGATGGGCAGGTCGGGAGAGGTACTCGAACAGGGATTCGACAGTTCTCTGCCCGAATCCTTTGATCGCCAACAGAGGCTCCATGTCTTGGGAGTCCACGAGTGCGAGCAATTGTTCCATGCTACGAATTCCTGCCTTGAGCAGAAGGTCCACCGCCTTCTTGCCGAAATCGGGAATACCGAGCGCAACGAGGAGCGAGGCGTAGGGACGATCCTTGCTCTTGGATACAGCCTGTCCGAGAGAGCCGGCTTTCTTGGTGCCGAAACCCGGTTCACCGACCAACCCATCGTAGTCCACCTCATATATGTCAGGAATGTCACGTACGAGATTTCGTCCGACCAGGAAGGCAACCGTCTCGGGGCCGAATCCTTCGATATCCATCTGTTCCCGTCCGACGAAGAACGCGATCCTCCCGAGGACCTGGTCAGGACAATCGTCGTTCGGACAGAACGAGTGTGCCCCTTGTATGACGAGCGAAGTCCCGCATGAAGGACAATCCGAGGGTAGCGTCCATGTGGTATGTCCTTCCTCATTTTTCTCCACCACACGTTCGATCGCGGGAATCACATCACCTCGCTTGGAGATGGCGACCGTATCCCCGATAGCCAGTTCGAGCATGTTGATATAATCTTGATTATGCAATGTCACATTCGAGACCATCGAATTGCCCACCTTGACTGTTTTCACCCTTCCCACGGGAGTGATGCGACCAGTCCTTCCGACTTGCACATCGATTCCCAAGAGGGTCGTTTGTGCTTCAGGGGCATCGAACTTGAATGCTACCGCCCACCTCGGATGATGACCGGTGTATCCGAGCAATTCACGGACAGCCAATTCGTTCACCTTGATCACCAATCCGTCGATTTCATGTGCCAAGGTGCCACGACGCTCCATCTGTCGCGCTACATGTCCGGGAAGGTCCTCGTAGGTCCCGGTCCTGACCGACGCGAGATGCGAAACGGCGGCCTCCGCTGCGGCGTGCAGCTCGTCTTCGGCGAATACGCCGAGGGATGGATTGACCATGAATCCAAGGTCCTTGAGCATGTGCAAGATCCCGACGTGACTGTCCGGGGATCTTTCCGATTGCAGATAGGCTTCGTACACGAACATCCGCAGGGGAAACTTTGCCGTTTCTGAGCTCTTGAGGCGCCGAAGGGCTCCGGCGGCAAGATTGCGAGGATTCGCGTAGGGAGTTTCCATCTCCTTGTTGAGGCTCTCGAAATCCTGTGTCGTGAGGAACACCTCACCGCGAACCGCCACATCCAAAGGCTTGGGAAGACGCAAGGGGATGGATTGGATTGTCTTCGCATTCGCGGTGACATCATTGCCGACCGATCCGTTTCCCCGGGTGACCGCTCTCGCCAGCAGTCCCTTCTCATAATAGAGCACCAACGAAACACCATCGATCTTTTCCTCAACGGTGAACGAAAGGTGTGTCTCGCCCCGTTCCCGGGTCCTTTTCATCCATTGCAATACCGCATCGGTGGTGTAGGCTTTGTCGAGACTCAATACCGGAATGGTATGCCGGACCTCCGGGAATCCTACCCCCAGATCGCTTCCGACCCGCTGTGAGGGAGAGTCGGGAAGCCGGAGGTCCGGATACTGGGACTCGAGGAAAAGAAGACTGTCGACAAGGCGGTCGTACTCCAAGTCGCTGATTTCTGGCATCGCTTCCACATAGTAGAGATGCTGGTGCCTTCGCAAGACCTCGGAAAGTCGTGCGATTTCCTGTTTCGCCTGTTCAATGTCTCCCATACCTGAGCTCCTCTTCCATGGTACTCCCAGTATACCGGCTTTCCTCGGTTTTGCCATTGCGGACAGAGGGGGAAAATGCTATTTTTGCCGTATAGGACGGTAGCGGGGATTACATGCCAGACAAATCGGTTAAGATAGCGAACGACTCTCCCATGATCCATGGCATCGTCATCAGGGCCAACATCGACTCGGGGACCCTCGTGGGCGTGACGCTTCCGAAACAGGACAAGCGATTCTTCATCCTCGGTCCCGAAGATGTAGCGGGACCCAATTCGGTCGAAGTCCATACCGAGAATTTCCCCCTGTTCGCAGGATCCGAGATCAACTACAAGGGACAACCGATCGTTGCCCTGTTCGGCCCCGATGCAGAAACGGTGGAGGTAAAATCACGGGAGATCGAGATCGATTTCGAGCTCACCACCGAAGTGCAACCGTTCCACCCCAAGCACGAACACTCCCCGATCAAATACCACTGGGGTCTTTTGGACCAAGGTTTCGCGCAAGCTGCCACCGTACTCGAAAGGACCTACACCGACCGGAGGGTCTGGACCCGAGAGGATACGATGTTCCAGGTCACCACATGGATTGATGATGGACAGCTCAAGGTGAAAGTCCCGACACAATGGCCATTCCACGTAAGGGATACGGTCGCATCCATATGCGCAAGGACGAAAAAGAGTGTCACGGTGTACCCCATGGCGCACTTTTCCACGAAGGATGAGAAAATCCTGCAGCCGTCCATCCTCGCAGCGATCGCAGCCCTCGCCACGGTGAAGAGCAACAGCCCGGTGATGCTTTCCTCCAGGTTCCCCACCTACAAGAGTCCCATCATCATCATGCGGAAGACCGCGTTGGACGCCCAAGGGAAACCGATCGCAGAGGAGGTTGATGCACAAATCGACCAAGGTGCTTTTCCCCTGTTCACAGGCGAGCTGTTCAAGCAGGTCCTTGCGGGATTGATCCCCTTGTACCCGTTGGAGGCATTTTCCGCGCAGGTCAGGATTGTCGAATCACACTCTCCCCCATCACACTTCTTCGGTGATCTCGGGTATAGTTCCGCCTTGTTCTCCTCTGAGGCACACGCTTCGGCCATAGCTCGCCAGTTGCAGGTGAACCCATCCAACTGGAGGATGAAGCACTACGGTGAGACCAAGGAACGGGCGAAGATCCTCGAGACCCCGCCGGTCCCGCGGCTGCGCGACCTGATCGGCACCACCTGCACGGTCTCCGATTTCGCCCGCCATTGCGCTGCGTATGAGTTGCAACGCAGAGGCAAGCGGCCCTTCTCCGCGTTCCTGAACTATACCCGGGGAATAGGGATCGCGTGTGGTGCAGGCATCAGCGGATTCAGCACGAACAGCCCGTACCACAGTTCCTCCAAGATCAGCGTGACCCTTGATGCGAACGACCAGGTGCTCGTCAACAGCAGTTTCTATCCAAGCAGGAAAATCACCACGCTTTGGCGATCCGTCATCTCGAAGGAGCTCTCGGTTGACCAACAATCGGTCCGCTTCATCGACAACGACACCTCGAAGATGATCGACACGGGACCTGAGGTCCTCTCGCTGGACATCGAACGATCGGTCATGATGATCGGCGAATGTTGCAAGGCAATCAAGGCGAAGAGATTCCAGGAACCGTTGCCTATCAGCGAGACGGTCAGCGCCAAGAGCATCGTATCGAAAGAACAGGCTTTGTTCAGCAGCAAGAACTGGGGATGCATCATCCTCGAGCTTGAAGTGAACACCATCACGCTCGTAGTGGAGATCCGTCGGGTCTGGGGGCGATTCACGTTCAACAATCCGCCTGAGATCGATCGCTTGCGCTTGAAATTCAGGCACATCATCAACGAGAGTCTCAACGAGTGCAATATCATGCCGATACATCGGGAGGGAGCTCCTCCGATCATGGATATCGAGGTGGACTCCTTCGGTGATGAGGCTTACCAGACATCCGCGACCTCGGCACTTCGGGCGATGGTGCTGGCGGCTGCTTCCGCCGCGCTCTCCCAAGCGCTGAACCGTGATGTCAGCGCCATGCCGATCACCAGCGAGGACATCATTTCCTACATCCGGAGGGAAGAATGAAGATTGAATGCACCATCGATGGGAAGCATCTTTTGTTGACGGTGAATTCGAACAAGCCGCTCAACTTGATTCTCGCCGATGAACTGGAGACTCCGTTGCTGACCATCCGGTGCCGTGACGGCAGTTGTGGCAATTGTGTGGTCCTGCTCAACGACGAGGCGGTACTCTCCTGCCTGATTCCCGCGTTCAGGCTGAAGGGAGCCCGGGTGCTGACGTTCGAAGGGTATCAGAAGACCCGCTTCTGGCATGATCTGGAGCGGGCCTATGAGGATACCGGAAGCCATCCATGTCCTCACTGCTATGCGTCGAAGACACTCATCTTCGAATCGCTGCTCCAGATGATCGTCAAGTCCGAATCGGGTGCAAGTCGCGACGAGGAACCGGACGAGGAGACGATCGTCAGGGAAATCGGGCTGAACAAGTGTCCCTGCCTCGATGCCCATGAGATGCTAGACATTTTCAAGGCAGCTGCTACGTATCGGAGGAGAAGACGTGTACGAAGGTATTAGGTCTCCCGCAGTCCATATGCCCAAGACCATGAGCGATCTGGTCTCCGCCTCCACAAGGTTTCCCAATGCGACATTCTGGGCGGGCGGGACATTCATCATGAGCAGGCATGATTATTACCCCACACGGGACAGCAATGACATCATCAGCCTCAATGAGGTTCCTGAGCTCAAGAGGATCAACAGGACCGACCGCTACCTTGAGATCGGTGCCACCGTCAGCTTCGAACAGCTTCTTACCGTTGGCAAGCAAGTCCTCCCGGGACTTCTCCAGATGACCTTGGAACGCTCTGCAACGAAGATCGTGCGCAAGCAGATCACCGTCGGAGGAGCCATTTGTACTCCGCAGATCAGGCTCACCCTGCCCGGAACGCTGAGCGCACTGCAGGCGGAGGTTGAGGTGAAGAGCTGCATGGGGCCGAAGACGGAAACCCGATGGCTCGAGATTAATCGTCTCTACGACAAGAAGGGAGCATTCCTCTTGAAGAAGAACGACTTGGTGACGAGGATCCGGTTGGGATTCGAACGTGAGGATTTCTCCTGCCACATAGCGGCAGGTGATCCGATGACCAATCCCGGTGAGACCGTCATGCTCTCCTTCGCCTGCTTTCACAACCAGTCGGTGGTGGATCGGTTCCGCATGTGCATCACGTTCCCCACATCCATGTTCCTCATCCCGCATGAAGTGGACATGATGATGCACGGTACGATGTTGCCACTCACGACGCAACAGATCGAACGTGTCGTCCGGTCGATCATGGAGGAAGTGCTCAGCTCGAGTGACCATGAGATCCCTCCGATCCAAGTCGAGCGGTCACGACGTTTCATCGAATCGGCATTGCATGAGCTGAACGCACAGAGCCTCTCGGAGAGATAGACTACGAATTCATCTCTCCTTGTGCTACAATGGGCCCCACCAAGGAGCCGCTCGCATGTCTGAATTCGTCCACCTGCACAACCACACCGATTTCTCCCTCCTCGACGGAGCCGCACCGATCCATCGCTACGTGGAGAAGGCCAGGCAGCTTGGCATGCATCACCTCGCCATCACGGACCATGGAAACATGTTCGGTGCCCTGAAATTCTATCTAGCCTGCAAATCACAAGACATCAACCCGATCGTAGGGTGTGAATTCTATGTAAACCCTGAATCCCATACTGCGAAATCCCCTACGATGAGCGGTAGCAGGTACTACCACTTGGTACTTCTCGCCATGAATGAGCAAGGGTACCGGAACCTGATGCTGCTCAATTCGATATCCTACACCGAAGGGTACTATTACAAACCGAGGATCAGCGATCGGCTTCTCGAGCAGCATAATGCCGGCTTGATCTGCCTTTCCGCGTGCCTGGCAGGCGAGATCCCCCAGCTGCTGAATGAGGGAAATTACGAGGGAGCCCGGGACCGGGCCCGCTACTATGCCTCGCTCTTCGACGACGAACGGTACTATCTTGAGTTGCAGGATCACGGATTGGCGGAACAGAAGCGTGTGAACCCGTTGATCGTGAAGCTGGCTCGAGAGCTGGACCTTCCGTTGGTGGCCACCAACGACATCCATTACATCGAGGATTCGGACGCGAATGCCCAGGATATCGTCCTCTGCATCGGCACCAACAAGAAGAAGGCGGACCAGGACAGGATGCGGTTCGAGTCCGAAGAGTTCTACATGAAAAGTCCCCGGGAGATGGAAGAACTTTTCGATTGGATTCCCGAAGCCATAGCGAATACGGTGAAGATCGCAGAACGGTGCAATCTGAGCATCAGCCAGCCCGGTCCATTGCTTCCGGACTACAGGATTCCGCCCGAGTTCACCTCTCCCGACCAGTACATGCGCCACATCGCACAGGAAGGCCTTGCGAAACGGTACCCCAAGGTCACCGGGGAGTTGCAGCAACGGCTGGACTATGAGCTCGATGTCATCATCAACATGGGATTCACTGGGTACTTCCTCATCGTCTGGGACTTCATCTTCTGGGCAAAACGACATGGGATTCCCGTGGGTCCCGGCAGAGGCTCCGGAGCGGGATCCCTGGTGGCCTATGCGATGACCATCACCGACATAGATCCGATCAAGTACAACCTGATCTTCGAACGGTTCCTCAATCCCGAACGGGTCTCCATGCCGGACTTCGACATCGACTTCTGCTATGAACGTCGGCAGGAGGTGATCGATTATGTGACGGAGAAGTATGGTACCGACCGAGTGGCACAGATCGCCACGTTCGGAACGCTCAAGGTCAAAGCAGTGATCAAGGATGTCGCGAGGGTGCTCGACATGCCGTTCGCGGAGGCGACCCGGATCGTGGGGCTCATCCCCGACACACTTCCCGACGATGAGACTACTGGAAAACCGCGTAAGCTTACCGTGCAGGGAGCGATCGACTTCACCCCCGAGTTACAGGAACTCGAGCAACGCGGAGGCATCTATGCCGAGCTGTTCGACGTGGCTCGCCGGCTTGAGGGGTTCAACCGCCATACCTCCACACACGCCGCGGGCGTGGTCATCGGCAAGAGCGTGCTCACCGATTACGTTCCGCTCTACAGGGACCCGAAGACAGGGGCGATCTCCACGCAGTACACGATGGACATGCTCGAGGACTGCGGCTTGGTGAAGATGGACTTCCTCGGACTGAAGACCCTCACGTTGATCAAGCACACCGAGGATCTCATCCGCAAACGGATTCCCGATTTTTCTGTCGAGAACGTGGACGAGGAGGACGGACCGACTTTCGAGATGCTCGGCAGAGGAGACAGCGCAGGCATATTCCAGTTCGAGAGCGCGGGCATGCAGAGGGTCCTGAAGGATGCAAAGCCCAGTTCCATCGAAGACCTGGTCGCATTGAACGCCCTCTACAGGCCCGGACCCATGGCCTACATCCCGAAATTCATCGACTCCAAGAACGGTCGCAAGGCGATCGAGTACTTCCACCCCGACCTCGAGCCTCCTTTGAAAACCACCTACGGAGTCATCGTATACCAAGAGCAGGTCATGGAGGTCGCCCGGATCATCGGCGGGTACTCCTTGGGAAGCGCAGACCTGCTTCGCCGTGCGATGGGCAAGAAGAAACCCGAGGTCATGGAGAAGGAGAAAAAGAACTTCATTGCGGGAGCACGGAACAAAGGATACTCCAAAGAGGTGGCCGAAGGTATTTTTGACATGCTCCTTCCCTTTGCAGGCTATGGTTTCAACAAATCCCACGCCGCCGCTTACTCTGTGGTCGCCTACCGCACGGCCTACCTGAAGGCCAATTTCCCCGCGGAATTCATGGCAGCGAATCTGACCAATGAGATGAACAGCCCCGACAAGTTCGCCCAATACCTGATCGAGACCAAAGGGATGGGAATCGAGATCGCTCCTCCCTCCATCAATCATTCGGACAGACAGTTCACGGTAGTGGACGGGAAGATCGTCTATGGGTTGCAGGGAATAAAACACGTCGGAGAAGCTGCGGTGGAGAGCATCCTCAAGGAACGGGAGGAGAATGGTCCGTACACCGGGTTCCTCGACTTCCTCTACAGAAGCGAACCGAAGGCGTTGAATTCGAAGCTGCTCGAGTCATTGATTCAGTCGGGAGCATTCGACGGCTTGGGAGACAACAGACCGACACTGATGGCCAACATGGAAAGTGCGGTAAAACACGCTCAGAAGCGTCGCGAGAGCGAGGCGTTCGGACAAGCATCGCTCTTCGATGCAGACGAGGAAGCGGCGATGGAGACCTTCGAGATGGAGATACTCGAAGACTCATCGCTCCTCGAGAAACTGGAGATTGAGAAGGAGTTGCTGGGATTCTATGTGAGCGGACACCCGATGGACATGTATCGGGACATCTGGAAGCGGACGGTCACGATCGATCTCGGACAGCTTGAGAGACTCCCGCTCGGCAGACCCGTGAACTTGGTGGCGATGGTTACCGGACTCAGGGAGATCACCACGAAAGGGGGAGCGGGAGACCGCATGGCATTCTTGCAACTCACCGATTTCAACGGCACGATCGAGGCGGTTGCGTTCCCGAAACTGTGGAAGGAATGCGACGAACGGGTAAAGGCCGATGGCATCTACGGCTTCAAGGGAAAGTTCGAGACCCGCCAGGACAAACTCTCATTCCTTCTGGAGGATGTCGTTGATCCGGAAAGCCTCGAACCTGAGGCCATCAGGGAGGCTCACGTCGTGCTGGTGAAGGACTTCTGCACGCAAAC
>Ga0172382_10004983_pt1 | contig 20038 bp, 14 predicted proteins | sample Leawel138RmetaG_FD_122245 | JGI IMG/M metagenome (GOLD analysis project Ga0172382, IMG submission 122245) | Leachate microbial communities from a municipal landfill in Southern Ontario, Canada - Leachate well 138R metaG | ecosystem: Engineered > Solid waste > Landfill > Unclassified | place... | reverse complement strand
TGAATGCTTTGAAGTGCCGGGACAGCGACTACAGGCCGGCGAAATAACGAAACGACAGATCGACCTATACAACCGGCTGGGCATCAACCCGCCCGCCTCGTTACAATAACCCGGGAATTTAGGGTTTAAGGAAAAAGATCGTTTTTACGATAATAACTTTTTTTATCTCTGTTTTTTTAGTTCTTTTTCTTGCGGAGCTTACAGTGCGAATCCTATCGCCTCAGTGTAGGGTTCCAAGATTTGTCGAAAGCGCGCCATGGGGAATAAGGAAAAATATTAGCCATGTAAAAGCCATTCATCAGTCACCTGAATATGCATATCAATACAACACTAATTCCGCCGGCTTCAGAGGCACGGATGAATACAGCATCAAAAGGCCCGATGGCGTAATACGCATTATGGTTCAGGGTGACAGCGTGACGTTAGGGCATGGTGTACAAGACGAAGAGACGTATCCTGCTTTACTGCAAAAAAGGCTGCGCGAGAAAGAAATTCATGCAGAAGTGATCAATATGGGGGTTTCCGGATTTGGCACAGCGGAAGAATTAATTCAATTTCAAAATGATGGTTTAAGGTATCAGCCAGACATCGTAATATTAGGCTATTTCCAAAATGACGACATCAACAATCGGGTTTCTCAATTGTATCATATAAAAAACGGCGTTTTAGAGAGAGACAAAACCCGTTTTGATCCGGGTATTTATATACGCGACAGATTACACGCGATTCCCCTGTATGGTTATTTAAGTCAGCATTCGCATTTATTGACGTATGTAAGAAATCGGGTAAGTCATGCTGTATTAACTCGTTTACGTAAAAAGACTTTAGATGAAAAGACGGATACCTCAGGGGGGAGGACGCCAGATGCCAAAGTTTCCAAACTTACGGAACTCCTCCTTCAGGAATATGCAAAAGCTGTCACTGCCAATGTTCCCCAACTGGTCATTGTAGATATAGTTGACAAAAATCTTTCTTCCGATTTTCCTTATTCCGTAAAATTTACACGCAACACAGAGGTAGTCTCAACGTATCACGCGTTTAAAAATAAAATGGAAAATGGCATCGCCGTTTATTACGACAAGGATTCGCACCCGACCCGCGAAGGGCACGAGACAATTTGTGAGTCACTTTTACCTGTTGTTGAGCAAATGATCGCGGCAACCAAGCCCGCCACGGCCAACCTGCCGCATTCGGAGAAACAACGTACAGGCAATGCGGAACACCCCTCGTGACCGGGGTTATCCTCTCTCGGTTTTTCAGCGCATCTAAGCATGGTCATTTAGCCGACGCGAGGACACATCCCCGCACAAGCGGTCCATCCGGATACGCACGAGGCGATTTCATTTTCAGCGGTGATCGTTGCCCCTAAAACAAGAATCCGTCCTGCCTGTTTTCTCAATCGATATACCTAACCTCCAGGCTCAGATTTTTATAGTACTTGATACAGGCAGTGGGGACATAGAGGACCTGCTCCAATGTGTGTTTGAACAGCAAGCCCTCGTTGGCGTTCCCTCCCGCCCAATACCGAACCGCTTCTATGACATTCACGGATTTTATTTTCCCCTCTCCGGGAGGGAAAAAACTGGCAAGGACTCCTTTCGCAAAGCCCGCGCCGTCAAGATAGATTTCACACTTGGTATCGAGCTGTTCGTTGGTGGCCAGGGTGCCATCGGGGACTCTCGCCTCATAGCCGCTGTCAGTCAGATACAGTGTCGCGTCGAGGATCTCCTTGCCCTTGATTTCGTTGAGATCGAAGTGTGCATGTCCCCGGAAATAGTAAGCGGCCGAATAATAACATTTTTTATGCTTTCCCTCGAGGTGAGAATGACCGATCTTGATTTCTCCTGCAACCGGCTGACGACCATTCCAGAGCGTCGGGGCAAATAGGCAGTCTGCTTCGTCATCCGAATGAAGTTTGCTCCTGAACGTGTTGGTCACCTTGCCGGTGCGTTGCAGTGTAATGGTTTCCTTCAGGGGCCTGAGTGTAAAGAATCCACTGTTGCCTGTCTGGGGTGTGTCTGCGGTGCCGGGGTTGGTGGCAACCAGCTTCACCTGGAACTTCCAGCCTGGGAAAGTGTAGTCTTTTGTAATGACCAAACCATTGTATTGGCCGGTGTTGGGGATCTGTTTCCGTTCCATCTCGTTGCCCTGCCCGTCCAGGAGATACAGGTGGAGTTCGGGGTGCTTCACAGAGTTTCGGTCCCACGTGACCGGTATCGGTGTTTCCGCCCTGTAACGCTCGTTTACGACGGGTGATGTGATGTTGATTTGCGACAACAGCGTCCCTGCCGGATGCACCCTCTCTATCGGATGAATCTTCGGCCTTTCCCGCATGAGGGCAGGGCGGGTCTTGGCAGAAGGTTGAACCGACTGTATATGGGAGGGCATGCCCGTCCGTAACGCAAAAAAACCGTTGCTCATTGCGCAATATTGATTGTTGACGGTACAGATACGCACCTTGTAGTCCTGACCGGCGGCAGCCGTGCCGCCCGCATATTGACCGGCCGTCCAGGAATACGAGGCGGCCTTGGCGTTCAATCCGTCCGCGATGATGCCGACCTCCTGACCACCCTTCAGAAGAACAAGGCGGACCTTTGCCTTGATTCCCACCGCCGACCACTGGATCTTGACGGGCTTGCCGATGACCGGGGTTTCTCCGCCGTTAGGTGAAATAATCTTGAGCGAGGCGCACATAGCCGGACTGTTAACGAAAATCGACATAAACAACACGAGCGATGCGATGCATGTCCTTTTCATAAAATCTCCTCCCTGACCGTTGATCGAAAAAAAACGCTAACCCGCCCGCCAAATTGGGTCATGTACGCCAGCGTCGCCAGCGGGACCCAAAACGCAACCAAGAGAATATTGAGCCATCGTGAAGTCGCTCGGCGGTAGAGCGACCTCCCACAGAAAGCCCGTAAACCTCAAAATGTCTCTACACACAATGGATAAGCGGGGAGTCCCCCAAAAGAACGGTCGTCATGATACCCAACAAAGCGGCCTCTGTCAAATTCGGCAACAGGGTGGCACGGCTTGAAGGCGAACATCCTTAAAGAAGGGGCCGTCCCAGGCCTTGCATGCCGTTTTTCATGGTTTCAGCCGTATTTCACAAGGGACCACCTTGAAATGTTCAGGTTAGACAGCACATCACGGCATCGGGTCAGTACGCCCAAAAACCCGTTCACGCCGAAGCATGGGCCGCAACGGATTATCGACCGGGACTAGCCGCAATGCATGAACTTCTTGACCAGATCGGAAATGGCCTTGACGTTACCAGGCAGATTTTCGCTTAAATCGGCGTCGTTGTGCGCTTTCAAATCGGCGATGGTCTGGTCGATGAAGCCTTTTGGAAAAACGCCCGACTGTTCGTACAGAGATCGGGCCTTTTCCAGTTCCAAGGCAGCCTCGTAGCATGAGGTGGGCAGGTTATCGAGATCGGTACGACTGCCGACATCCGCCGTGTTGGCGAAGAGACGATCGGCCTTCTCCAGGGCATTCGGGTCTTCCAAGCCGTACAGTACGGCCAGAGTCATACCAGCCAGAAGGGTGTGAACGTTGGCACTACCGTCAGGGCTGCGCAGTTCCACGGTCTGGCTGTTCTGAACCCGATCGGCGTGCCGGGGTTCCTGGGGGTTGGCGTCGTAGATCATGTTGGTTGCCCCACACCAGCCCAGCGGTACCCGCACAAGGACGGAGCGGTTGCACTCCCCCCAACAGATACGTGTCGGCGCTTCCTGACGGGGAACGAGGCGCAGAAACGAGGTGGGAACGGTATTTCCAAACGCGGTCAGGGAGGGCGCGAAAGTCAAAAGACCCGAAATCAATTTCCTTGCGGCAGGGGTCAAGCCCTGGTCATCGGCCATGACATTGAACCCGTTCTCCATCAGTCGGACGTGGACATGTAAACCATTGCCAGCGTGGCCAACGATGATCTTTGGGGCGTAGCTGACCTCATATCCGAATTTGCAGGCCACTTCGCGCACCGCCCATTTGGCCAGAACCATCTGGTCTGCAGCGTCCTCGGCCTCCGCCGGCAGAAATTCAATCTCGTGCTGCACCATTTCCACACCACCGTGGATAATGTTGCCGACTTCGGCGTGGCCGTACTTGACGGGACATCCCATTTCGCTGACGACCCTCATCGCTTCCCGGCGGACGGCATCCCGCTTGGAGAATGGACGGGACTCATGGTAGCCTCGCTGTTGGACAATGGGGTAGATGCTGTCGATTTCGCTGAAGAGGTAATACTCCAATTCCCCAAACATCTCCAGGGTGCAACCGGTTTTTTTGTTTAGCAGACGGTGAGCCTTTTTGACCAGGTTTTCCGGAGAGCTTTCCAAGGGATTCCCGTCGGCGGTATAGTAAGAACAGAGCAGGTCGAGGGTTGGAATCTCGGAAAAGGGTTCGACAAAGGCCGTCCTGTATCGGGGAATAACATAAAGGTCGCTGGATGCGGCAGAGATGAAGGAAAAAAGGCTTGAGCCGTCAACCCGCTCACCGGCACTGAGTAGCCGATCTAGATGGTGGCGGCTGTTGATGACGAAGTTCAGGGTCTTGAGCCGACCATCGCCACCTACGTAACGGAAATTAAGCATGCGGATGCCATTGTTTTCGATAAACCGCATAATGTCGGCTTTGGTAAATTCGTTGGACGGTTTTTTCAGGTACCGTACCAAGGGGTTGGGGTTCAGGTCGATCTTGTCTTTCATAGGTTCTCCATGTGAAATGCTTAAAAAATCTATAACATCGATTCACTAAAAGGAAAAAATGCAATCGTTTTTCGGAACGACGGGTTTGCCGGGGCCGTCTCCGACGGGGACCATCACCCCCAACAATCTTCCTCACATGTACGGTATGAAATCCAGGAGAATTCCCGGGGCGGCAAAGGAGATTCGGGGTGCCGGGCTGCATATTCCTTTTGAGCCTTCATGATGGCCTCCTTTTCATCCCGCGCACTGACAACCAGAAAAAACAACAGCCTCCTGTCTCCTGTTCCGGACAAATCAAGAAGTTCAGCCCTGTATCGTGTGGTTTTAACATGCTTGGAAGCCATTTTCATCATTCCGCATCCCCTTTGCCCTTAAGACCAACCCGGCAGGATCTTGCACGATCAGACCAAGAGGTTTTGAGGCCGGCTTTTAGCACCTATTTGCAAACCACGGCCTCTTGTTGCCGGTAGCGTTCGTCCAGGAGCAAAGCGATACTTGCCATGACGGCGCCGGTTACACCCTCAAACTGATCCCGGTATTTTCGCTGGGAATCCCTGGAGAAAAGTTGGAACGGCGTATCGATCCGGTAGGGCTTAAGGCGGTCTTCGATGGACAGGGGATCGCCCACGCGATAGACGATTCGCCCGCTCCGGGCGAAAGGCAGGCGCCCCCGATAGACCTGTTCGGAATTGTTGCATCCAATGGGAACGATCTTTTTCCGACTCCAGAGGGCCAGCTGGGCGAGACCCGTTTTCCCCTCCGCCAGCCTGATGGACCGGGTTCCCTCGGGGAAGATAATCAGATTCAATCCCCGGTCAACAAGGGCCTGGCGGCTCAGTTCCGCCACCCGCTCCATGACCAGGTCATAATAATCGCGAATAAAACCAACAAAGTCATCGCCCCAAGCCCGAAAGATCCGGGCGGCGTTTTCCGGATACGTCCCTGCATGATCGTACCTGCCGTCAATGACGTCCTTCACGTCCCGGTACAGCGCCGGATCAATCGGCTCTCCGAATTTTTTCCTGTAAAACTCTTCGATCAGATACGCCATGGACGGCACGGGAATCAGATTGCACGCATCGAGGCATTTTCCCAACAGTGCATTGCGGTAGTACTTGCCCTTGACCCAGACCGTTGTGTAGGGAAACGTCTTCAAAGTCCAGAGTTTCCACTGGAATGGCCAATAGTTATATCGATCCGTATGGTTCATGGCGAAGATGACGTTTTCATCGAGGGGAATTTTTTCGAGGTTTTCGATGTGAATATCGACTTGGGCGAAAAAGCGGTAGTTAGGGGTCAGGAAAAAATTCGCCACCAACATCTGGCCCCGGGGTTCAGCGACCAATCGTATGCGGCTCAGATGTTCGATGTCAACCATAAGCGCCCATAATGATTTGAACGTTCACAGCCATGTGCCGCCGATCCCTGCGGCATCGCGACCGATGGGAGAGAGCACCGGGGGGACATCCTTCATGGGAAGGTGAAGGATTGCTCTCATTAACCCGGGGTGTCATCATCGAACCGATTACCCCCTCCGTAAACCGGCGATTATCATCCATGCTCGTCCTCATGCCGTACCATTTAAAAGGATGTTCCGGACCCGGGCCAACTCCGCGGGCGTGTCCACCTCAACCGAATCGTAGGCCGTTTCCACCATTTTGATCCGGTAGCCACACTCCAACGCCCGAAGTTGTTCCAGGGCCTCCAGCTTTTCCAGGGGGCTCTGGGGCAATGTGGAAAAAGTCTCAAGAAAATGGCGCCGATAGGCGTAGATACCGTGGTGTTTGTAGTAATGGACCTCGTGGCTATGATCCCGGTCATAGGGAATCGTGGCACGGGAAAAGTACAAGGCAAAAAAGTCCCTGTCGAACACCGCTTTGACGGCATTGGGATGGTTAATTTCCTCCTCCCGAACGATCCGGTAGATCAGGGTGGACATGGGAATCGAGGGATCCGCCAGCAGGGGTGCCACCACCTCGTCAATCTGCAGGGGTTCGAAAAGGGGCTGATCCCCCTGGATGTTGACGACGATATCGTTATCGTCCAGGCCGAGAACCGTCGCCGCTTCGGCGAGACGATCCGTACCGGATCGGTGGCGATCTGCCGTCATGACGGCCTGTCCCCCGAATTGCAGAACGGTATCGAAAATGCGCTGATCATCGGTGGCCACCACCGCGTCGGTTACGCTTGCAACCCGAAGTACCCGTTCATAGACATGCTGGAGCATGGGCTTGCCGCAGAGATCCGCCAGAGGCTTGCCCGGAAACCGACTGGACCCGTATCTCGAGGGGATAATGCAGACAATTCTCACAGATGGGCCTCCCGGGCACTCAGATAACGGGCCACGTAATCTCGGACCGACTCCTCCAAGGGATGGAAGGAAAGGCGGCAACCCTGATTCCGGAGTTTGTCCATCTTCGCTTCCGTAAAATACTGATACTGAGTCCGCAGGTTTTCCGGCATCGGGGTATAATCGATCTGAGGCTCCAGGTTCATGGCATTGAAAACGGCTAAAACGAGATCATTCCAAGTGCGGGATTGCCCCGTTCCAACATTGAAAATGCCGTTTTTATTGTCGTCTTCCATGAGCCACCACATGACATCCACGCAGTCCTTGACATAGACGAAATCGCGTCGCTGTTCTCCATCTCCGTAATCCGGCCGGTGGGATTGAAACAGGCGCACCCGGCCCGTCTCCCTGATTTGGTGGAAGGCCTTGTAGATAACGCTGGACATATCCCCCTTGTGGTATTCATTGGGGCCGAAAACATTGAAAAATTTTATCCCCGCGACCCGCTTCTGTATCTCGTGACGCAGACACCATTGATCGAAGAGCTGCTTGGAGTAGCCGTACATGTTGATGGGCCGAAGATCGTTGATCCCTGCCTCGTCATCGTCAAATCCCCGCGTCCCGTCACCGTAGGTGGCGGCGGAACTGGCATAAATAAGACGGGCGCTGTGCTTCAAGGCCCATTCGGTCACGCGGCAGGAGTAATGGAAGTTGTTCTCCATGAGGTAGTCGGCGTCCGTCTCGGTCGTGGAGGAACAGGCCCCCATGTGAACAAGGCACCTGACGGGAAAGGGCACCCGATCTTCCAGGATCATCCGAAGAAAAACGTCCTTGTGCAGAAAATCCGCGTAGCGTAGATTGACCAGGTTTCGCCATTTGACAGAGGTACCCAGACGATCAACGATGACCACATCATCGATTCCTTCACCGTTCAATTTCCAGACAAAGGCACTGCCGATAAACCCGGCCCCGCCCGTAACGACGATCATCGCTTTATTCCCCCTGATCACGAGGTTGTACAAGATGCTCCATCACCCCGGAAGTCAACCTGCCTCGCTTCGTGAAATGAAAGACCCCTTGCTTGATTACAGTTCCCGTGCGGCCTTCACGATCGCCGTCTCAATCTGCGCCATCCGCTCATCCGACATTCTCACCTGGATACCCAGAACCAGGGTCCTGCCCAGGAGATCCTCAGCCTGGGGGATATCATTCCGTTCGTAGCGGATCTCACCCTTGTAGGCAGGATTCTTGAATGGGTACTGTTGCGGGTTCGCCGTCGCAAAAGACAGCATATGTTCCCAGTTGGGAGCGTAGTGCCATTTATTCGTTTTGTAACAGGTCGTATCGACACCGCCAGCCAACAGGCTCTGCTGAAACTTCGCAGCCAGTTCCGCCGTCGGTAGATTGAAGGCGACAAACGTCGCCGTGTCGCCGTCCGGATCGGGCACTTCCCGGAAGCCGACGTCCCGGACCCGGCTCAGGAAAGCTTTGATCCGCGCCTTGTTCTTGCGCTGTTCGCTACAGACATAATCCAGTTTCCGTAGTTGAGCGAGGCCCAGGGCACCCTGGAGTTCGTTCATCCGGTAGTTGAATCCCAGGATATGCCGCCCCTCCATCGCCCGAGGGACAGCGTGATTATGGTCATGGCCGTGATCGTGGTACTCGTCGGCCCGCCAGGCGAATTCCTTGTTATCCGTAACAACCATACCCCCTTCGCCGGTGGTAATGGTTTTGTAATAATCAAAACTGAAAATGCCCATATCGGCAAAAGTACCCAGTTTTTTCCCTTGAAAGCTGCCGCCGCATCCCTGGGCGTTGTCTTCCAGCACCAGAAGGTTGTGTTTTCTCGCCGCGGTCATGATTTTATCGATACGCGCCATGGCCCCACACATGTGAACGGGGATGACCGCCTTTGTCAGAGGCGTGATTTTCCTCTCAATATCCGCCGGGTCGAGGTTGAGGGTTGTGTCGATATCGCCCATGACCGGGATGGCCCCGACCTCCAGAACCGCTTCCCAACTCGCCACAAAGGTGAAGGCGGGAACGATAACCTCGTCGCCGGGCCCGACGCCCATAGCCGCCAGAGCCACCTTCAGGGCCGCAGAGCCGGAGGTGACACCCAGGGCGTGAGTCGTGCCGCAATAGGCGGCGAATTCCTCTTCCAGTTGCCTGACCTTGAAAATGCCCTTTCTTTCGTTATCGAATCCATAACGCATCAGCACGCCTGTTTCCATAACGTCCATGATTTCCCTTATTTCTTCCTTACCGATCAGTTCCGCACCGGCCATATGATGGTTCCTCCATTTACTTGTCTTAGTCTGTCACCTTGTATAATTTTATTAATCTAGCCCTTCTCGCTGAAAGACCGGGAAAATGATGCTTTGCTATTCCGAAACCCGTCTTACCTTCTTGGAAGGATTCATTTTCAGACGACGCAACTTCCCGACATGGATTCCGGGCCGTCCTGCGCCTGCCCGGCATTGTGTTTCCTGCTCAGCAGCATTGCCTGTAAATTTCGATCATGTCCTCCAAGGTCATTTTGCATGGATTGTTCGCCAGGGGACGCGCCACCGTCAGGGCAACCTCGGCCAGATCCGGGAAAACCGTTTCGGGAATCTCCAGGGTATCCAATCGTGTTGTGATTCCGCAATCCTCGATCAGGGCTTCCACGGCCTCCACGGCCAGATAAGCCGCTTCCCGCAGAGGAAGATTGTCTATCACCTCTCCCATGACCTCAGCGATATCCGTGAATTTTTCCAGGGAACCCGGCAGGTTGTAGGCCATGACAGCCGGAAGGATCATCGTGTTGGCCAGTCCGTGAGGAACTCCATAGAGACCGCCCAGGGGATAGGACAGGGAATGGACCGCCGTCACGCCCGCGTTGGCCAGACCGATCCCGGCGTAGAGACTGCCCAGAAGCATCTGCTCACGAGCTTGGAGGTCGCTCCCGTTGTGGACGCAGGTCCGCAGATTTTCCGAAATGAGACGGATCGCCTCCAGAGAAAACATCTCGCTCATGGGCGAGGCATTCAGTGAGGTATAGGATTCGATGGCGTGACACAGGGCATCGATCCCTGTTTCCGCTGTCGGTTTCGGGGGCAGGGTCAGCGTCAGAACCGGATCGCACAGAGCAATATCCGGATACAGGTAGGGACTGTTCATCCCCTCCTTTTTCCTCAGGTCCTTTCGCACAAAAACGGCGGTGAAGGTTACTTCACTTCCCGTACCTGCCGTTGTCGGCACCTGAATTTGAGGCAGGCCCGCACCGGGGATGTTATTCAGACCGAGGTAATCCACGGCCTTCCCTTTATTGCCCACAACGGCCGAAATGGCCTTGGCCGTATCCATGGCGCTGCCACCACCGATACCGACGACACAGTCACATTTCCCCTTAACGGCGGCTTTCGCCCCTTCTTCAACCAGTTCAATGGGCGGCTCGGGGATCACCTTGTCGTATATTACATATTTCATACCGTCCTTTTTCAGAAGGTCCTCAACCCTTTCGCGGAAACCCGCCGCTGCCATATTCCGGTCCAAAACAAGGAGGGGCCGCGATCCCTTAAGCTCCTTGATATGCTCCACCAAGGCATCAAACGACCCGCTGCCGAAGACAATCTTCTTTGCGCCTGTAAAGGCAAATTGCATTTTCATATATGAACCCTCTCGTATCAATTTAATTGCACTTTCACTTTCATCATTTGCCGGAAACGGCTATTACAATGCCATTTTTATTACGGATGCCACCGTGTAAAGTCAAGTTTTTTCATCCCTCTCTCCGGCATTTGCCGTAAACCACTCCAACTGACGGCAGATACCCCGGATAATTTTCACTTCCTTAGCAAGAAGGGCCGTCCGTGCAAAGAGACGACGAAGATGCATCATCCAATATTCCGGGTTCTGGGGATTTAAAAAACCTATTTTTGTCAGGAGATCGCGTATCTGCCCGTACATGCCTTCGAGCTCGTATGATGTCGCCAGTTTGGGAATAGCAGGTCGCTCTGACATGGATTGCCAGACAAGGATTTCATAACAGAGGATCATGACGGCATGGGACAGATTGAGGGATCTGAATTCCACGGTGGGAATATTCACAACGAGATGGCAGAAACGCAACTCCTCATTCGTCAGCCCCGTATCTTCGGGTCCAAACACAAGGGCCACTCGATTTTCCTGGGAAACCCCCCCGACCTGTTCAGCCATTTCCCGTGGGCTGACCACGGGACCACGGGCATTGCCCAAACGCGCCGTGGTCCCGACTACATATTGAAAGTCGGCCAGAGCTGTTTCCAGACTGGGGGTATGTACAATTTCATCAATACGCTCAGAGGCTTCATGGGTGGCAAGCCGGTACATTTCATCACGGTCGAGCATCTGGTTTCCGACGACGATCAGACGATCGATACCCATGTTCTTTCCGCACCGGGCGACAGCACCCACGTTCCCGGCAACGCGTGGTTTGCAGAGAACAACGGCGATATGGCTGGTTCTGGATTTCATGAGTGACACGGACTTCGTGCCGTTCTTGTTTCGGTAGCTCACCTTAAAACGCGGCCCCTTTGTCTTCCTCCCCCTCTTCGTCCCCGGGCAATTCGATTTCCTCGTTTTCAGGATCGTCTTCGGATGCCTCCGGGGAAGTGTCCCGTTCAACCCGGGCCATGCCAACGATACGCTCTTCCTCGTTCAAACCGATGAGCTTCACCCCCTGTGTGCTCCGTTGAATAAGGGTGATTTCATCAACTCGGAGGCGGATAATTCTTCCCGTGTCGCTAATGAGGACCACATCCTCTTCTCCTGTTACCTGACAGATGCCGGCTACGTAACCGACTTTGGAAACGGTTTTCAGATTGATCGTTCCCTTGCCGCCACGACCCTGGAGAGGGTATGCCGAAACGACTGTGCGTTTCCCGTAACCGTTTTCCGATACGGTGAGAATGGCGTTCCCTTCCGATGCCAGAATTTCAAGACCGATCACATGATCGCCTTCGTCCATGCGGATTCCCATGACACCCCTTGCGGTTCGGCCCAGATCCCGAATGTTGTCCGCATGAAAACGGATGGCCTTCCCCTTTCGGGTCCCCAGAAAGATATCCTGTTGATTGTTCGTGATCTGAACATCGATCAACGCATCCCCCTCATCGACGGACATGGCTATGATGCCCGTGGAGCGCGGGTTCGCATACGCCGATAAGACGGTCTTCTTGACAATCCCTTTCTGCGTTACCATAACAACGGAACTGTCGTCGGTAAAATCACGGACTGGAAGAATGGCCGCCAGTTTCTCTTGCTGAGATAAATTGATCAGGTTGATAATGGCCTTGCCGCGAGCGGCTCTCCCCGCCTGTGGAATTTGATAGACTTTGAGCCAGTATACGCGGCCTTCGGTGGTGAAGATCAGGATGTAATGGTGAGTCGAAGCGATAAATATTCTCTCCACAAAATCCTCCGCCTTGGGTTGCATACCCACTTTGCCACGGCCACCCCGACGCTGGCTGCGGTACAGACTGACGGCGTTACGCTTTATATAGCCGGAATGCGATACGGTGACCACCATGTCCTCTTCGACGATCATGTCCTCGATACCTATGTCTTCGATACTGGTCACAATTTCCGTTCGCCGCTCGTCGCCAAATCGGTCCCTGATTTCCATGAGTTCTTTCACAATCACATCAAGAATTTTTCTGGCATCAGCCAGAAGAGCGATCAATTCCTGAATTTTCCATGTCAACTCCGCATACTCTGTATCGATTTTCTCACGTTCAAGACCCGTGAGACGTTGCAACCGCATGTCAAGAATGGCCTTGGCCTGCGTTTCGCTTAAACCGAAACGTGTACACAGATGGGCTGTCGCTTCCTGAGGCGTACCTGCCGCCTTGATCACAGCAATAACCTCGTCGATCCGGTTCAGGGCGATGATGAGTCCTTCCAGAATATGCGCCCGCTCTTTAGCCCGGTCCAATTCAAACCGGGATCGCCGGATCACGACCTCGCGACGGAAGTCTATGAAACTGTTCAGCATTTCTTTAAGATTGAAGACCCTGGGTTGACCACGGTCTATGGCCAACATGATGATCCCGAAGGACGTTTCCATCTGGGTATGCTTGTAAAGCTGGTTCAGAATGACACCGGACTGCTCGTCCCGTCTCAAATCAATAACAACACGTATGCCCTCGCGGTCTGATTCGTCCCGAAGGTCCGTAATACCGGATATTTTCTTTTCCTTAACAAGTTCTGAAATGGATTCAATGAGATTGGCTTTGTTTACCTGATAGGGCAGTTCGGTAATGACAATGCTTTCCTTATCACTTCTGGCGTTCCGCTCTATCATCGCCCTGGCCCGCAGTCGTATGATGCCTCTTCCCGTTTTATACGCAGAAAAGATCCCTTCACGACCGTTTATAAAACCAGCGGTGGGAAAATCAGGCCCGTGAATATAACGCACCAATTCCTCAATGGAGATGTCCGGATGATTGATCAACGCCACCGTTCCATCCACGACCTCTCTCAGATTATGGGGGGGCATATTAGTTGCCAGACCCACGGCAATCCCCGAAGAACCGTTGAGAAGTAAAACCGGTATTTTGGCGGGTAAGACCACCGGTTCCTCCATGGATTCATCATAATTCGGAACAAAATCAACCGTGTTTTTATCAAGATCGGCCAAGAGTTCTTCCGTGAAACGATCCATACGGATCTCCGTATAACGCATGGCCGCCGGTGGGTCACCATCGATGGAACCAAAGTTTCCCTGCCCGTCGATCAGGGGATAGCGCATTGAAAAATCCTGTGCCATGCGGACGATTGTGTCATAAGCCGCCTGGTCACCATGGGGGTGATATTTACCAATAATATCACCAACGATACGCGCCGATTTTTTGAAGGGTCTATTCCATCGGTTTCCCATTTCATTCATGGCGAAGAGGGCCCGACGGTGAACGGGTTTCAATCCGTCACGGACATCCGGAATGGCTCGTCCTATAATGACGCTCATGGCATAGTCCACATAGGACTTTCGCATCTCGTCTTCTATATTAACCGGTATGGTTCTCTGGTGTGATAACTCTTCCATATAAAATAAAAGTCCCTTCCTGGCCTCTTGCCTGTTGGAGGCCGCATAACCGCCTATTTTTTATCATGATTGCAACGGGGTTTCAGACATCAAGATTGGAGGCATACGCGGCATTTGCGAAGATAAATTCCCGACGTGGTTCCACCTGATCACCCATAAGGGTCGTAAAAATTTCGTCCGCTACAACGGCATCCTCCACCTTTACCTGAAGCAACGACCGTTTTTCCGGATTCATCGTTGTTTCCCAGAGTTGTTCTGGATTCATTTCACCGAGACCTTTATACCGCTGAATCGAAATGCCTTTTCTTCCCAGATTCATAACATGCTCCACGACGGTGCTCATGTTGTCCAATTCCACTACGTGTTGTGACAATTCCCCTTCCAGGGCCATCCGATACGGCGGTTCGCCCAATACACTGACCTGATGCAACAGCGCCTTCACTTCAAGAAATATAGGCGCCTTCAGGACGTCTCGATCGATACATGTAACCTTTTCCACACCATTTCGCGACAAGACGAATTTCATTTTGTACAGGCCATTCTCGGGGTCCTGTTCTATCTCGGCTTTCACCAGGGATTCTCCGATCGCCTGTGCCGTCCGACGCATCACCCTTTCCATCGGTTCCGCCGTTTTAAAATCCCATTCGGATAGTGAGGGATCTCCCGCCAGAATACGCATGACATCGCGATCCCTGTTTTCCTTCTCATATTTGTTCATGATCATTTCAATTCTCATGACATTTTTCACCAGCGCATACAGCTTACTTTTCGTAAAATACGTGCCGTTTTCCGTGACAAGTCGGGTCTTGGCCACACCGCTGTCCAGAATGTAGTTTTCCATGTCTTCTGCATTTCTAATGTATTTTTCCGTTTTCTTTTCTGTTACTTTGAACAACGGAGGTTGCGCGATATAAAGAAAACCTCTTTCAACCAATTCACGCATCTGACGAAAGAAAAAAGTAAGCAGAAGGGTTCGAATATGATGGCCATCGACATCGGCATCGGTCATGATAATCACCTTGTGATAACGCAGCCGGCTGATGTCGAAATCATCTTTGCCGATCCCCGTTCCCATGGCTGTGACAATGACCTTGATCTCCTCGTTTTTCAGCATCCTGTCAAAACGGGCCTTCTCCACATTCAAAACTTTACCACGAAGCGGAAGTATGGCCTGATTTTTCCGATCCCGGCCCTGTTTGGCCGATCCACCGGCTGAATCTCCTTCCACCAGATACACCTCACTCAGGGCAGGATCCTTTTCCTGACAATCCGCCAGTTTCCCGGGCAGGGATCCAACTTCCAGAGCACTCTTTCTCCGGGTCAATTCCCGGGCGCGTCTCGCCGCCTCCCTCGCACGCGATGCCTCCAAACATTTGTTCAGAATCTGCTTCGCCACCGTAGGATTCTCTTCAAGGTACGTACCTATTTTGTCATATATGATTCCCTCAACAAGACCCCGCACCTCACTGTTTCCGAGCTTGGTCTTCGTCTGCCCTTCAAACTGGGGGTTTTTGATCTTTACGCTGATCACACAGGCCAATCCCTCCCGCAGATCCTCTCCCCGGAAAGATTCCTTACTGTTTTTCAGTATGTTGTAACTGAGCGCATAATTATTCAAAACACGGGTCAGAGCGGAACGAAAACCTATCATGTGTGTTCCGCCCTCGGTCGTGTTGATGCTGTTTGCAAACGAATAGATGTTTTCCTGATAGGTATCGTTGTACTGTAATGCCACCTCAACATGACAATCTTCCCGATCGCCTTCAACATAGATAGGATGCTTGTGCAGCACCTTTTTGTTCCGGTTGATATATTCGACGAAGGATACAATTCCTCCCTCATAATAAAATTCACTTTTCTTCTCGATTCTCTCATCGACAAGGGTGATTCTTACGCCTGAATTGAGAAAGGCCAATTCTCTTAGACGATTGGCAAGGATGTCGTAGCTGAATTCCAGTTCATCAAATATTTCCTCATCCGGTTTGAAAATCACCTTGGTACCCTGGCCACGGGTTTTTCCCACCATTTCCAAAGGAGCCTGAGGAATCCCCCGACGGTAATTCTGCGTATAGAGCATGCCCTCCCGTCTGATCTCAAGTTCCAGAAAACTGGACAGGGCATTGACTACCGATACGCCGACACCGTGAAGTCCACCCGATATCTTATAGCTGTCACTGGAAAACTTCGCTCCGGCATGGAGCTTGGTTAACACCACCTCCGCAGCGGAGATCCCTTCAGTCTTATGCATGTCAACAGGGATCCCCCGACCGTTATCATCCACAACAATGCTATTATCTATCCTTATCGCAACCGTAATGGCATCGCAGTTACCGGATACGGCTTCATCAATAGAATTATCCACCACTTCGTATACCAGATGATGCAACCCATCCCTGCCCGTCGAACCAATGTACATAGCGGGTCTTTTACGAACCGCCTCCAACCCTTCGAGAACCTTAATGCTATCGGCACTATAATTTTCAATCATCCACACAACCTCTTTACCTTCACATGCTTGCTCATTTATACACAAGCGACTCGTTATAAAAATTTCCTTTTATATGTTTGATTTTATTTACAATAAAATCATTTTACTTTCGTTTATCCACTCACTGTCCACAGCTTAAATGATCAACGGCATCACCACACACGAATAATCATCCTGACCCGCAGACCTGACGATACCCGGTTTCCTCCCCGAACCCAATTCAAATGCAATGGTTTCACCGTCAACCACCTCAATGGCATCCATTAGGTAATCAGCATTATATCCAACTTCCAGTTTTTCACCATCGTAAGACACATCAATCTCTTCCCTGGCTTCGCCGACGTCGGCATGCTGCGATTGAAGAACCATCCGGTTTTCGTAGATAGTCAAAAGAACGGTCCGAAATTCTTCGGACGATACGACGACCCACATTCTCCTCAGGGCATGCAAAAAATCATCTCTAGGCAAAAACAGAACCGTTCCTGTTTCAGTGGGAATCACCCGTTTGTAATCCGGATACTCCGCGTTCACCAAACTCACTTTCAGCATCACATTCGTCGTTCGAACGATAAACATCTGTCCCATTAACCCTATGGAAACATGTTCAGGGTCGCTTTCCACCAGTTTGCGGATTTCTCCAATTCCTTTTCTGGGAAGAATCACCCCGGCGGGAACATCAAGAAATTCTGTTGCATCCAGATTTTTATGCACCATAGACAGGCGATGTCCATCCGTCGAAACCATTCTGATGGTAACACCTTCCGAATTTTTTTCAATTTGCAGAAAGATACCATTCAAATTTCGTCTCAATTCGTCCGTTGACATCGCAGAATAAACCTTACGCACCATTTCTTTGAGGAGATTTCCTGAAACGGGGTACAATGGTATGTTTTCCTCGGCCACAACACTGGGATAATCGTCAGCGGATATCCCCATGATCCGGTACACCGTTTTTTGACAAGTGAGGGTAACAATGTTACGGGAATCCATACTGACATGAACCTCTTCCCCCCGAATTTCCCGTACGATTTCGTAAAGTTTTTTTGCGGACAGGGTGGTTTTTCCGGCTTCGGTGACAGACGCCTCATAGCGTGCAACGAGACTTATTTCACGGTCTGTTGCCACGACCTTGATCAACCCATCCTCCGCTTCTAAAAGAATGTTGCTTAAGATGGGAAGGGTTGTTTTTTTTTCCACAATCCCCAACGTTTTCTGCAAACCATCGAGCAAAACCTCTCTTTTGATCGTGAAATTCATCTTGGTTGTCCTTTCCGTTTCTGAGTCATTATTTTTAAATTTTTTTATATTTAAATTAAACTAGTCGTAGTAAAAGAACTTGTGGATAGGGTGAATATCATTTTTAAATCATCTGTATTTATGTTCTTACGTTTTCCTTTTCCTGTGGATAAGCTCTTTAATTCCAGGTTAACGACGTTGAAGAATTTCGTCTTCCAAATCCTGTAAGACTTTTTTCATTTCATGATCCGTTTCTAGTAACTTTTTTATTTTGTTATCTGCATAAATCACCGTTGAGTGGTCACGCCCCCCCATTTTTGCTCCGATGTCCGGAAACGAGGAGTTGGTCAGTTTTCGGGACAGATACATGGCCATCTGACGCGCCGAAGCAAGATGTTTATTTTTTTTCGGTGATTTGAGATCCGATATTTTGAGATTGAAGCGTTCTGAAACAGCTTTCATAACATCGTCGATGGAGATGGTAGATTTTGGATTTGTCTTTAATATTCTGTTCAACACCTGTCGGACTAGGTCCAGGCTGATCTTTTTTTTTGTCAGTGAGGAGTAGGCGATGGTTTGCGTCAGGAAGCCCTCGAGTTCACGAATGTTGGAGTCTGCGTGGGACGCGATGTACATGGCTGCATCATGGGGTAATTCAATGTGATTTTCTTGGGCTTTTTTTTCCAGTATCGCAATTCTTGTTTCAATTTCCGGCGGTTGGATATCGGCGATTAAGCCCCATTCGAAACGCGATCGCAAACGTTCTTCCAGATTGGGAATATCTTTCGGAAAATTATCACTTGTCATAACGATTTGTTTTCCTGAATCGTGCAGGGTATTGAAAGTGTGAAAAAATTCCTCCTGGGTACGCTCCTTTCCAGCGATAAATTGAATGTCGTCAATCAGAAGACAGTCAATTGTACGAAATTTTGTTCGGAATTTCTGCATTTTGTCGTGACGGATGGAACTGATCAGTTCGTTGATGAATTCTTCTGCGGACAGGTACAGGACATTCATGTCCGGATACAGCGTGTAGGTTAAAAGTCCTATAGCGTTCAACAGGTGGGTTTTCCCAAGCCCGACCCCCCCGTAAATGAAAAAAGGATTATAGTTTTTCGCAGGATGTTCCGCCACGGCAATTGATGCCGCATGGGCAAACTGGTTGGAAGATCCGACAACAAATCGGTCAAAGGCGTAATTGGTATTTAAGGTATGATGGTACTGCATTCTTGACGTGTTTGCCGGTGCCTGCGGTGCTGTTACATGATACGTCCGGGTGCCGCTTTCTTCAGAAACCTCATTCCTCCCTTCACCCTGAGCAATGACAAAGACAATATTCGTATTATAGCCCATGGTTATATCAAGACATTCCTGAATTGTATGGCGGTAATTATCCAGAAGCCAGTCTTTGAAAAACCGATTGGGAACGGCAAAGCAGATCTGGTTTTCCTCGATGGAAAGAATTCTAACAGGCTTGATCCAGGTTTCATAGTTCTGTTTGGGAATTTTTTCCTGAATTAGCTTTTGAGTATTTTCCCATAAAATCTGCACGATTACAAATCTCCATCAACATTATTATCCACATCTGTGGATAGTTTTGCAAAGCTTTTCTGCTTTCTGGACCATTGTGGTTTGCATTGCCGGTCTTTGTACATTTGATGAATTAAGAATGATTGAGCAGATCAGTCCGCATGTATGGTAAACAGGAGTTCAACTATCCTTCCCAGTTCTTCCGTTGAGGAAAATCTGATTTCAATCGATCCATTTTTAATTCTTTTTTTGATCTGTACCCGTGTCATGAGTACGTTTGATAGTTGCTTTTCCAGATCGTACAGATAGGCTTCCCTGTCGGCCACTTGTTTTTTCCGTTTGGGTGTTTTCATGGCCTGGATGAGCCTTTCCGTTTCTCGGACGTTCATTTCTTTTTTCACAATGGTTTCAAAAACCGATGTCTGTAAAGGACCCGCGTCTAGGGAAAGAATGGCGCGGGCATGGCCAGCCGTAATTTTCTTTTCAACCAGGGCACGTTGAATGTTGCTGGGCAGTTTCAGAAGGCGGATCGTATTGGCGATGGTGGATCGATCCTTGCCAATTTTTGCAGCAATGTTTTCGTGTGTCTGACCAAAGATTTCAACCAGGGTATTATACGCACTGGCTTCTTCCAGAGGATTTAGTTCTTCCCGCTGAAGGTTTTCTATCAGGGAAAGTTCCGCCGCCTCAATGTCGCTGGCGTTCCTGATAATGATAGT
>Ga0172382_10004981_pt1 | contig 20052 bp, 22 predicted proteins | sample Leawel138RmetaG_FD_122245 | JGI IMG/M metagenome (GOLD analysis project Ga0172382, IMG submission 122245) | Leachate microbial communities from a municipal landfill in Southern Ontario, Canada - Leachate well 138R metaG | ecosystem: Engineered > Solid waste > Landfill > Unclassified | place... | reverse complement strand
TTTGTGCAAATATTGTCTCTTGCGCGGGGGTGGGCGCTTTGGTACATCCGCCTGTAGATATGGTGATGGACGAACCCGTGAGCGACGACCCCGCCCCTGCCGACTGGCGCCCCGAGGCGTCGGGTGGCGGCTTGGCGTTCGGATCCCGCCGCCCGGTGCAGGACGTGCGATGCTCGATCTGATCCTTGCCGTGGGGCTGGCCGTCGGTGTCTCCTTTTTCTGCTCGGTGGCCGAGGCTGTGCTGCTGTCGGTGCCCTGGAGCCGCATCGAGCAACTGCGCAAGGCCGGACGCCCCGCGGGCAATATCCTCTACGTCCTGCGCTCGGACGTGGACAGGCCCATCGCCGCCGTGCTGACCCTGAACACCGTGGCCCACACGGTGGGCGCGGCGGTGGCCGGGGCGGCTGCGGCGCGGGTGTTCGGGCCGGAGCACATGGCGCTGTTCGCCACGGCCTTCACCGTGGTCGTGTTGGTGTTCTCGGAGATATTGCCCAAGACCATGGGCATCCTCTACGCCGGGCCCCTGGCCGCCGTGCTGGCCAAGCCGTTGCAGATACTGGTGTGGGTGTTCGGTCCGGTGATCTTCCTGTTGGGGTTTTTGTCCCGGATGCTGCAGCGCAAGGCCGCCGGGCCCCGGCACACGGAAGAGGACATCGCCGCGCTGGTCAGCCTCACGCGGCGCTCGGGAGTGCTCAAGGCCTATGAGGAGCGCTCCATCAAGAACATCCTGAGCCTGGACCGCAAGGTCGTGCATGAGATCATGACCCCGCGCACGGTGGTCTTCTCGGTGCCCGCGCAGACCACGGTGGCCCAGGCGCGGGCCGGGGGCAACTCCTGGCCGTACAGCCGGGTGCCGGTGTTCGCCGACGGCGACCCGGAGAATATCGTCGGCGTGGTCTACCGCCGCGAGATACTCCAGGCCCAGGCCGACGACCGCGACGGGCTGCGCATGGCCGACCTGATGAAGCCCGCGCGTTTCGTCCAGGAGAGCCTGACCCTGGACAGGCTGCTGGTGAAGTTCCTGGATTCGCGGATGCATTTGTTCATTGTCCTGGACGAGTACGGCGGGGTGGGCGGCGTGGTGTCGCTCGAAGACGTGCTCGAGGAGATACTGGGCAAGGAGATCGTGGACGAGACCGACGAAGTGGTCGACACCCGCGCCCTGGCCCGGCAGCGGCGGGGAGAACACCTTGCCGACGGCCCCGAGGGCCGCGAGGAAGAATAGCGCATGGCCAAGAAAAGCAACACGAGCATCTACGCCGCCGCCCTGGCCCTGCTGCTGGGCGGGCTGGGCTGGCTGATCTTCTCGGGCGTGTCCGAGAACAGCGTGTATTTCGTCAACGTCGCCGAGGCCCTGGCCCTGCCCGAGGGCGAGCTGAAGAACGCCCGGCTCTTCGGCGTGGTGGACGACAAGGACCTCTCCGGCGGGCCCGGCACCATGGGCGCCACCTTCCGGCTGCTGGACAAGGACGACACCTCGCGGGCCATCGTCGTGTCCTACTCCGGCGCGGTGCCCGACACCTTCAAGCCCGGGGTGGAGGTCATCGTGGAGGGCGGGGTCGCCCCCGGCGCCCACGCCTTCACCGCGCGGACGCTCATGACCAAGTGCCCCTCAAAGTACCAGAAGATGCGCGACGAGGAGAAGGCCGGGAAGGCCGATCAGTCCTGACGGCGCAACGCGCCTTCGTCCCCGGTCCTGCGGGCCGGACCACCCTGAAACGAGGAACTCCATGCAGACCCTGGGATTCTTTTGTCTGGTCGCGGCCATGCTTTCCACCCTGGCCGCCGGGGCCGTGGCGGCCTGGGCGGCCCTGGCCGCCACCGGCGACGACAGCCGCGCGGCCTCCGTGCGCTGGGCCGAGCGCGGCCACGGCGCGGCCCTTGTCCTTGTCCTGGCCGCCTCGGCGGTGCTCCTGCGCGCCCTGGTGGGCCGCGATTTCTCCTTCCAGTATGTGGCCTCGTACACCGACCAGTACCTGCCCCTGTTCTACGCCGTGACGGCCTTCTGGGCCGGGCAGGCCGGGTCGTTCCTGTTCTGGGCGCTGTGCGTGGCGGTCATGGGCTGGGTGTTCCTGGCCACCCCGGCCTACCGGCGGCTTTCGCCGCGGGCCAAGGCCCTGTTCTGGCTGCTGCACTGCGCGGTGCAGGTCTTCTTCCTGCTGGTGCTCACCGGGCCGACCAACCCGTTCCTGATCCTGGCCCCGGCCCCGGCGGACGGCAACGGCCTGAACCCGCTGCTGCGCAACCCGGGCATGGTCTTCCATCCGCCGCTGCTCTTCATCGGCTACGCGGGCTTCACCGTGCCGGCCTGTCTGGCCCTGGCCGCATGGCTGGACGGCGACGCCGAGGGCTGGCTCACGGGCGCGCGCAACTGGGCCCTGGTGTCCTGGGCGTTCCTCACGGCGGGCATCGTGCTCGGCGCGTGGTGGGCCTATATGGAGCTGGGCTGGGGCGGCTACTGGGCCTGGGATCCGGTGGAAAACGCCTCGCTCATCCCCTGGCTGGCGGCCACGGCCTTCCTGCACACGGCGGTGATCCAGGCCCGGCGCGGTTCGCTGCACCGCACCAACGTCTTCCTGGCCGCCTTCACGCTGCTGCTGTGCTTTTTCGCCACCTATGTGGTGCGCAGCGGGGTCATCGACTCGCTGCACGCCTTTGGCGACGGCGGCGTGGGCGGGGTGCTGCTGGTGTTCCAGCTGGCCCTGGGCGCCCTGGCCGCGGGGGTGCCGTTCCTGGCGTCCAACGCCCAGGCCCGGCCCCTGGACGAATTCCTTTCCCGCCCGGGGTTTCTGGTGGCGGCGGCCTGGCTTTTGCTGGCCACGGCGGCGGTCATCTTCCTGGGCACCATGTGGCCGGTGATCTCGCACCTCTGGAGCCCGAGCCCCGTGGGCCTGGACGCCGGGTTCTACAACCGCGTGTGCCTGCCGCTGTTCGCGGGCATGGCGGTGTTCCTGGTCTTTTGCCCCTGGCTGGGCTGGAAGGGCGGCGTGCGCGACAAGCGGCTGTTCATCGCCGTGGCCGCCTCGCTGGTCCCGGCGGGCATGTTCTTCTACGCCACGGGCGTGCGCATGGTCCTGCCCCTGGTGGCGGCTTCGGCGGCGGTCAGCGGGCTGGCGGGCATCGCGGCGCTGTTCGCCACCCAGGCGCACCTGCGTTCGAGCCGCTTCTCCTGGGGCGCCTACGGCGTGCATGTGGGCGTTGCGCTCATGGTGCTCGGGGTGGCCTTCTCCGGGCCCTATGCCCAGAGCGTGGAGGTGCGCCTGGAGCAGGGCGCCTCGGCCAGCCTGGCTGGCTACGACTTCACCTACACGGGCGGCGAGGAATCCTCGTCCAACTCCATGGCCCGCTTCCAGGCCGTGGTGGAGGTCGCCCGCGAGGGCCGCGCCCTGGGCACCCTGCGCCCCGAGCGCCGGGTGTACCGCAACTTCGAGCGCCAGGCATTCTCCGAGGTCTCGGTCATCCCGGGGCTGGGCGACGAGCTGTACTCCACCGTCCTGGCCCACGACGCCTCGGGCGCGGCGACCCTGAAGCTGGCGGTCAACCCGCTGGTGAACTGGGTCTGGATCGGCGGGACCATCATGTCCCTGCTGCCGTTCATCGCCCTGGGCCGCAGGAGATAGGCCCGTGCTGCTGCGCCTGTCCGAGGTGGCCAAGTTCCACGGGCCCCGGCTCGTCTTCCGCAGGATCTCCCTGGAGCTGGAGGCCGGGCGGGTGCTGCTGGTGGTCGGGGCCAACGGGGCGGGCAAGTCCACGCTGCTGCGGATCATGGCCGGGCTCTCGCGGCCCACGGCGGGCTCCGTGGACCTGGGCTGCCCCGCCGGGGCCGTGGGCTATGTGGGCCACCAGACCTTCCTGTACCCGCGCCTGACGGCCCTGGAGAACCTGCGCTTCTGGGCGCGGCTCTACGGCCTTGGCGGGGGCGACGCGGCCCTGGAGGCGGCCCTGGCCCGGGTGGGCCTGGAGCGCGCGGCCCACGAGCCGGCGGGCAACTTCTCGCGCGGCATGGCCCAGCGTTTGTCCCTGGCGCGGGCGTTCCTGCCCGGGCCGAGCCTGCTTTTTCTCGACGAGCCGGGCACCGGGCTGGACCAGCGCAGCCTGGACATCCTGCGCGCCGAGATCGCCGCCGCGCGCGGGCGCGCGGCCTCGGTGGTCTGGGTCAGCCACGATGTGGCGGGCGACCTGCCCCGGGCGGACCTCGTGCTGGCCCTGGAAAACGGCGGTTGCGCCTATTTCGGCCCGGCGCGGGACTTCGTCCCCGCCGGGGCCGTGGGCCCCGCGCGGGCGGACGCCGGGGCCCGGGAGGTCCGGGCATGATCCGCGCGGCCCTGGTCATCGCCCGCAAGGACCTGCGGCTGGTGCTCGGCGGCGGGGTGGGCCTGGCCCAGCCCGTGCTGCTGGGGCTTTTGCTCATCTTCGTCTTCAGCCTGTCGCGCCCGCCCGGCGAGCTGGTGCCGCCCCAGGCGGCGGCGGGCATCTTCTGGCTGGCCTCGCTGTTCGCCATGGTGCTTGTGTTCAACACGGTGTATTCCCTGGAGGAACACAGCGGGGCGCGGCTGGCGCTGGTGCTGGCGCCCATGCCGGTGCATGCCGTGTGGCTGGGCAAGGCCCTGGCCGGGCTGGCGCTGCTGCTCATCGCCCAGGCGGTGTTCTTTCCCGCGGCGGTGGCCTTCCTGGGCCAGGGCGTGCGGGGCGGGGCGGCCCAGGCGCTGCTGGGGCTGGCCCTGGCGGACTGGGGCGTGGTGGTGCTGGGGGCGCTGCTGGGGGCCCTGGCCCAGGGCCAGGCGGCGCGCGAGTCGCTGCTCACGCTGCTGCTGTTTCCGCTGCTGGTGCCGCTTTTGCTGGCGGGCATCAAGGTCTTCGCGGCCTGCTTCGCGGGCGGGGAGGGCGACGTGGCGGGCTGGCTGGGGCTGGCCGGGGCCTTCGACGCCCTGTTCACCGGCGCGGCGCTGATCCTGTTCCCCTTCGTTTACGGCGGCGAGGAGTAGGGCGTGGCGCGCGGCGTGTGGTTTTCCGAAACGGGCGGAGGGGCCGGGAGCGGGCCGTCCGCCGCAGCGAGGTTCTCGTGGCAAGGCAGATGAACTGGGCCGGCCCCCTGGCCGTGGCCGCCGCCGTGGCCCTGTGCGCGGCACAGTATTTCGTGTGGGTCCATGCGCCGGTGGAGATGACCATGGGCCCGGTGCAGAAGATTTTTTATTTCCACATCGCCCTGGCGTGGTGGGCCTTGATCAGCTTCTTCGTGGTCTTCGCCGCGGGGGTGGGCTACCTCGTGCGGCGCGGGCCGGGGTTCGACTTCTGGGCCGGGGCCGCCGCCGAGGCGGGCGTGCTGTTCTCCGGGTTGGCCCTGGTGCTGGGCATGGTCTGGGGCCGCGCGGCCTGGGGCGTGTGGTGGACCTGGGATCCGCGCCTGACCACCACGCTGATCATGTGGTTCGTCTATTGCGGCTACCTCGTGCTGCGGGCTTCGGGCATCGGCGGCGAGCGCCGGGGGCTGGTCTGCGCCGTGGTGGGCATCGTGGCCTTCGTGGACGTGCCGCTGGTGTTCCTTTCCGCGCGCATGTGGCGCAGCATCCATCCCTCGGTGCTGGGCCGCCAGGGCGGCGGGCTGGAGCCGGAGATGCTCACGGCCATGTTCGTCTGCCTGGGGGCCTTCGGGCTGCTGTGGCTGGCCGTGGTCGGCCTGCGCGCCCGGCAGATGCGCGCCGCCGAGGCCCTGGACGCCCTGGCCCGCCAAAACGCCTTTTGAACCTGCCGCCATCGGACAGCGGGGCCGCGCGCCCCGGGGAGAGTATGACAATGGATCAGCAAACCTATCTGCTCGCGGCCAACGTGGCCGTGTGGCTCGGCATCGGCGGCTATCTGCTGCTGCTTGGCGCCCGGCAGCGGCGCCTGGAAACACGCATCGTGCAAATGGAGCGGCTTCGCGATGGCCAATAGGAAGAAAGGCGCCGCAGACGGCGCACGGCCCGGGGGCGGCGTCTCCGGGGGGGTGAAGCTGGTGGTGGGCTTCGTGGCCGCCGGGCTGGTGGTCATGTTCCTGTGGTCCTTCGCCTACCGCGTGGACAACCCCTCCCTGGTGCAGGCCCCGCGTCAGGCCCGCTCGGCCCAGGCCGACGACCACGACCACGAACAGCAGGGCGACGAGGCGGGCATGAAGATGATCGCCTCGCTCATGCAGCGCCTGCAGGAAAACCCCAACGACGTGGACACCCTGGCCATCCTGGGCGAGCAGTTCATGCGCATGGGCCAGTGGGAGCGCGCGACGCAGCTGCTTGAGCGCGCCCTGGCCGTGGCCCCGGGCAACGTCGAGGTGCTGAGCATGCTGGGCATCTGCGACTTCAACCGCGAGAAGTACCGCGAGTCCGCCGACAAGTTCGAGACCATCCTGGACCTCGCGCCGCAAAACGTCATGGCCCGCTACAACCTGGGCGTGTTGTACGGCCATTTCCTGAAGGACGCGGCCAAGGCCCGGGAGTTCTTCCAGGCCGTGGCCGATTCGCCCGACGTGGACGAGCAGACCCGCCAGCAGGCCCGCGACGAGCTCGCGGGGCTGAAGTAGCCCCGGGGCGGCCCCCCGGCCGTCCCGGCCCCCCCGCGCCCCGGCGCGCCCCCGCCTCGCGGCCGGGGCGCGCCGGGGCGCCGCACATGGGTTTTGGCGGGTAAACGATTTGACAGGCGCGCTGGGTTCGTGGCACTTGTCTGCATTGCGATTGCAAAGCTTTCCGGCGGCGCTCCTCCCCCCGCAAAGCACCCCGGGAAGCCTGGCAAGGGGCGTCGGCACTCCGCCCGCCCGCCAAACTTTATCTGTGGAGGTTCCCATGAAATTTGGATGGTGCAAGGCTGTCCTGCTGGCCTGCGTGGTCGCCCTGATGAGCGTTCCCGCCCATGCGAAAACCGTCAAGATCGCCTGCGCGTCGGCCTTCTCGGGCCCGGCGGCGGCCTATGGCGACAACGTCAAGGCCGGCGTGACGCTGAAGGTGGAGGAGATCAACGCCGCTGGCGGCGTTGGCGGCGCCCAGGTCGAGGTGCTCTGGATGGACTCGCTGTGCGACCCCAAGGAGTCCAACACCGTTGCGGCCAAGATCGCGCGTGACGAGGAAATCGTCGGCGTCGTGGGCCACCTGTGCTCCTCGGCCCACCTGGCCGCCCTGCCGACCTACCTGCGCGCCGGCGTCCCCGCCATCACCCCCACCGCCACCAACGTCGCCATCTCCGACCAGAACAAGGACCGCAAGGGTCTGGTCTGGTCCTTCCGCGACGTGTACCGCGACGATTTCCAGGGCAAGTTCCTGGCCCGCTACGCCAAGGAGGTCCTGGGTGTGGCCAAGGTCGCCGTGTTCTACGAGAACAACGACTACGGCATCGGCCTGAAGGACGCCTTCGTGGGCGAGGCCAAGCGCCTGGGCCTGGATGTGGTGGGCGAGGAAGCCTATGTGAAGGGCACCCCCGACTTCACCCCGCAGCTGACCAAGCTCAAGGCCTCCGCCCCCGACGGCATCTTCCTGTCCGGCTACTACAACGAGGGCGCCCTCATCGCCTCCCAGGCCAAGAAGATCGGCCTGGACGTGCTCAAGTTCGGCGCCGACGGCTTCGACAACATGGACTACATCAAGCTGGCTGGCGACGCCTCCGAGGGCACCTACATCACCACGCCCTTCCTGGCCTCCGAGGCCGGCCCCGAGGCCCAGAAGTTCCTGGCGGACTTCAAGGCCCGCTACAATCGCGATGTTGACTACATGAGCGCCAACGCTTATGACGCCGCAGGCATCCTGCTCCAGGCCATCGAAAAGGCCGGGGCCGACCGCGCCAAGATCCGCGAGTACCTGGCGGGGATGAACACCCCCGAGAAGGGCTACCACGGCGTGTCCGGGCTGACCTACTTCGACGAGCACGGCGACGCCCAGAAGCCCGCCTTCGTGAAGGTGGTCAAGAACGGGGAGATGGTCCCCGCCCAGCAGCTCAAGTAGCCGCGATCCCGTAGGAAGTGATCATGAAACAGGCTGGGCCCGGTTCCAGCCTGTTTCTTCATTTTCACCATGCACCGCACCAGCCTTCCGGGCGCCGCCCCTCCCGACCCCGCGGCGCCCGGCGACTCCGGGGAGTGACCCTTGCTCGAACAGCTTCTCCCGCAACTGGTAAACGGCCTGACGCTCGGCGTGATCTACGCGCTCATCGCCGTGGGCTACACTATGGTCTACGGCGTCATCGAGCTGATCAACTTCGCCCACGGCGAGGTCTACATGTTCGGCGCCTTCCTGTGCGTGACGTTCATCACCGCCGTGGGCATGCCCTTCTACCTGGCCATTGTGGCGGCCATGGGCTGCTGCGCCCTGATCGGCATGTTCCTCGACCTGGTGGCCTACAAGCCCCTGCGCAAGGCCCCGCGCCTGGCGGCGCTGATCACGGCCATCGGCATGTCCATCTTCCTGCAGAACCTGGCCATGGTCATCTGGGGCAGCCGCCCGCTGCCCTTCGTGCAGAGCGCCGTGCCCGCCTACCTGAACGAGACGGCCCTGAGCTTCTCCGGGGTCTACCTGACCTGGCTGCAACTGTTCATCTTCGCCGTGACCACGGCCATGATGCTCGGGCTCATGTTCATCATCACCCGCACGCGCATCGGCACGGCCATGCGCGCCCTGGCCCAGAACAAGACCGCCGCGGCGCTCATGGGCATCAATGTGAACTTCGTCATCGCCTTTACCTTCGCCCTGGGTTCGGCCATGGGCGCGGTGGCGGGCATCCTGGTCTCGGTCTACTACAACTCGCTGTACCCGACCATGGGCTATGTGGCGGGGGTCAAGGCCTTCGCCGCGGCGGTGCTGGGCGGCATCGGCTCGGTGCCCGGGGCCATGCTCGGGGGCATCGTGCTCGGTGTGGCCGAGGCCCTGGGCGCGGGCTACGTCTCCTCGCTGTACCGCGACGGCGTGGCCTATGCGGTGATGATCGCGGTGATCATCTTCCGACCCTCGGGCCTGCTGGGCAAGGCCGTCATCGACAAGGCCTAGGAGACGGACATGGGCAAGATCAAACCGCTTCTCGCCGTCCTGGCCCTGGGGCTGCTGGCCTACCCGCTGCTGCCCTTCGCCAACGAGTACCTGCTGCATGTGGTGATCCTGGTCATGATCTACATGGTCCTGGCCATGGGCCTGAACATCGTGCCCGGATTCTGCGGCCTGCTCGACCTGGGCTTTGTCGGCTTCTACGGCATCGGGGCCTACACGGCGGGCCTGCTCACCGTGCACTACGGCGTGAGCTTCTGGCTCATCGTGCCCCTGGCGGCACTGAACGGGGCCCTGTGGGGCGTGCTGCTCGGCGCGCCGACCCTGCGGCTGACCGGCGACTATTTCGCCATCGTCACCTTCGGCTTCTCGGAGCTGGTGGTGCTGTTCCTGACCAACGAGATCTGGCTCACGCGCGGGCCCCTGGGCCTTCCGGGCATCGACCCGGTGAACGTGAACCTGGAATTCCTGCACCCCGACTGGTTCTGGGAGTTCGTGGGCGAGGCGCCCTATTTCTACCTTGCGCTGTTCATGGTGCTGGCGGTCTACTTCGTCCTGCGCCGGGTGGAGGATTCGCGCCTGGGCCGGGCCTGGTTCGCCATCCGCGAGGATCCCCTGGCCGCGGCCAGCTGCGGGGTGGACATCCTGACCTACAAGGTCATCGCCTTCGCCATCTCGGCGGGCATCGGCGCCGTGGGCGGGGCCTTTTTCGCCCGCTGGCAGCTTTTCCTCTCGCCGGACATGTTCAAGTTCTGGGAATCGTTCCTGGTCTTGTGCATGGTGGTGCTCGGGGGCCTGGGCAACATCCACGGCGCGCTCATCGGCGCGGTGATCATGGTCTGCCTGGGCGAGGTGCTGCGCGAGGCGCTCTTCGTCGCCGGGCTGCCGCCCGAGGTGCGCTTCCTGTTCTACGGGCTGATCATGGTCCTCATCATGCGCTTCAAGCCCGCCGGATTCTTCCCGGCCATCGCGGCCACGGCCAGGGGCAACCCGCTTCTGGCGGCCCTGGCCGAGCGCATCGAAAAGACCTACGGAGAGCGCCGTGAAACCCATTCTTAAGATCGACGGCGTGACCAAGCGCTTTGGCGGCCTCATGGCCCTGAACGACGTGGAGTTCGAGGTCCGCCGGGGCGAGATCATGGGCCTCATCGGCCCCAACGGCGCGGGCAAGACCACCATGTTCAACTGCATCGCCGGGGTCTATTCGCCCACCGAGGGCCGGGTGGTCTTCGAGGCCGAGCCCGGCGCACCCACGGTGACCAACGGCTTCAAGCCCGAGCGGGTCACGGCCCTGGGCATCGCCCGGACCTTCCAGAACATCCGGCTTTTCTCCGAGCTGACGGTGCTCGACAACGTGCGCATCGGCTGCCATTGCCGCAGCCGGTCCAACTTCTTCGGGGCCGTGCTGCGCAGCCGCGCCCAGCGCCGGGAGGAGGCCGAGATCATCGAGCGCTCCATGCGTTGGCTGGACTTCGTGGGCCTGGGGGCCCAGGCCCTGGCCCGGGCCAGCGCCCTGTCCTACGGCAACCAGCGCCGCCTGGAGATCGCCCGCGCCCTGGCCACCGGGCCGCGCCTGATCATGCTCGACGAGCCCGCCGCGGGCATGAACCCCCAGGAGACGCGCATGCTCGTGGACCTGATCCACGCCATCCTGGCCGAGGGCGTCACCGTGGTGCTCATCGAGCACGACATGAAACTGGTCATGAAGATCTGCAACCGGCTGGTGGTGCTCGACCACGGCATGAAGATCGCCGACGGCAGCCCCGAGGAGGTCCGGGGCGACGAGCGGGTCATCGAGGCCTATCTCGGACGGGGGGCCGCCCATGCTTAAGGTCGAAGCCATCCACACCTACTACGGCAGCATCCACGCCCTCAAGGGCGTGAGCCTGACCATCGACGAAGGCGAGATCGTGACGCTCATCGGCGCCAACGGCGCGGGCAAGTCCACCACGCTCATGAGCATAAGCGGCGTGACGCGCCCGGGCCAGGGGCGCATCGAGTTCCTGGGCCAGGACATCACGCGCATGCCCTCGGAGCGCATCGTGGCCCTGGGCTTGACCCAGGTGCCCGAGGGGCGGATGATCTTCCCGGGGCTGACCGTGCGCGAAAACCTGCGCATGGGCGGCTACCTGCGCCGCGACAAGGACGGCATGCGCCGCGACGAGTCGATGATTTTCGACCTGTTCCCCATCCTGCGCGAGCGCCACAAGCAGGCCGGGGGCACCCTGTCGGGCGGCGAGCAGCAGATGCTGGCCATCGGCCGCGCCCTCATGGCCCGGCCCCGGCTGCTGCTGCTGGACGAGCCGTCCCTGGGGCTGGCGCCCATCGTGGTGGAGAACATCTTCCGCGTGATCCAGAAGATCAACGACACCGGGACCACCGTGCTCCTGGTGGAGCAGAACGCGCAGATGGCCCTGACCATCGCGCACAGGGGATACGTCCTCGCCACGGGCGAGGTCATCATGGAGGGCTCCTCGCGGGCGCTCTTGCGCGACCCCAAGGTGCGCAAGGCCTACCTCGGCGAGGACTAGGCCCGTCCCCAACCAGAAAGCCCGGCCCCGCGCCGGATGGAGAAGACGCCCATGGACAAGATCGCCCTTGACGGATTGACCTTCGACGATGTGCTGCTGCTTCCGGCCTACTCGGAAGTGCTGCCCGACGAGGTGGACGTGGGCACCTGGCTCACGCCGGGGCTCAAGCTGAACATGCCGCTCATCAGCGCGGCCATGGACACGGTCACCGAGTCCGAAATGGCCATTGCCCTGGCGCGCCAGGGCGGGGCGGGCGTCGTGCACAAGAACCTGCCCATCGAGCGCCAGCGCCTCGAAGTCGAGAAGGTCAAGAAGTCCGAAAGCGGCATGATCATCGACCCGGTGACCATCCCGCCGGACATCACCGTGGGCCAGGCCCTGCGCGTCATGGGCGAGTACCGCATCTCCGGGCTGCCCGTGGTCAAGGACGGGCTGCTGGTCGGCATCCTGACCAACCGCGACGTGCGCTTCGTGTCCGACCCGGACATCCTGGTGCGCGACGTGATGACCCACGACCACCTGGTCACCGTGCCCCAGGGCACGACCCTGGAGCAGGCCAAGGCCCACCTGCACGAGAACCGCATCGAGAAGCTCCTGGTGGTGGACGAGAACAACCGCCTGAAGGGGCTGATCACCATCAAGGACATCGAAAAGATCAGGAAGTATCCCCTGGCCTGCAAGGACGACCTGGGGCGGCTGCGCGTGGGCGCGGCCATCGGCGTGGGCGGCGACCGCGACGCCCGGGCCGAGGCCCTGCTGTCCGCCGGGGCGGACTTCCTGGTGCTCGACTCGGCCCACGGCCATTCGGCCAACATCCTGCGCTCGGTGGCGGCGGTGAAGGCGGCCTTCCCGGGCTGCCAGCTCGTGGCGGGCAACGTGGCCACCTACGAGGGCGCCAAGGCGCTCATCGAGGCCGGGGCGGACGCCGTGAAGGTCGGCATCGGCCCGGGGTCCATCTGCACCACCCGCGTGGTGGCGGGGGTCGGCGTGCCGCAGATCTCGGCCATCATGGAGGCGCGCCGCGCCTGCGCCGAGGCCGACCGCTGCCTCATCGCCGACGGCGGCATCAAGTTCTCCGGCGATATCGTCAAGGCCCTGTCCTGCGGGGCGCAGACCGTGATGATGGGCTCCATGCTCGCCGGCACCGACGAGAGCCCGGGCGAGACCATCCTCTACCAGGGCCGCACCTACAAGATCTATCGCGGCATGGGCTCCATCGACGCCATGCGCGAGGGCAGCTCGGACCGCTATTTCCAGGAGAAGCAGGCCGCCGAGGACCGCCGCGAGATGGATTGCGCCCCGCGCAAGCTCTCCAGCGAGTCCAAGAAGCTGGTGCCCGAGGGCATCGTGGGCCGCGTGCCCTACAAGGGCCCCGTCACGGACACCATCTACCAGCTGCTGGGCGGGCTGCGCTCGGGCATGGGCTATACCGGCTGCTCCAGCATCGCCGAGCTGGCCGAGAAGACCCGCTTCACGCGCATCTCCACTGCGGGCCTGCGCGAAAGCCACGTCCACGACGTGATCATCACCAAGGAAGCGCCCAACTACCGGGTGGACTCCTACTAACCCGCAGACAGCGGAGCCACAGACATGCAGCACCCCGACAAGGTCGTCATCCTCGACTACGGGTCCCAGTACACCCAGCTCATCGCCCGGCGCGTGCGCGAGGCGGGGGTGTACTCCGAAATCCTGACCTGCGAGGCGTCCATCGAGGAAATCGCCTCGCGCAAGCCCCAGGCCATCATCCTGTCGGGCGGCCCGGCCAGCGTCACCGGCGAGGACTCGCCCCAGCTCCAGCAGGGCGTGCTGGAACTGGGCCTGCCCGTGCTGGGCATCTGCTACGGGATGCAGCTTTTGGCCCATGAGCTGGGCGGGCGCATCACCGCCAGCCAGGAGCGCGAGTACGGCCGCGCCGAGCTGAGCATCGCCGCCCCCGGCGAGTGCCCGCTGTGGGACGGCCTGGCCGGGAAGGACGTGCACCATGTGTGGATGTCCCACGGCGACCATGTGGAGGCCGTGCCCCCGGGCTTCTCCGTGCTGGCCAGCACGGGCAACGTGCCCGTGGCGGCCATGGCCGACCCCGCCCGGCGCATCTACTGCCTCCAGTTCCACCCCGAGGTGGTGCACACCGACGACGGCAGCCTGATCCTGTCCAACTTCCTGTTCAAGGTCGCCGGGCTGACCCCGGGCTGGACCATGAGCTCGTTCGTGGAATCCAACGTGGCCGAGCTGCGCGAGCGCATCGGCGAGGACGAGCATGTGGTCTGCGGCCTGTCGGGCGGCATCGATTCCACCGTGGTCGCCCTGCTGCTGCACAAGGCCATCGGCAAGCGCCTGACCTGCATCTTCGTGGACAACGGCCTGCTGCGCATGAACGAGGGCGAGGAGGTCGTGGGCTACCTCAAGGAGCACTTCGACCTCAACCTGGTCTGGGTCCAGGCCCAGGACGAGTTCCTGGACAGGCTCGAAGGCGTCCAGGACCCCGAGCGCAAGCGCAAGATCATCGGCCACACCTTCATCGAGATATTCGACCGCGAGGCGGCCCGGATCCCCAACGTGAAGTACCTGGCCCAGGGCACCCTGTATCCCGACGTCATCGAGTCCATCTCCTTCAAGGGCGGGCCGAGCGCGGTCATCAAGAGCCACCACAACGTGGGCGGCCTGCCCGAGCACATGAGCCTGGCCCTGGTGGAGCCGCTGCGCGAGCTGTTCAAGGACGAGGTGCGCCGCGTGGCCGTCGAGCTGGGGCTGCCCGATTCGATCATCTGGCGCCACCCCTTCCCCGGCCCGGGCCTGGCCATCCGCATCGTGGGCGAGATCACCCGCGAGCGGCTGGACATCCTGCGCCGCGCCGACCGCATCGTGCAGGCCGAGCTGCGGGCCACGGACTGGTACCGCAAGGTCTGGCAGGGGTTCGCCGTGCTCTTGCCTCTTAAAACCGTTGGGGTTATGGGAGATGGCCGGACGTACGAACATGTCGTGGCCCTGCGCATCGTCGACAGCGTGGACGCCATGACCGCCGACTGGACGCGGCTGCCCTCGGAGATCCTGGCCCGGATGTCCAACCGGATCATCAACGAGGTCAAGGGCGTGAACCGCGTGGTCTTCGACATTTCCTCGAAGCCTCCCGGCACCATCGAGTGGGAGTAGCGGCTGGCCGGGGGCGCCCCGCGCGCCCCCGGCGGCCCCGCCAACCCCGATCACCTGTTACGCGAAGGGAGTGCCATGTTCGGTTCCATCGGTTCCATGGAAATCCTGCTGATCGTCGTTGTGGCGCTGCTTGTGGTCGGCCCCAAGAAGCTGCCCCAGATCGCGCGGACCCTGGGCAAGACCTTCGGTGAATTCAAGCGCGTGACCGGCGACGTGCAGCGGACCATCAACGCCGAGGTGGACCGCGCCGAGCGCCAGGAGCGCGTGGCCAGGGCCAAGAGCGAGCTCCTGCCCGAGGACGCCGCGCCCAAGGCCGCCCCGGCCAAGGCCGAGCCCGCCGCCTCCGCCGAGGCTGCCACCCAGACCACCAAAGAGCCCGCCCAGGGCGCCTGACCGGAGCGCGAAGAGCCCATGACCGAGGACCGCAAGCCCGAAGAACTGGACCGGAGCGCTTCCGGGGACAGCGCGCCCCGGACGCCTGAGCCCCACGCGAACCAGCCGGCCCCCGATGCCCCCGGGGCTGGCGCCCCTGACGCGTCCGACGCCGCGGCGCCCGGCACTGCCGCGAGCGCAGACGCCGCGCCGGAAGGCGCCGCCGCCGGTGACGCGGGCGGCGACCCCGGCGCGCCCTCGGGCGGGCCCGACGACGGCGGGCCGGAACCGGCCGCGGTTCCCGACGCCGCCGCCGCCGTCCAGGCCGACCCGCAGGACGGGGACGACCAGGAGCAGGGCGAGGGGCAGCTCCGGGAGATGGGCCTGCTGGACCACCTGGAGGAGCTGCGCATCCGCCTGACCCGGGCGGCCATAGCCGTGGTCGTCGGCGCCTGCGTGTCCTACGCCTTCGCGGAGCACCTCTACCGCTTCATCATCGATCCGCTGATGCCCTTCGTCTCCGGCGGCCACCTGATATACACCAGCCCGGCAGAAGGTTTCATCACCTATATCAAGCTGGCAGCAGTGGCCGGTATTTTCCTGACCAGCCCGTATTCCTTCTACCAGATGTGGGCCTTCATCGCCCCGGGGCTGTACAAGGAGGAGAAACGCTACATCGCTCCCCTGGCCTTCGTCTCGGCCCTGCTGTTCGTGGGCGGCGCGCTGTTCAGCTACTACAAGGTCACCCCTCTGGCCTATGAGTTCTTCTCCAGTTTCGACAACGAGTTCATGGTCATGCTGCCCTCGGTGAAGGAGTCGCTGTCCATGGGCCTGAAGTTGTTGTTCGCCTTCGGCATCGCCTTCGAGCTGCCGCTGGCGATCTTCTTCCTGGCGCGCCTGGGCGTGGTTTCGGCCGCCGGGCTGCGCCGCAGCCGCAAGTACGCCATCCTGGGCGCGTTCATCGTCGGTGCGCTGCTCACGCCGCCCGACCCCGCCTCGCAGTCCCTGATGGCCATTCCGCTGATCATGCTCTACGAGGTCGGCATCTGGCTGGCGCATTTCTTCGGCAAGAAGCCCGCGCCCAGCGAAGAGGAAGAACAGGCCGCCGCCTAGGCCGCGCGGCGCGCATCCGCGCGGAAACTTTGACGCCGCCCGGGATTTGGAGCATGATTGATCCTGGCGGGTGCCGTGCCCGCCGCGCGCCCGCAACGACCACGGAGACCGCCATGAACACCCGCAGTGCCCGCTACGAGCGGGCCACCAAGGAGACCCGCGTCGAGGTCGCCCTGAACCTGGACGGCAGCGGCAAGGCCGAGATCGCCACCGGCGTGGGCTTTGCCGACCACATGCTGACCCTGCTCGCCTTCTGGGCGCGGATGGACCTGACCCTGACCTGCCGGGGCGACCTGGAGGTCGACGCGCACCATACCCTGGAGGATGTGGGGCTGTGCCTGGGCCAGGTCCTGGCCGAGGCCCTGGGCGACAAGCGCGGCATCGCGCGCATCGGCCTGGCCCGGGTGCCCATGGACGAGGCCCTGACCGAGGTGGTCGTGGACATCTCCGGGCGCCCCTATCTGGTCTACGAGGACGGCCCCGTGCCCGCCATCATCGCCGGGGACGAGAAGGACGTGTGGCGCGAGTTCTTCAAGTCCGTTGCCCAGCGCGCGGGGCTGAACCTGCACATCAATTTCCTTTACGGCCGCAACGGCCACCACCTGCTGGAATCGGCCTTCAAGGGCTTCGGCCTGGCCCTGGGGCAGGCGGTGGCCAGGACCCGCGAGGGCGTGACCAGCACCAAGGGGAGTCTGGACTGATGCCGAACCGTTCCCGCTTCATCGCGTTGGCCCTGGCGGCGCTGCTGCTCCTGGCCCTGGGGGCCGGGTGTCGGCGCGCTCCGGCCGTGGCCCAGGAGGGCCCCTCGGGTTCCCTGGCCGTGGCCGGGTTCGACGTTCCCGCCTCGTCGGGCGAGGTGCTTGGCGGCTACCTGGACGATGGCGTGCCCGCCGTGCGCCCCGAGGACCTGGACAGCCTCGACGCCGCGCTGCTCCAGGGGCTGTCGCGCGGTCCGGCCCTGGGGCCGCAGGCCGTGCGCCAGTGCGAGGAGACGGTCCTGGCCGGGGAAACCGGCTCCCGCCGGGCCCTGGGGCACTGGCTGGCCGTGGGCCGCTGCCTGGATGTGGACTGGCTGCTCGTCCCGCAGGTCACCGCCTGGCACGAGCGCGAGGGCAGCGACGTGTCCGTGCGCCGCCCGGCCTCGGTGACCCTGTGGCTGCATCTCGTGGACGTGCGCGGCGAGAGCTTCGGCGCGCGCTACAAGTTCGAGGAGACCCAGCAGTCCCTGACCGAGAATTTCCTCAAGGCCGGGAAGTTCATCGAGCGCGGGGGCAAGTGGGTCAGCGCAGGGGAACTGGCCCGCGAGGGCGTGGCCGCCGGACTCAAGGAGCTTGGATTGTGATTGTCTTTCCCGCCGTGGACATCAAGGACGGCAAGTGCGTGCGCCTGCGCCAGGGCCTGGCCGACCAGGTCACCGTGTTCGGCGACGACCCCGCGGCCATGGCCCGGCACTGGGCGGCCCAGGGCGCGCGCTACCTGCATGTGGTCGACCTGGACGGCGCCTTTTCCGGCCAGCCCCGCAATTTCGAGCTGATCCGCCGCATCTGCGCCGAGCTGGACATCCCCGTGCAGCTGGGCGGCGGCATCCGCGACCTGGACACCGCGCAGGCCTATGTCCGCGCGGGGGTGGCGCGACTGATCATCGGCACGGTGGCCCTGGAAGACCCGGGGCTGTTCGGCGAGCTGTGCGCGGCCCTGCCGGGCCGGGTGGGCGTGTCCCTGGACGCGGTGGACGGCAGGCTGAAGACCAAGGGCTGGGTGCAGGACGCCGGCCAGGACGTGTTCGACGTGCTGCCCCGCCTGCGCGAGCAGGGCGCCGCCTTTGTCATCTACACCGACATCAGCCGCGACGGCATGCAGACCGGCGTGAACACCGCCGCCCTGGAGCGCCTGTGCGAGGCGGCGGGGCTGCCGGTCATCGCCGCCGGGGGCGTGCATACCCTGGACGACATCAAGGCGCTGTACCCCCTGACGGCCAAGGGCCTGGAGGGGGCCATCACCGGACGGGCCATCTACGCCGGAACCCTCGACCTGGCCCAGGCCCAGGGCTGGATCGCCGCCCAAGGAGGAGTATCATGATCAGATTGGAAGTGCGGGGTATGTCCTGCAAGCATTGCGCGGCCAGCGTCACCGAGGCCCTGGGCAAGGTGCCGGGCGTGACCGGCGTGGACGTGAGCCTGGAAACTGCCAGCGCCACGGTGCATGGCACCCCGGACCCCGAGGCCCTGAAGAAGGCCGTGGCGGGCGTCGGCTTCGAGCCCGGCAAGGCCGAGTAGGGGCCCGTGGCCCGGCACTGTGGCCGCCCGTCGCGCCTGGCGCGGCGGGCGGCTCCGCGTTTTGGGGGCTATCCGGCCACCAGGGTGGTGAATGTCTCCGCCGTGGCCCCGAGGTATTCCCGGGCCGCGAGCGGCGCGTCGGCGGGCAGGGGGCGCCCGCTGCGCAGGCGGCGCTCCAGGCGGGTGATTTCGCGGTGCAGGTCCTTGTTCCCGGCGCGCAGCAGGTGCAGGGCGACCACGGCCTCCGCGATTTCCAGGCGGCCTGCGGCCACCAAGGCGTCCAGGCGGGCACAGGCCGCAAAGAAGGCCCCCGGCCCCGGGCTCCAGGGCACGAGCCGTCTCGCGGCCGGGAGCGGCACGGCCGCAGCTGCTCGCACGGCGGCGGCAAAGCCGTCGTGAACGTCGAGCTCCGTGTCGGCCGTGAGCAGCCCGTGCAGGTCCAGCCAGGCTATGAGGGCATCCTTGGAGAGCATTTGCGCCCCCTCCGGGGCAAAGAGTTCCCGATATCCGGGACTTCAGGCGTACAGGAAAACCCCGGGCCAGGCAATGCGCGAAAGGCTCCCGTCCGTCCGGGCGGGGGTTTCCATCCCTTTTTCCTTGGTCATTTATCGGCCTTCCACCGTGTTTCCCGGACAGCGCGGCTTTGCGCTTGTCAAAATTCTTGTGGCTACTGTACCGTAGCCAAAATAGTGAGAAAAAACCGGGAAAAACGGGAAAAAATGAATGGTGTGTAATGGGAAAGCTATTCGGTGAATACATCCGCACGCGGCGTGAGGCGCTGCTGGGGGACGACCCCCGGTTCTCCATCCGCAAGGTTGCCGATCGCATCCGGGTGCACCACTCGTATCTGAGCAAGATCGAGCGGGGTGAACCGGGATCCCTGTCCGAGAAGAAGGTCGTGGCCCTCGCCTGCGAGCTGGGCGAGGACCCCGATTTCCTTTTGGCCATGAATGGCAGGATTTCCGAGACGGTGTCCCGGGCGGTGTCCCGGCATCCCGCGCTGTTCCGCAGCATCGTCGAGAACCTGCGCAAGCACTGCGCGCGCCAGGGCGACCCCTCCGCCGACGAGGATGCCTGCGTGGCCATGCTGGGGCAGGCCAACCGGCTGCTGGGGGGCGGCCACGGCTGCCTTGTGCTGCACGAGCTGCGCTCGCCGCTGGCGGGCATCGTCAGCGGCGCCCAGGCCATCCTGTCCGCCGAGTCCCTGGACCGGGAGCACGAGGAGCTGCTGCGCGGCATGATGCACACCGCGCGCCGCCTGGTCGACGACATCGACGGAACCCTGGTCCTGGATATGATCGAGGCGGGCGAGTACTGCCACCGGCCGGAACCTGTGGACATGCTGGCCCTGCTGGACGACGTGTGGCTCGAATTGCGCGCCCTGGCGCGCCGCCGGGACGTCGGGGTGCGGGTGGAGCTGGACGGCGAGGCCCTGGACTGGGAAGGCGAGGGGCTGGAGGCGCCGGGGCGCAGGCTTGTGGCCGCCGGGTCGCGGCCGTTGTGCCGCGCCATGATGTCCAATCTGCTGCGCTGCGCCCTGGAGGCCGAGCCCCGGGGCGGGGAGGTCACCGTGCGCCTGGCGGGGGGCGGGCAGTGCGTGCTGGAGGTTCACAG
>Ga0172382_10004980_pt1 | contig 20052 bp, 14 predicted proteins | sample Leawel138RmetaG_FD_122245 | JGI IMG/M metagenome (GOLD analysis project Ga0172382, IMG submission 122245) | Leachate microbial communities from a municipal landfill in Southern Ontario, Canada - Leachate well 138R metaG | ecosystem: Engineered > Solid waste > Landfill > Unclassified | place... | reverse complement strand
GGCTATATCCTTTTGGAAAATTGGTCAATAAATTAACCTGAGCTAACAATAGCTGAAAAGGAAATAATAATAATAACAAAAATACTTTTTTACACATAATAATAAGTTATTCGCAGTTAAATAATAATAATAATAAACAAACAATTACTATTAACCGGATAAACTTAAATTTAGCCGATTAATAGTAATTCCATAGTCGCTATTTAATCTGTTATCTTGTCTTCGTCTGCTACGGCATCCTCCCAGTTGTCCCATTTAGGCGTAGTGGGGTCATAACCGTCATAACCATAATTCTGGCTTAGTTGGCCTTTGTTGTTGGCGGTAATAGATGCATTAAAAATTGGCCAGTAAATATTCTTTTTGTCCATGGTATAGTTGATATTACTTTTTGTCGCAACAATTTGTATAGGACCTTTGTTATACATACTGTAATGAATAATGCGTTGATACCAATAACTTCCACCTTGAGGATCCGTACCACTTTGCTTGTCGAAGTTATCCAAACTATACGTATTACCCCATTCGTCGGGTTTGCCGCTTCGAGCAAGACATAGCGACACACGGGTTAATTCTACGTTGCGCCATTCTTCCCAATATAACTCACGGGCACGTTCGTTCATAATATCACCTATAGTAACAGTTCCTTCATACAATTCAGAACATTTTGACCTCCGTCTTAATATATTCAAATCATCCTTTATAGTAAGATCCTTATCGTTTATATAAAATTTGGCTTCAGCACGCACTAGGTACGCTTCTGCCAAACGGTAAAGATACCAATCGGCAATACCTCCGTTGGTAGCACCTCTGTTACCATCGGAACCACTTATGTTAGCTTCATTAACAGGATCGTCAAAATAAAATTTATAATGAGGAACATCATACCAACGGCGAATGGTATCGTTGCACAATAACTTACCATTATCATCGAAAAGAGATACAGGATTTCCAAATTCAGAAGATTGTTTGTTGTTTACTCTATAATCCTCCATGTGTATCCAGTTGCCTACCCCTGAATTATGGCGTAAGTCAGTCGCATCCATTTTACCGTTAACTTCCCATAAAGTATGAGTATGAAAATAAGTTGGACGAAATGTAGCAACTCCGCGCCCGAAAGCACGCATATAATCATACTTTGAATTGTAATCGACACTATTACGTTTTATGTTCAACAATGCTTGCTTACCATCCTTTGTTTTCAGACCATTGTTAAAGACAAAAGGATATAAAATACGCATTGTAAGCATTTTCACAAATGATTCTGCTTCCGAACCACGGTTCGGCAAACCCATAATAACCTCAGTATTGGCAGGAATGAGTTTATTTTCCGCACGATGCATGTCCCATATTACATTACGGGTTATAGCCCAAGTCTCAGGTTCACCCCCATCATTAAATGTTCCAAAACTATCTCCCGTGATGAGAGAATAACCTGATTGCTCAATTAATATATCCATTTGTTCCTTAGCCTTGCTATACTCTCCAAGCGCCAAATAACACTTGGCGAGCAGCATGCGGCAAGCTCCTTTATTTACCATTCCTACCATATTCATATTCTTTTGATCAGGCACATATTGCACAGCAAACTCAAGATCTTGAGTGATCATTTTCAGAATAGCATCACGTTTTGTACTTCGATAATTTTGCTTAGGCACATTCACAACCTTGGTAACAAGTGGAACATCTCCAAATTGAAAGACTAAAGCATAGTAGCGGAAGGCACGATGAAAATAAGCCCTTCCCTTATAAGCATTTTTCGTGGCGTCATCCAACTCTTTAACTCCATCAACATATTGAATAATTGTATTAGCGTATAAAATACCCTTGTAAGTCTCGTTCCAAAAATACCAGATGCTGTTTGTTCTGTCTAGATTATCGAGACTATTGGTACTTTCACTTGTAGGGGTAAGCATATTTGCGATATCGTCGAGCATAGCGACTTTGTCGGTTGCTGAAGCAACCATTAAATCGGAAAAAATATACTCTGTACCTAGAGGAAGCATTTCGTTATGGTCATGCGCATAATATAATTTGAGATGACGGTCGCATATTGCCATAGCTGACAACAAGCCCGATTCGGTTGTAAATGTTGCGCCGGGCTCATAAAAGGATAGGGGGTCAGGATTTAAGAAATTCTCAGAACACCCACCCAATAAGATTGTGCTACCTATCAATAAGGCAAAGCATATGTAATTCATTTTTTGAGTTATCTTTTTCATTTGATTTATTTATTTTTTATATTAGAGTACCTGGAGCAGTTTTGGGGTATAATAACCAAATGCTCGTTTCAAATTATATTTATTTAAAAAGATATGTTTAACCCCAAAGTATAAACACGTGTAGCCATTCCACCACCCTGATCAAATGAAGGGCTAGTTTCAGGATCTCCATATTCCCAGTCTTTTGCCCACACAGCGACATTCCTTATAGTTCCAAAAAGTTTAATGCGTTCCATTTCTAACTTTGAACTCCACCTTTGAGGTAAAACATATCCAAACGAAATATTATCAAGACGAATAAACGAACGGTCGTATAATTTCCCTGGACTGGCAGCACCGGTAGGACCCTGGGCTTCAATACGTGCATAATCGTTCGTAGGATTATCTATTGTCCAATATTCCTTTGCTGGGACATTTTGCAAAGCGTAGCTCATTCGCCCTCCATCATCATCATTATTAAGGTAATAGGTTACCAAACTTTTGTGTCCCATATAAGAATAAATGTTGAAAGATATGGTGAGGCCTTCCCAAAATGTAAACTCGTTTCGTAATGACCAATGTACAGGCGGAGCACCTTGGCCAAGAAATTCTTTATCGTTGTCATTATAAACAGGTTTAACTGATCCGTCTGCATTAATCACATCGTCAGCCGTATAGTTGTTGTCCACTTTGGGGTCTCCTGGTACCTGTCCATATCTCAAGGCTTCTTTTACCTCGTCTTTCTGCCAAATTCCTGTAACACGGTAGTTCCAAATAGCACTAATAGGTTGCCCGATAAACCAGCCGTTTGTCTGATCATCCATTTCTTTTGTCCTAATCACATTTCCATCTTCATCTAAAACATTTTCATATTGGTAGTAAAGATGTTTTATCTCGTTCTTATTGTATGAGAAACCCAATATTGTGTTCCATTTGAAATTGGCGTTATTAATATTCAACGAACTAATAGAGATTTCAACACCATGGTTGTCTACTTGCCCTAGGTTAGTTGTAATAGAAGAAAATCCGGTGAATTCGGGCAGACGCCGAGGCATAATCATATCATGGGTCTTCATATAGTAATATTCTACAGATCCTGATATTCGATCGTTTAAAAATCCAAAATCAAGCCCGCAATTCCATGACTCAGTTTTCTCCCATTGCAAAGTAGGATTTGCCATCCTGTCAACCATCAAATAACGGTATAACTCTAATTCTCCAGATGAATTGATATAGCCTTGCATTTTACCAGCTCCTTCATAAAGATTTGCAAGCGCCAAATAAGGATTCTCCAATGACCGGTTACCATTCTTACCATAGGATATTCGCAATTTACCATTATCCATGATATGATTCCATTTAAAAAACTTTTCATTTGTAAATGTCCATGCCACTCCTACAGAAGGGAAAATGGCATAAGGATTAGATGAACCGAAAGCTGAATATCCGTCTCTGCGGATAGAAGTAGTGAGCATATAACGATTGTCGTAAGAATAAAACAAACGCGCTAACAAGGCATCAGCAGTCTCATAAGTGTCACTACTCGAATAATTGCTATCTTCCTTGGTACCATTCTTGGTATTATGAAATCCTAAAGCATCCGAAGGCTTGATATTGCGAGCTTCAATACGGTCCTGCCAGTATTGGCGTTCTTCGGCTTCTTGCACAAGCGTGAGGATTACATGATGCTTTAAGTTGAAAGTGTAATCCCAATTGAGAATATTGTTGAGTGACCAATCGAAACGCTTTGCTTGTTCTCTATTGACACCACGTGATGCAGGATCTGAACCAGGTAATTCTGCCGACATAAAATAACGGTCATAAAAAAACTGATAACGCGGTGAAGCATTGAATGTATAAATAATATTATATGGCAATACAATTTTGGCATTCAAAATGTTATTTAGTACAGTATAACCCTTTTCCAATTCCAAATATTGTCTCTGAAAATCATAATTATAGCCTCTTTGGCTGTAATTTTCGTCCAAAGGATATTGCACGGGGTTGCCATTTTTGTCGGCGTAATCGGCATAAGGGCTATTGCGTAACTGGTAATCTAAGTCTATACCAATTTCACCGTCCGATCGATCCTGAAAGTTTACATTGGCACCTATTTGCAACCATTTCGTGATGTTAGCTTCCAGTTTCATGTTGGCACGAATAGCGTGGTATTCATCACTTTTTACAGCTCCTTGATTCTTCAAATAGCCCATTGATAAATAGTAATTCATTTTTTCCCCAGCGCCACTTATGCTGGCATTATAATCTTGGTTAAAGCCTGTTCTGAATGTCTTTTTAGCCCAATCAACAGTCTTGCCCGCAAGTAAATTTTCAAGTGCATTGCCTTTAAAATCGAGTCGCCTAGCCCATATACTTATGTCGGACTCACCGTCTTGATTTGAGGAAGCAGTATAACTCCTCCAATCGTCAAGAGAAATATTCGAAGGGAGTTGATCAGGCCTTGTAAAAAATTCTGGTTGACTCGCATAAGAACCTTGATAAGCTTCATAAGCACCTGTCCCTGGATTCATTCCATAAGTTCTCTTTGTGAACCAATCCTGACGATGCTGTAAATATTCATCTGGTGCGAACCTTTCACGATAATCGCTGAGTTGAGTTATGCCGACATTTGAATTAATATTTATTACAGGTTTGCCCTGTTTTCCTTTTTTTGTAGTAATAAGGATCACCCCATTTGCCGCCTTTGCTCCATAGACAGCCGCCGCTGAGGCATCTTTCAGAACATCGATTTGATCGATATCATCTGGGTTGATTTCCGAAAGCTCCCCGTAAAACTGCATTCCATCAAGGATTAGCAAAGGATCGTTATGTCCCCCTCCAGTATAAACTGAACGTTGTCCGCGTATTTGCATACTCCCACCTCCTTTGGCTGAAGCATTGTACCCAACTTGTAAACCCGGCGTACCACGCAAGATATCTTGAACTGTTTTAGGGCTCTCATTTGCAAGATTATCTGGACGGATTTGAATAACCGAACCAGTAAGATCTTTTTTTCGCATACTTCCATAACCAACCACCACAACTTCTCCTAAAAGCTCTGCAGCTTCCTCCATTTTAACATTGATGGATGTCTTTCCCACTACAGGGACTTCCTGAGGTTCCATCCCAACATAACTAAATTGAAGAATTGCATTTTCAGGTACATTCTCCAGAATAAAATTCCCGTCAACATCAGTCACAGTGCCGGTTGTGGTTCCACTTACTCTAACCGTAACACCAATAAGCGGTTCACCCTTTAAATCTCTTACCGAGCCTTTTACGGTAATATTCTGAGCAAAACCCCCAAAAGAAATCATCCACATTAAGGTGAACATAATTCCATTTATAAAACTACAAAAAACTTTTTTTGCCATTTTCATGTTTGTCTGAATTAAATAATTTAACTAAAATAAAATAATCAATTTCTCAGTCCCAAATATTCAAGAACATACTTAACTTGATCGACTTTTCACCATATAATCCTCCTCGTTTTAATTGTCATATATTATATATCAAATTAAACAGAATAATTTTATACTTTTTATCACTACTGTCCACTTAAAAGAAGTTGAAAGATAGTTGATTATAATTTTGTTCTTTGACATATTGATTATCTGATTTATTAAACAGCTCTTTTACAGGAGTTTTATCCAATAATGAAATTTCTAAAACTTGTAAAATTTCATATATCGGTCGGTCGATTTGTAAATTATGACCTACAATTGTTATCAAACAGCATGAAATTATTGCAGAGTAAATTTGAATTCTGACGGCATTTTCAGTTGTTCCCCAAAATGGCTTTATTTTCAAGTGTTGTTTTATCCATTTGAAGAACAGCTCTATTTGCCACCGGTTTTTATAGAGTAGAGCTATCTGCAATGATGTCAATTCCATATTGTTGGAAAGAAAAACAAATGTCCGGTTCATTTCCCTATCATAGAAGACGACTTTTCTTATGAACAGGCAGAAAATTGAAGGTTCTTTTTGGCTCTGACTACAAAGAAAGACTCTAATTGCGTAATCTTGTAAAGTCGCATGAAATATACGTAACCCCTGTCAAAATATAGTAAGCCCTGACTTCATAAGGGATTACATCCATGGCGTTCACATCATTTACCGTTGCCGCTGTAATATGGACGAAAACAGGTATTTGGGTGATAATCTCAAAAAGGGTATGCAGTTTGACGCCGCCTTTGGTTTTCCTGAATTTAGCCCACCAAAATACGGACAGACATAAGTCGATAGTAGTCGAATCAAAAGCATAAATTTTCGCTTTTATTTCGAAAGCGTCGTTAACAAGCTTTTTCCCTGCTACCTCTATCAGGTGATAGGCAAATTTCTCGAAAATTTTACTTCCCCGCCTCTCGTTTGCTTTGGACAGATTACTGCGGGTATATGCTGTCCGAATCCCAAATGGCAGCTTTTGCTGCTATGTGCTTCAACAGCTGCAATCAGATCCCGAAAGCTGTCCCTGCCTGCGAGTTGTCCGAAAATCATCGCCAGAAGTTGATTCCGACAGGTAAAATGTTTTGACATATTGTTGCCCTCATATTTTTCGACGATGGCGTCGAAAACACGCCGGGGTAAAAACTCGGTGAGCTGAGCGAATACATATTTGCCGTAATTCATTGTTTGAAAATTTTGATTATTTCAAGCAACGTTGTCGATTCAAATCGTCACGCACAAAAAATGATCATAATTGACAGATTATCAATATTTAAAAAGAACTCCTTTTATTTTTTACTGGACAGCATTGACTTTTTATTTCAAAACAAAAGTATAAAACAAAGCACATTCGATAGGATAATTATGTATCAAAAAATAGAAATATATTCTCATTAACAATATAAACTTGTTTTTCTATCTTTATTAATGTATTATATATCAACTTATTGAATTTTTTATAGGGTATATACATATTAACGGATCAGCAGTATTATATTACTAAATATATTAAAAATATAGTACACAAAGAAAGAACAATATAATTATTCTTTATCCACCATATATTTTAAAAAAAATAGATAAATAATAAAACCATGTTTTAACGAAAGGATGTACTATTTCAATCTCCTATAAGTCTTTATCTACTTTAGAAACAGAATCAACCGATTCGCCAAAAAAAAGGAGAAAAATTTAAATCATAAGTCATTGTGTTTCTTTACGCATCTGATGAAAACGAATATGAGTGAATTTAGGAGATGGATTTGCCTAAATAAATCCCAAAATTCATTCGAAAGCCAAACAATAAGGGATGATGAAACGTTGTAAAAAACAGATTTAAAGAAAAATCCTCTTTGATATTTTAACAACAAACACCGAGTGAACAAACATGATGAGAAAAATTGTATTTGCAACAAACAACCGGCATAAACTGGACGAGATTCGAAAAATCACCGAAGGGAAAATAGAAATTCTCAGCCTGAACGACATTGGCAGCCACGACGAGATTGAGGAAACAGGCAACACATTAGAAGAAAATGCCCTCATCAAAGCCCGATTCATAAAAAATAAATACGGATACGATTGTTTTGCCGAGGATACAGGTTTAGAAGTGGAAGCCATAGGAAATGCTCCCGGTGTTTACTCGGCACGTTATGCGGGGGAAGCTTGTCGGGCCGAAGACAATATCAACAAACTACTCGATAATCTCAAAGGCATTGAAAATCGAAGGGCGCGATTCCGTACAGTAATTGCTTTGTTGTTGAACGGCAAAGAATACTTTTTCGAAGGCGAAATTAAGGGACATATTATCGAAGAGAAAAGAGGTTCTTCCGGTTTCGGTTACGATCCGGTATTTGTTCCTGACGGTTACGAACAAACATTTGCCGAATTGGGAGAGGAAATTAAAAACCGCATCAGTCACCGTTCCATTGCCACACAAAAACTGGTGAATTTTCTTTTAACTTGAGTATAAAAACAAACAAAATCGAGGCTATGCCTGAAAAATTATTCCAAATAAGGAGTGAAATTTCGGTTCGCCATAAAACCGGGATTGGAAAACAATAAAAGGGGGTAAGGCGTTACATAAATAACATAAGGAGTTATCCGGACAATAATTTTTATAAACCCAAATTTCTATGTCAACAATCATCCACACCGGCATCATTGGTTTCGGCCTTTCAGGCAGAGTATTTCACGCACCGTTTATCGACGTGCTGGAAGGTTTCGAACTTACCAAAATCAGTACGGCTAATCCCGAGAGCATCCGTATGATCGAAGAACGTTACCCGGTTACGGCTATTGTACCCGACGGAAAGGGCATTATCGACGATCCTGAAATCGATTTGGTGATCGTAACATCTCCCAATGAGGTTCACTTTCACTGGGCACGCGAAGCATTACTCGCAGGAAAACATGTCGTCGTTGAAAAACCATTTACGGTCAGCGTAGCCGAAGCCGACGAACTCATCGAAATTGCCAAACGACAAAACAAAATCCTGTCGGTTTACCACAACCGTCGTTTCACAAGCGACACCAAAACAGTAAAAAAATTGCTTGCCGGCGGATTGCTTGGAGAAGTGAAAGACTACGAGACGCATTTCGACCGTTACCGTCCCGACCCTCGTCCCAATGGCGCATGGCGTGAAGAACCTCATCCCGGATCGGGCATTTTTTATGATCTCGGTTCGCATCTCATCGACCAGGCACTCTACTTTTTTGGTATGCCTCGGGCTGTAACGGCCGAAATTTATTCGCAACGTCCCTGGGCAAAAGCCGATGACCGATTCGATGTACGCCTCCATTATCCCGCATTCACGGCAACGCTCAAAGCAAGTATGTTGTGTCGCATACCAGGTCCTACCTACCTGATTCATGGAACCAAAGGTTCGTATGTGAAATATGGCCTCGATGTGCAGGAAGAAAACCTCGACAAGGGAGCGATTCCCAACACCAAAGACTGGGGACGAGAGCCTGAAAGCATATGGGGGACCCTATATACGGAAATAGAAGGAATAAAAATACAGGGGAAAATAGAAAGCGAAAACGGAGATTATCGCGAATTCTTCATCAATCTGCGCGATGCCATCTGGGGTAAAGCCGAACTTGCAGTGAAACCCGAAGAAGCGCGAAACGTGATCCGCATCATAGAACTGGCTTTTCAAAGCAATAAGGAAAAAAGAACGCTGGAAGTGAGCTAACGAATTGCTTCCGTCAGTTTTCTTACTGCCTCGTCAATGGAATTTTCTATTCCCAACAGCGACACAAACTTGCTGCCGATGATGGCACCCGAAGCCTCCTCGCATGCAGCATCAAAGGTAACTTTGTTGGATATGCCGAAACCGATCAAACGCGGATGACGCAACTGCATGGCATTTACGCGGCGAAAATACGCCAGATTGGCATCACTGAAAGCATTTTTTGCACCGGTTACCGATGCCGACGACACCATATAGATAAACCCGCCGGTATTTTCGTCGATCAGTCGAATGCGTTCTTCCGATGTTTCTGGGGTAATGAGCATAATCACATGCAATCCGTATTGCTCGGCGACATCTTTATACGATTCCACATATTCGTCAAAAGGCAAATCGGGAATAATCAGGCCGTCGATGCCGCACTCGGCTGCGGTTTTGAAGAATCTTTCCGTCCCAAACTGAATGATGGGATTCAGATAACCCATCAGAATGAGCGGAATGCTTACTTTCTGACGAATATGGGCAAGTTGATTGAAAAGTAATTTCACGCTCATGCCGTTCTTCAACGATTGAGTACTTGCCGACTGAATTACCGGCCCGTCGGCCAAAGGATCGCTGAAAGGAACGCCAATCTCAATGAGATCTACTCCGTTCTCAGCCAACGATTCGATAATGGAAACAGTATCATCCAACCGGGGATATCCGGCCGTAAAAAATACCGAAAGAATGCCGTTTTTCTTTTTGTCAAACAATTGATCTATTCTGTTCATTTTCTAATTTTTTCTATAAACGATTGCAATAATGCCGTATCTTTATATCCGGGCGATATTTCAAAGCAACTGTTCAGGTCGATGCCCATAAACATCGGATGCGAAAAAGCTTTGATGGCCTCCACATCGTCGGGCGATATGCCTCCGCTCAGCAAAAAAGGCACCTCTCCCCGATAATCCGAAAGCACATCCCAATCAAATTTCCTTCCCGATCCACCATAACCTGAAGTGTGGGTATCGAAAAGAAAATAATCGCAGCACTTCTCGTAAAGCCGTACTTTTTTTACGGGAAACCGCTTTTCAGGATCGATGCTGAACGCCTTCATCACTTCAAATCCATCCAACTGCAAGACCCTGCAATAGGAAGGAGATTCACTCCCGTGCAACTGAATCACCTGAATGAAATTTCGGGAAGAAGTTTCCCTCACAATATCCTCTTGTTCGTTGACGAAAACCCCTACTCGTTTCACATCGAATGAAAAATTCTTGAATCCCAACGGGTGATCCATATAGCGTGGCGATTTCGGATAAAACACAAAACCCATCCAGTCTATACCCAGCTGCTCCACTGCATGAATGTTCTCCTCATCACGCATTCCGCATACTTTGATAATCAAGTTTTTGTTGAAAGCCATAAAAATTTAAAAATCTTTCTTTAGTTCGCGGACAAATGCACCTAAACTTGCGCCGGGATTGACGGTCTTCATAAAATTCTCTCCGATAAGAAAACCTCGATAACCCGCTTCACGCAATTCGCGCACAGTCGTTGGCGACGAAATTCCGCTCTCCGAAACCCATAAAGCCTCCTTGGGAAGAATGCGCGTCATTTGAAACGATCTCTCTGCATGGGTTACAAAGGTACCTAAATTTCGGTTATTGATACCGATGAGAGGATGCGAAGAGATGTAATCCGTTTCTTTCTCGTCGTGAAGTTCCAGCAGCACTTCCAGCCGAAGCTCTTTCGCAATTTCAGTAAATCTCCTGCACTCTTCCTTGCTGATGGCCGCAGCAATAAGCAAAATGGCATTTGCTCCCAACAACTTGGTTTCGTAAATCTGATATTCGTCTATAATGAACTCTTTTCGCAGTACAGGAAGGTGAGTCACCGAGGCAGCCGTTTCCACATCCAGAGCCGTTCCTCCAAAAAAACGCTCATCGCTAAGCACCGACAAAGCCGCAGCGCCATTCACTTCGTAGCTTTGAGCTATCGGTTTTACATCGGCGCATGCATTGATCCAACCTTTACTTGGCGAACGGCGTTTAAACTCGGCAATGATACCGCTGTCGGAATTTTCCAATGCCGATTTCAACGAACGCGCTTCAACCGTTTTCTTCTCCAATAACCGGCAGATCTCGTTTATGGGGCGACGTTTTTTCTGCTCCTCAACTTCTATTCGTTTATGAGCAACGATTTCCTCGAGTACATCTTTCATGCTGTCATCCTTTATTCAGTTCCACAAACTTTTCCAGGGTTTTAAGAGCCTTCTTGCCATAGAGCGATTCTCGGGCAATTTCGATACATTCCTCAATCGATTTGTCCTGTTCAACGGTTTGAATGGCAAAAGCAGCATTGATCACAACTACATCGCGTTGTGCCCCGGTACCTTCTCCATGAAGCACATCTCTGAAAATCCCGGCTGCTACCTCCACCGTATTTCCTCCATCCAATTCATGTTGTTGCACCCGCTTAAAACCGAGATCCTCAGGCATGAAAAGCTGCTCGCCTTTGGTGGATACCACTTTGAATTGGTCGGTAAGCGAAATTTCGTCGTATCCATCCAGCGTATGCACAATGCAAAAGTGCTTTTTCCCTTCCTGATAAATATAACTGTAAAGTCTCATCATGGACAAATCGTACACACCCAGCATCTGGTAGTCGGGTTGCACCGGATTTACCAACGGACCCAATACGTTGAAAAAGTTACGGACGCCCAAGCTTTTTCTTACGCCGGCCACCGCTTTCAGTGCAGGGCTGAATAACGGTGCATGCAAATAGGCAATATGGCATTGTTCCATGCTCCTGCGCAACGTATCGATGTTGGTAGTAAATTTTACTCCTTGCTGCTCAATAACATTGCTTGCCCCACTGATGGAGGTGGCACCATAATTGCCGTGTTTTACCACGTTGTAACCTGCACCTGCAACCACAAAACACGCTGCAGTAGAAATATTGAACGTATTTTTGCCATCGCCGCCCGTCCCCACGATGTCCAACGGTTGATAATCCGACAAATCGGCCGGCACACGCATCTCCAGCAAGGCATCACGAAATCCGAGAATTTCGTCTACCGAAATGCTGCGCATCAGAAATGAAGTAATGAGGGCGGCAACTTGCGATTCGGGCACATTCCCGCCAACAATGTCAAAAAGAACCTTTTTGGCTTCCTGACGCGAAAGGTATTGATAATCGAATATTTTATATAGCGTTTCTTTCATTGTCGTTTATGTTTAAAAAATTTTGAATAATAGTGATTCCCTGTGGCGTAAGAACGGATTCGGGATGAAACTGAACACCGTGAACGTCGAGTTTTTTATGTTTGATGGCCATAATGTTGTTTTCATCATCAACAGCCGTAATTTCAAGTTCACCGGGAAAATCGTCACGGGAAATGATCCACGAATGGTATCTCCCTACCTGGAATTCCGAGGGTAATCCTTCGAATAGAGGATCTTCCTTCACAATATGGGCAATTGTCTGCACGCCGTGAAAGACAAAAGGAATATTTTCCAGTTTTGCACCAAAGACCACACCTATGGCCTGATGCCCCAAGCACACGCCAAGCATGCTTTTAGTAGGTGCATAACGTTTAATCAGCGGAAGCATATCCCCTGCTTCTTCGGGTATTCCGGGACCGGGCGAAAGAATGATTTTATCGTACTGCTCTACCAAATCCAAATCAACCTTGTCGTTGCGAACCACATCTACACCGGTGTATCCAAGCGATCTCACCGCATGAACCAAATTATAGGTAAAGGAGTCGTAATTGTCGAGAATAAGAATTTTCTTCATTTTCTTTTACTATTAAACATTAACCAAAGAGGATGCCCTATCAATGGCTTTTTTCAAAGCACCCAATTTGCTGTTGACTTCCTGCAATTCATACTCGTCGCTGCTTTGTGCCACAATACCTGCTCCGGCCTGATACCAGAGTTCGTTGTTGCGGCTTACAAAAGTGCGGATGGTAATAGCTTGGTTGAGATCACCATTTAATCCGATAAACCCGATGCAACCTCCGTAGGCACCCCGATTGTGCTTCTCGATCTCGGAAATAAGTTGCATGGCGCGCACTTTGGGTGCTCCCGAAAGCGTGCCGGCAGGAAAAGTATCGAAAAAGGCCTTGATGGGATCGGTGCCCTCGTCGAGTGTGCCGCTCACACGCGAAACCAGATGAATAACATGTGAGTAAAACTGCGGTTCTTTATAGAAATCGACCTTTACATCGTGTGCATTTCTACTCAGATCGTTTCTGGCAAGGTCGACCAGCATGACATGCTCTGCATTCTCTTTGGGGTCGTTCATCAGAAACTCCATCGCCTTCATATCTTCCTTATAATTTCCGGTACGGCGGGTTGTACCGGCAATGGGATCGATGCTGATTCGGGAACCTTTAATTTTGCAGTGCGTTTCGGGAGAAGAACCGAAAATGCGGTATCCGCCAAAATCGAAATAAAACAGATAGGGCGAAGGATTGATGGAACGCAATGTCCGGTACACCTTGAAATCGTCGCCCGAGAATCGTTGAACGAAACGGCGCGAAAGCACAATCTGAAAGACATCTCCCCGAAGACAATGTTGCACGCCACGACGCACATCGGCCTTGAATTCCTCATCGGTAATGGTGCTGTATTCCTCTCCTTCGGGAAAAAAGTTGTACAACGCAACATTACGGACATTCATCAGCAACTCCACACGCGAGAGCCGACTTTCTTCTCCATCGCGAAGAAGCTCAACAATAGTGATTTCGTCCTTAAAGTGATCGAAAATCAGCATGTAGCGATAAAGAATGTACAGCATATCGGGGGCATCGCTGCGTTCTTCCTTGCTTTCGCGAACGGGAATATTTTCGGTATATTTCACGCAATTAAAAGTGGTATATCCAAACAATCCACAAGCATCACTATGTTCGCCTTCCACTTTTATCTGTTGAAGGAAACCGCTCAATGCGTCGGAAATCGTAAAAGACGCAGACAGCGGGCGCATTTCTTTTTCCCCATCGGGAAATTTCATCGTACACATACCCCGATTTACATCGACAGAAGCTATGGGTTCTAGTCCGATGTAAGAGGTGCTATTTTCGTTGGCATGGAAATCGGAACTTTCCAGCAATGCCGATTGCGGAAAAGCATCGCGCACTTTCAGATAAATGCTCACCGGCGTATGAAGGTCGCCAAGAATTTTTTTAGTATGGGTATGAAAATTGTAAGACATATCGTAATGATTTAGTTGCTAAATTAATCCATATATTTAAGATAGGTGTCCATATCCTTATCGCCTCGCCCCGATAGTGTAAGCACTACAATATCGGAAGACGAAAATTCCACTTTATCCAATGCTGCCAAAGCGTGAGCCGACTCCAATGCAGGAATAATCCCCTCATTTCGTGTCAAATTGAAAGCAGCTTTCAATGCCTCATCATCGGTAATGGCCAATACCCTGGCACGCTGTTGTTTTGCCAAATGGGCATGAATAGGACCGATACCCGGATAATCCAGCCCGGCAGAAACGGAATACGGTTCAACAATCTGTCCATCCTCGGTTTGCATGATGAGGGTTTTGCAACCGTGCAATACACCAATTTTTCCTAACTGAATGGTGGCAGCAGAGTAGCCGCTGTCAATGCCTTTTCCTCCCGCTTCAGCAAGCACAATCTTGACATTCTCGTTATCCAAATACTCATAAATTGTTCCGGCAGCATTGCTTCCCCCACCAACACACGCGAAAAGATAATCGGGAAAATCGCGTTCTTCTTTTTCTGTGAGTTGTTTTTTAATCTCTTTGCTGATAACCGACTGAAGTCGGGCTACCATATCGGGATAAGGATGAGGACCAATAGTCGATCCGATCACATAATGCGTGTCTTCGGGATGACTGCACCAGTCGCGAATAGCTTCGTTTGTAGCATCTTTCAATGTCATGTTTCCTGAAGTAACGGGAACCACTGTCGCTCCTAACATTTCCATTTTTTTTACGTTTGGAAACTGCCGTTCCACATCGGTTTTCCCCATATAAACCGTACAAGGCATCTGCATGAGTGCGCACACCGTTGCCGTAGCTACTCCATGTTGACCGGCTCCGGTTTCTGCAATAATGCGGGTTTTGCCCATCCTTCGGGCAATAAGCACCTGCCCTATGGCATTATTGATTTTGTGAGCACCGGTATGATTGAGGTCTTCCCGTTTAAGATAAATCTTACAACCATGCCGTTCAGAGAGTTGTTTGGATAAATACAACGGTGAAGGACGCCCGACATAATCGCGTAACAACGCTTGAAATTCCTGTTGAAAGCTATCGCTTTCCATAATATCAAGGTAAGCTTGCTGTAAATCTTCCACGCATTTGTGAAGAATTTCGGGTACATAAGCTCCGCCAAATTCGCCATAATACCCTTTTTCGTTTACTGTAAATTGATTCATAATGAAAAAACGTTTATTTGTAAATATCCCTAAAAACGAAAAAACCTGTCGCAAGGTGCGACAGGCTTTCTGATCTTTATTCTATTGCTTACTTCAAAAAACACGGATGCTTCCCTTACGACTTTGTGAGTTGTAAGTGACGCCACCAATATCTGTTTGAAAGTAGATAATTCATTTCCCTTTAATTTTCTTGCAAAAGTATATGAGAGAAAAATAAAATGCAATATATTTACATACTTTAACCTAGAATTTATAGCGCTTCGGCTTCAAATCCGGTTCGTTTGATGGTCTTAATAATGTCATCCACCGAAAGTTCATCGGTTTCCACGGTCAAAATTTTGTCGGGATGTTCGATATCTACTTTCCATGAAAGTATACCTTTCTTCTTATCCAGAAACGGTTTTACTTTTGATACACAATTGGAGCAATGGATATTGGTTTTGAATCGTAATGTTTTCATATCTTTTTTGATTTTAATCGTAAACTATTGGTTACCACACTTACCGAACTCAACGCCATTGCAGCACCGGCAATCATGGGGTTGAGCATAAACCCGTTGAACGGATACAACACTCCCGCAGCAATGGGGATGCCGATAGCGTTGTAAATGAATGCCCAGAAGAGATTTTGTTTGATCACCTTGGCAGTTTGTTTCGATAGGTGGATCGCTTTGGGTACTTTGGTGAGATCAGACGAGATGATGGTCATTTTTGCCACATCCATCGCAATATCGCTGCCTTTGCCCATGGCGATGCTGACGTCGGCCTGCGCCAATGCTGCACTGTCGTTGATACCGTCGCCCACCATCGCCACTATCTTTCCCTGCTGTTGCCATTTTTTGATAAGCTCCGCTTTTTCATCGGGATGCACGTTGCCTTTATAGGAAGTTATACTCAGCTGCCGCGCCACCTCGGCAACCGCTTTTTCGTTATCGCCGGTGTATATAGCCACTTCTATGCCCATCTGTTGCAATTGCTCGACAGCCTCCTTAGAAGTAGGCTTCAACTGATCGGTAAGGGCAATTAGGCACAATACCCTCTCTTCATCGGCAAAAAGCGAAACGGTACGGGCTGCCTCCATCTCACGGACAATCAGGGTTTGCAAATGGAAAGGAACAGGTACATTTTTCGATGAAATAAAGGCTTCATTGCCTACATAATACTTCTTCCCATAATAAACGCCTTCGACTCCTTGTCCGCTAACATGCGCAATTTCCACGTTCTCAAGAAGTGAGCAGCCATCCTGCAATTCGGCTACGATAGCTTCTCCCAATGGATGCCCCGATTTGTATTCGATGCTGTACAGTACATTGCGCCATAATGGCTCAACATCAGCCAACCATTTCATGGAAGTAACCACCGGTCTGCCCTCAGTAAGGGTTCCTGTTTTATCGAGCACCACCACGTCGATATCTTTCGCCAATTCCAAACTCTCTGCATCTTTAATAAGAATACCTTCTTCGGCTCCTTTACCAATGGCCACCATGACGGCAGTAGGTGTGGCCAATCCGAGAGCACACGGACACGCAATCACCAGCACCGTGACCATTGCCAAAAGTCCGTGAACAACGCCGTTTTCGCCACCAAAAATAAGCCAGCCAACAAAACTCACCAGAGCAATACCAATTACCACAGGAACAAAAATTGCGGCAATCTTGTCCACCAGTGCCTGTACCGGGGCTTTACTTCCACGCGCTTCGTCCACCAATTTTATGATATGTGCCAACAACGTATCTTTACCTACCTTTTGCGCACGGAAGTAAAAACTACCTTGTCGGTTCAATGTGCCGGCAAATACCTTATCGCCGGGTTTCTTTTCCACGGGAATGGGTTCGCCACTGATCATGCTTTCGTCAACAAACGAGACTCCTTCCGTTACTTCACCATCCACGGCTATGCGTTCACCGGGCTTCACCAACACAATATCGCCCACGGCAACATCCGAAATAGGGATTTCGATCGGCATGCCATCTTTTACAACTACTACCGTTGAGGGCTGCAGTCCCATCAGTTTTTTGATGGCTTCGGAAGTATTTTCTTTTGCTCTTTCTTCCAACAGTTTTCCGAGTAAGATGAAAGCAATGATTACGGCCGATGCCTCAAAATAGACATGAGCTTCCAGTCCTTTGTTTTCCCAAAACTGAGGGAAAAGCGTGTTGAAAACGCTAAAGAGATACGAAATGCCGGTACTCAATGCCACCAGCGTATCCATGTTTGCCGAACGATGTTTTGCCTGTTTCCATGCCCCAACGAAAAAACGACGCCCAAAAACAAACAGCACCGGAGTAGCCAATGCCCACATGATATAGTTCGCATATGGCCAATGCATAAAAAACATGCCGATGAAGACAATCGGTACCGATAATAGAAGCGCACCAATGGTTTCGTTTTTGAGTTTGCGATAATTTTCCCTGTGTAAACGTTCCACATTCTCGACCGACAATTCGTCGTCCTCAATCAACATATCGTAGCCGATTTCCTGCAGAGCCTGACGCATTTTTTGAGGGGAAGTAATATCGGGAAGATATTCAACAGTCCCTTTCTCATTGCCGTAATTGACCGAGGCATTTAAAACGCCGGGCACAAATGCGAGGATGTTTTGAGTTGCAGCTGCACAAGCAGCACACGTCATATTCAGCACAGGATAGGAACGTTTGTCGGTATATACCTCTCCACCGCTTTCACGAACAGCCGCCACGATAGCACGAATAATATCGGCTTCGCCATCGGAAAATTCGGGGTCGATGTCGAAAACCAACTTTCCTGATTTTTTGTCTATTTCTACCGAAATGATTCCTTTAACAGAAGGTATAACCGATTTAAATCGTTCTTCATCGACAGGATATTTCGATAACCTAATGTTCATGAAACTTCCCCTTTCTTCTATTGTAAGAAAACAATTTGTAAGGGATTAAGTTCAAGCTGCTACAACCTGCAAAAAAGAAATTTATTGCTATATAATGGTTACCCCTTTTCAATATTAAATTTTTTCACGAAAATACTTATCATTATTCAGCAAATAAACGTACATTTGTGTGAAATTAAAACTTATAAGAACATGATAACATTTATCATCTGTCTCGCGATTTTAATTTTGGGTTATGTTTTTTATTCAAAATTTATCGAACGAACATTTGGTGCAGATCCCGATAAACCAACCCCCGCTTATAAACTCAACGACAACGTAGACTATATTCCCATGCCATGGTGGCGTGTATTTCTCATTCAATTTCTGAATATTGCGGGATTAGGTCCTATTTTCGGAGCAATAGCCGGTGCAATGTGGGGACCTGTTGCTTTTGTTTGGATTGTTTTTGGAACCATCTTTGGCGGGGCCGTGCACGATTACCTCTCCGGAATGTTATCGATCAGGCATAACGGATTGAGCATAACCGAGATCATCGGTATCTATTTGGGACTTACAGCTAAACAAGTCATGCGGTTGTTTACAATTGTATTGATGGTATTGGTAGGGGCGGTTTTTATTACAGGGCCTGCAAACATTCTGGCCGGCTTGACTCCCGCTTATGCAAGCATGAATTTTTGGGTTGCTATCATTTTTATTTATTATATCCTGGCTACCCTTCTTCCGATCGATAAAATTATAGGGAAGATCTACCCCTTATTTGGTTTTGCATTGTTATTTATGGCAGTAAGTTTAATTTCGGCCCTTTTTATAAAAGGATATCAAATACCCGAACTTACAGCCGAAAACTGGCATAATTTCCACTATAACAGTGAGCAATTTCCCGTTTTCCCGATGCTGTTTATTTCGATCGCTTGTGGGGCTATTTCCGGTTTTCATGCCACGCAATCGCCTTTAATGGCACGATGTATAAAAAACGAAAAAGAAGGTCGCAGAGTTTTCTATGGTGCGATGGTTGTAGAAGGAGTTGTTGCCCTAATATGGGCTGCTATCGGGATGAGTTTTTTCGGTGGAGTCGAAAAATTGAATGAGGTAATGGTTGCCCATCAAGGGAATGCAGCATGGGCGGTCAACGAAATATCCAATTCGTTGCTTGGCAAATTCGGAGGAATACTGGCTATTTTGGGTGTAGTTGCGGCTCCCATAACCTCGGGAGATACCGCATTTCGTAGTGCGCGCCTGATTGTTGCCGATGTTCTTAAAATGAAGCAAGGCCCCATGATAAACCGATTGTTGATAACTGTACCGCTGTTTATTGTTGGCTTTCTTTTAACCCAAATCAATTTCGATATTATTTGGAGGTATTTCGCATGGGCCAATCAAACACTTGCCACAGTGGTACTTTGGACAATAACAATATATTTGATTCTCAATAAAAAAAGATAT
>Ga0172382_10004977_pt1 | contig 20057 bp, 22 predicted proteins | sample Leawel138RmetaG_FD_122245 | JGI IMG/M metagenome (GOLD analysis project Ga0172382, IMG submission 122245) | Leachate microbial communities from a municipal landfill in Southern Ontario, Canada - Leachate well 138R metaG | ecosystem: Engineered > Solid waste > Landfill > Unclassified | place... | reverse complement strand
GTCTCCTTCGACCTGCAGAACGGCCCCAAGGGTCCGCAGGCGAGCAACGTCGTCGCCCAGTAAGCCAGAACCGTTTCACGTTCTGACCGAAGAACCCCGCCCCTGGCGGGGTTCTTCGTTTTCAGGGACGAAAATTCCCGCTCCGCCGATAAACACCCATAAGGCCCCGTCACCCGGGGCGATCACCACACCCCATCCGGTTACGTCATCCGCCGTCGCGCTCACGTTGGGGATTCATTCAGAGTTTCATTCGCGTCCATTGGCGTTCATTTGCGGACCCGCCTTTCTTAAACGTCGAGTCGTGTAACACGGAAGCGGCCATCGTCGGCCAGCGTGGTGACACGGGCGTAATGCCGCCGCGCCACCTTTTCGATGGGAAGAAAGGCATTGGTGACAAATAGCGCCAGACCGCCGACAGCGGTGAGGCGGCGCGCCGCGGCAACAAAACGCTCGGTGAGGTCGCGCTCGACGCCGAAGCCCTGGTGAAAGGGTGGATTGCACAGCACCAAGTCGAACACCCCCGCGATGCCTGCGCCGCAATCGGCGGCCAGCACCTCGCCGGTGATGCCCTGTGCGGCAAAGTTGGCGCGGCAGGCCAGCACCGCCGCAGCGTTGTTGTCGCTGGCCACCACCTGTTGCGGTTGCAACCTGTGCCAAGCCTGCAGCGACAGATAGCCATAGCCGCAACCTAGGTCACACACCCGCTGCACCGTTGCCTGTGACAGATGCGCTACCAGCAGGGCGCTACCGGCATCCACCTTGTCCCAGCCATACAGTCCCGGCTTGGTGAGATAGCTTAGCGTGCCGTCTTCCACCGCCGGACGCAGCAGCGTGTAATTCCGATCATCCAGCGCCCCACCAAGGACCTCGCCACGACGGATCACCGCCAGGTACTCGTTGCCCATCTTCTTGAAATCGAGCACCCCGCCCAGCCGCTCCGCCGCATGGCGGGCATAGGTCTTGATACCCTGCTGCTTGGCGCCGGCGAGCAGGAGACGGCCGCCGCGGGCGAGCCGCTCCGCCGCCGCATTGATGATGTGATGCACCACCGGCTTTTCCTTGGCGACGCGAAAGAAGATCGCATCCAGGCTGCCCGCCGGCCAGGGCGTGAAATCAAAATCGGAAAACTGCGCCGTCCAGCCGGCTATCCTCATCTCCTCGCTCACATCGACACGGTTGGACAGCACGGCCACGGCCCCGTTGGACACCGGCATGCCCGCCCCGCCGCCGTGTTCGTCCAGCACCCACAGCGCCGGGGCGGTCTGGGCCCGGATATGGGGAAACAGCAGCGCCAGAGCACCGTCATGGCTCATCTCAGCGCCTCCACTTCCACATCCTGCAGGGCGCGGTACTGTCCCGGCGCCAGCGCCGGGTCGAGCACCACCGCACCGATGGCCTCGCGGTGCAGCGCAATTACGCAATTACCCAACGCAGCGAACATACGCTTGATCTGGTGATAGCGCCCCTCGTGCAGGGTGACGCGCACCTCGGTCGGCGCCAAGATGTCCAGCCGTGCCGGCAACGTCGGCTGGTCCTCGCCCTTGAGCATGAGTCCGGCGGCGAAGCGCACGACGGCATCCGCAGCCAGCGGCTCGGCCAGGGTGGCGCGATAGACCTTGTCGCGGTGGCGGCGCGGTGCGGTGATACCGTGTGACCAGGCCCCGTCGTCGGTGAGCAGCACCAGGCCGGTGGTATCGATATCGAGCCGGCCCACCGGATGCAGCAACCCGCGGCGCGGCTCGTCCAGCAGGCTCAGCACAGTGGCATGGGTGCCGTCGCTGGTGGAGCACACCACGCCCAAGGGCTTGTGGAGCATGAAATAGCGCAGGCCAGGGAGGGCGAGTGGCTGGCCGTCCAACTCGACGCGGCTGCCGGCGGGAAGGTGCAGGTCTGCAGCCTTGACCACCAGGCCGTCCACACGCACGGCGCCGCGCCTCAACAGCACACGCACCGCCGCCCGCGACACCCCGGCCGCCTGGCTGACATAGCGGTCCAACCGCATCTTGCCTTCTGCTTTCATCCCCGTTTCTGCCTCACCCGAAAACCGCGGCATTCTAGCAGCCTGCCGGATTTTGGGCCGTTCCGCTGCATGGGTGTGGGCACGGCCCACGTCCGCGCACAATGCGCCGACGGCAAAACTTGATTATTACCGTCAACATCTCTATAGCTTTAGTTACCCTTTCCCACTGCAGGCGCACAACGCGCCGGGAGGCTGCCATGAACCGCAGGCTCTATTTCCTGTTTCCCGATCAGGTACTCGCCCGCCACGCCGTCGACAATCTGCTCGATGGTGCCGGCGTCGATGCCCGCCACATTCACACCATCGCCTGCAGCGACGTGCGCATCGACCGCCTGCCCCACCCCACCCGGCAGCAGAGAAGCGATCTCGCGGCACGGCTGGAGTCACTGTTGTGGAACGGCAATCTGGGGCTGTTCGGTCTGGCACTGCTAGTGTTGATCGCAGCCCTGGTCACGGGCGCCACCGGCTGGGTGATGGCGGCACTGCTGGTGATGGCGGCAACCTTTCTTGGCGGTGCCGTGTTCACCTACCGCGTCCCCCACGTCCACCTGGATGAATTCCGCAATGCCCTCGCCCACGGCGAGATCCTGTTGATGGTGGATGTACCGACCAACCGGGTAAAGACGGTAGAGGACTATATTCAGCATCACTACCCGGCGGCCGTACCGGGCGGCGCCAGCTGGAATGTGGAAGCCTTCGGACTATAGGGAAGAAACATGGACCACAAGGTTGACTTGCTGCTCAATGAGTTCGTCACCCACGACGTCAGACGCCTCGTCGTCAGCCGTCCCAAGGGTTTCGACTTCGTGCCCGGCCAGGGCGTGGAGCTGGCCATTGATACGCCGGAGTGGCGCACACAAGGCCGCCCCTTCACGCCCACCTCGCTGCCAGGCGACGGTGTGCTGGAATTCACCATCAAGGGTTATCCGGAACACCACGGCGTCACCGCGCAACTGCACCGCCTGCGCCCCGGAGCCAGGCTGCTGATGAGCAAACCCTTCGGCGCCATCCGCTATCAGGGTCCCGGTACCTTCATCGCCGCCGGCGCCGGCATCACCCCCTTCATGGCCATCCTGCGCATGCTCGCCGCCGAGGGCCGGCTGGACGGCCATCGCCTGATCTTCAGCAACAAGACCCCCGCCGATATCATCTGCGGCCAGGAACTGCACGGCTATCTGGGTGAGCGCAGCCAGTTGCTGTGCAGCCGCGCCACCGACTGCAATTGCCGCGGCGGCCGCCTCGGCTTCGACTTCCTGCGCAGCAATATCGACGACTTCAGCCAGCGCTTCTACGTCTGCGGCCCGCCGCCCTTCGTCAACTCAATCAACGCCGCCCTCATCGAGCTGGGCGCCGTGCCGGAAGGCTTGGTATTTGAGAAATAGCCCCCCTTGAGCTGGATCAGACGTGCCGCGCGTGGGCCGTGCTATGGTGACGACTCCCATTACGATCCGCCGCCATCATGCCCCTGGCCCCCATCGCCCTCTGCCTCTACCTGCTGATGCTGCCGGTCACCGGCATGGTGCCGGTGCTGCGCGAGCTCACCGGCGGGCGCTATCCGCATCTGTCCGACTTCGAGCAGCACCTGTTCATGTCCGCCAACATGGTCGGCGCGCTGCTGTTCGCGCCGCTGGCCGGACTGCTGTCCGACCTGTGGCGGCGGCGCAAGGCGATTATCGTCGCCGCCCTGGCACTGAACGCCTTTTCCCTGCTGATGCTGCTGCAGGACTGGAGCTACGGCATGTATCTGCTGTGGCGCTTCGTCGAGGGCTGCGCCCACATCACCGCCCTCAGTCTGTTGATGGCCCTGGCGGCGGACCAGGTGCGCGAACGCGGCAGCGGCGCGGTGATGGGCCTGGTCGGCGCCGCCATCAGCCTGGGCGTCGCCAGCGGCGCGCCGCTGGGCGGGCTCATCGGCCGCCACGGCGGTGGCGAGGCCGTGCTGACCTATGGCTTCCTCCTGCTCGCCCTGCTCACCCCCGTCGCCGCCATGAGCCTGCGCGAACGCACGGCGCAGCACGACCACGGCGGCCTCCATGCCCTGCTGCGCGCCCTGCCGCAAAACGGCGGCCTGCTGCTGCCCTACGCCTTCGCCTTCGTCGACCGCCTCACCGTCGGCTTCATCGTCTCCACCCTGTCGCTGTACCTGGCCACTGTGATCGGCTTGGACGCCGGCCGCATCGGCCTGGTGATGGCCCTGTTCCTGCTGCCCTTCTCCCTGCTCACCTGGCCTGCCGGCCTGCTGTCACGGCGCTGGAACCCGCTGTGGATGATGCTGGCCGGTAGCGCCGCCTATGGCCTCACCCTCGCCGCCATCGGCTACGTCGACAGTGGTCACATCCCCTGGCTGATGTTCGCCGGCGGCGTGATGGCCTCGCTCATGTACGCCCCCTCCCTGGTGCTGGTGGCCGATCGGTCGCGTCCGGAACACAAGGCCCTGGCCATGAGCGGATTCAACTTCGCCGGCTCCCTCGGCTTCGTCCTCGGCCCCCTCAGCGGCGGCGCCTTGGTCGGTCTGTTCGGCGCCTACCCGCCTGCCTTCCTCGTCGTCGGCGGCCTGGAAATCCTCTGCGTCCTGCTGTTCCTCCCCCTGGCCGTGCGGCAACGGAAAAAAAATGCTTCAACAACCTATTGACAGCGCCGCCGCTTTGCCGAAAATGCGCGACATTACGATCCCGAACCCAACCCGAGAGACCAAATGTCCGACAACACCCTGTGGTACGGCTACCTCGACGCCGGCGAACGCAGCTCCGCCGTGGCCATGGACAACCGCCTCAACACCGGCGATCCAACAACCGTCTACATCTTCAACCTGCAGCGCGGCGAGATCATCGAATACAAGCGCGCCATCGTGGAACCGAAACTGCGCGAACTGAAGGGCAAGGAACAGGAACTGGAAGCCGAACTGAAGAGTGCCTTCCGCAAGGCCCGCAACGGCTTCACCCCACGCGGCGCCAAGGTCGCCAACGTTCCCGAGAAGGGCCGCCCCGCCGCCCCGGCCAAGGCCGCCGCTGCCACCGTTGACTTCGGTGGTGGTGAAGACTATGACGAAGACGCCTTCATCGACGACGCCGGCGACGACGAAGACGACAGCGAATAAGACTTACCGCGCGCGCGTGACTCCCCACGGCGCGCGCCTCTCAAACTGCTCCTGAAACATCCCCGGCCTGGTTGCGCCTGGCAACCACGGCCAACCACGCCAAGTGCACAACATCGTGCCACGGCTTCTGGCTTGGCTCAGCCGTCACATCTCTCCGCTACCTACCCAGTGCATCAAGGCCGCGCAGCGGACAGCCCCGGATCGATCTGAGCCTGCATTTGCGCGTTAATCAGCCACGTCGACACATTTGATCTGAGGTTGGTTAATCAATGCATGACCATGCCAAAGAGCAACTAATTCAGATGCTTCGAAAAAGCATCAGCGAAGCAGCTATCGAACCAACCCCCTTTGGTGGTCTCGTCCGCCATGTCGAAAATGAAAAAATAGACACTGCTATTGCAAAACATGTTGGTGACAACATGGGAGATGGGTTTTCCTGGATATTTGTACCTAACTTCCAGTTTTCGGCATCAACCCGCCCGTTGCGCTGGCAAGTTGAACCCACGCGCCGGTTTCTTTCCGTTTTGAAGCCCGAATCTCACTAAACAATCCATGCGATACCCTGCAATACCAGCCAGGCCATCGCGCCGGCCAGCACGTCGTCCAGCATGATGCCGAAACCACCGTGCACATGCCGGTCCACCCAGCGGATGGGCCAGGGTTTGAGAATGTCGAACAGGCGGAACAGCAGGAAGCCCAGCAGCAGCCACGGCCAGCCGGCGGGCGCGGCGATCATGGTGATGAAGTAGCCCACGAATTCGTCCCATACGATGGAAGGATGGTCGTGCTCACCCAGGCGGTGAGCGGTGTAGCCGCACAGCCAGATGCCGAGCAACGCCCCCAGAACCACCACCGCGAGATAGATCGGCAGGCTCACGTCGCTCAGCAACAAGTACAAGGGGACTGCGGCGAGAGTACCGAAGGTGCCGGGCGCCTTGGCTGCGAGGCCGCTGCCGAAGCCTAAGGACAGCAAGTGGACCGGGTTGCGCAACAGGCGTGCCGTAGGTTGCATGGGATTAAGCGCCGAAGTGATCGAAACCGTGAAGTGAGTCTTCCAGCAGCGTGCCGTCGGGCTGATACAGGCGCAGCCCCGGCTCCGCCTCGACGTGGCCAATGACGTGGCAGCCGCACTCCAGCTTGGCGCACAGCCTCTCGACGGCGGCACGGCGCGTACGCGGCACGGTGAAGCACAGTTCATAGTCGTCGCCGGCACCCAGGGCATAGCGCCAGCGCTCGTGTGCGTCTGGCAGCAGGTTCTGCAACGCGGGAGACTGCGGCAACTGTGCCAGCTCCAGCCGCGCACCGACACCGCTGCGCTGCAGGATGTGGCCGAGATCGGCCGCCAGGCCGTCGGAGACATCGATGGCGGCACTGGCAATATCCCGCAGCTGCCGACCGGCCGCCACCCGCGGCTCGGGCCGATCCAACCGTCCGCGCAGATAACGGGTATCCGCATCGCCGGCCATGCGTTTGCCCAGGGCCAGTTCCAGACCGAGGCCGGCATCGCCCGGCGTACCGGTGACGTAGATCAGATCGCCGACCTTGGCGCCGTCCCGGCGCAGGGCTGCGCCCTGCGGCACGAAGCCGTGCAACTGCATGGAAATGACCTGGGGCCCGCGCACGGTGTCGCCGCCCACCAACTGCACGTGATAGCGAGAGGCAAGGGCATACAGGCCTGCGGCAAACCCATGCAGCCAGACCTCGTCTGCGGCGGGCAGGCTGAGCGCCAGGGTGGCCCAGGCCGGTTCCGCGCCCATGGCAGCGAGGTCACTCAGGCCCACGGCCAGCGCCTTGTGCCCCACGGCGGCGGCATCGGTGCCTGCCGGATAGTGCACCCCCTCCACCAGCGTATCTATGGACACCGCCAGCTCCATGCCCTCCGGCACACGCAGCAGGGCGCAGTCGTCGCCCACGCCCAGCGCAACGTCGCCGCGCCGCACGCCGCGCGCGGTGAAGTAGCGTTCGATGAGGTTGAACTCGGACAGGCTCATGGAAAAGTCCGCAGGTGAGGTGCGTGCCGCGCACCAGGAGAGCGACGTGCGATATGAAGAACCTTCGACAGAATGAACAAGATGTTCCAGGATGCACAAGATGAAACCGCATCCTGTGTATCTTGCGAAATCCTGTTCATCCTGTCCCTAATTTTGGCGCCATCGACTCCGGCGGTTCGTAGGGTGCGCACTGCGCACCCTACTCAGCGGGCTCTCATTTCCGCCGTGCGCACCTGGCGCGCCACCTTGTCCAGCACGCTGTTGACGTATTTGTGGCCCTGTTCGCCGCCGAATACCTTGGCCAGCTCCACCGCCTCGTTGATGACCACGCGGTAGGGCGTGTCGAGGCGGAACTTCAGTTCATAGCAGCCCATGCGCAGGATGGCGCGTTCCACCGGGTCCACCTGCGGCAGCGGACGATCAAGCAGCGGTGCGAGCAGGCCGTCCAGTTCGTCCAGACGTGCCGGCACCTCGTGCAGCAGCTCGTGAAAGAACTCCAGATCGGCCTTGCCCATCTCCCGCTCTTCCAGAAACTGGGTTTCGATCTCGCCCAGGTTCTGCGCGGTGAGCTGCCATTGATAGAGTGCCTGCACCGCACGCTGGCGGGCACGGCTGCGCGCCTTGCTCATGGTTATTTCATCTGTCCCAGCAGGTTCACCATTTCGATGGCGGAGAGGGTTGCCTCGGCGCCCTTGTTGCCCGCCTTGGTGCCGGCGCGCTCAATGGCCTGATCGATGGTGTCGACGGTCAGTACGCCGAAGGCGACCGGCACGTTGTGCTGCATCATCACCGCGGCCAGGCCCTTGGTGCATTCACCGGCCACGTACTCGAAGTGCGGGGTGCCGCCGCGGATCACCGCGCCGAGGGCGATGATGGCGTCGTACTTGCCGGCCTGGGCCATGCGCTGCGCCGCCAGCGGGATCTCGAAGGCGCCGGGAACGCGGACGATCTCGATGTTCTTGTCCACCGCACCATGACGGCGCAGGGTATCGAGCGCGCCTTCCAGCAGGCTTTCGACGATGAAGCTGTTGAAACGGCCCACCACGATGCCGAAACGGGCGTTGTTGATCACCATGCTGCCTTCGTAGGTCTTGATCTCGCTCATGATGCTTTCCTTGTTGCTGGTTAATTATGTTCTTGTCTCGCCCCGCGCAGGGCTGATCGTGTTCGCGGCAGGCTGCCCCAGGTCCGCGCCTATTCCTGCGATATGTATTCCACCACTTCCAGCCCGAAGCCCGGCAGGCCGTGCATGCGCTTGGGCGAACTCATCACCCGCATGCGGCGCACACCGAGATCGAGCAGGATCTGTGCGCCGATGCCGTAGGTGCGCAGGTCCGCCCCCTTGCCTTCACGCGGCAGGCTGACGCCCTCGTCCTCCAGCTGGTAGTCCTTGATGTGGCGCAGCAGTTCGTCCGCCGTCTCCTGCTGGCGCAGCACCACGGCAATGCCGCTGCCCTGCTTGGCAATGTACTCCAGGGCGCTGTGCAGGGGCCAGCCGCAATCGCTGCGCTGATTGGCAAACAGATCGCACAGGGTGTTCTGCATGTGCACGCGCACCAGGGTGGGCTCCTCGGCGCTGATCTCGCCCTTGACCAGGGCCAGGTGCATTTCGCGCTCGATGAGATCGCGGTAGGCCACCAGCTTGAACTCGCCGAACTCGGTGGGCAGCTTGCACACGGCCACCCGCTCCACCGTCGGCTCGTTCTGCAGGCGGTACTGGATCAGGTCGGCGATGGTGCCCATCTTGAGGCCGTGCTGCTTGGCGAAGATCTCCAGGTCGGGCCGCCGCGCCATGGTGCCGTCCTCGTTGAGGATCTCGACGATCACCGCCGCCGGCTCCACCCCTGCCAGGCGGGTCAGATCGCAGCCCGCCTCGGTGTGGCCAGCGCGGGTCAGCACGCCGCCGGGACGTGCCATCAGCGGGAAGATGTGGCCCGGCTGCACGATGTCGTCCGGCTTGGCATTGGGCGCCACGGCGGTGCGCACGGTGTGGGCACGATCGTAGGCGGAAATGCCGGTGGTCACGCCGTGCGCCGCCTCGATGGACAGCGTAAAGGCGGTACCGTGCTTTTCGTTGTTGTTGGTCACCATCAGCGGCAGGCGCAGCTGCTCGCAGCGTTCCTTGGTGAGGGTGAGGCAGATCAGGCCACGGCCGTAACGCGCCATGAAGTTGATGTCCTCCGGACGCACCAGCGAACCGGCCATGATCAGATCGCCTTCGTTCTCGCGGTCCTCGTCGTCCATCAGGACGACCATCTTGCCCTGGCGGATATCCTCGATGATTTCTTCTGTCGTATTCAGTGCCATTGTCTTTGTCTGTCCGGTGCTCGTCTGTTCAGGTCGCGCTCTGACGGCGCTGTTATTTCAAAAAGCCATGCTGGGCCAGGAATTCCATCGTCATGCCGCCGCCGGGCGGCTGTGCCGCGCGCTCGCCCAGCAGCAGCCGTTCCAGGTAGCGGGCGATCACGTCCACTTCCAGATTCACCTTCCGTCCCGGTGCGAAGTCCGCCAGGGTGGTTTCCTGCAAGGTGTGCGGCACGATGTTCAGCTCGAACTCGGCGCCGGCCACGGCGTTCACGGTGAGACTGACGCCGTCGATGGTGATCGAGCCCTTGGCGGCGATGTACCTCGCCAGCGCGGCGGGCGCCTGGATGCGAAAACGGACTGAACGGCCGTCGCTGCCGCGGCTCAACACCTCGCCCACGCCGTCGACGTGGCCGCTGACCAGATGGCCGCCGAGACGCGAGGTGGGCGTCAGCGCCTTTTCCAGATTGACGCGGCTGCCGACGCGCAGTTCGGCAAAACTGGTATGTGCCAGGGTCTCGCCGGACACATCGGCCCAGAAGCCGTCACCGGGCAGTGCCACGGCGGTCAGGCACACGCCGTTGACGGCGATGCTGTCGCCGAGCTGCACGTCGCCCAGATCCAGGGTGCCCGTGCGGATACGCAGACGATAGTCCGTGCCCTGGTGCTGCAGGGCGGCGACCTCACCGATGGCCTGAATGATTCCGGTAAACATGGCTTAAGCGTTCGCCTTCCGCTCTACCCTGGCGGTAATGCGCCAGTCCTTGCCGACCGCACGCAGGTCGGTGATGTTCAATGCGATGCGCTGCTCCATGCGTTCCATGCCCGGCAGGCGGAACAGGCCGCGCGCGGCGTCACCCATCAGCAGCGGGGCCATGTAGATGACCAGTTCATCCACCAGGCCGGCCTGCAGCATGGCGCCGCTCAGGGTGGCACCGGTTTCCAGCAGCACCTCGTTCACCTGGCGCTCGGCCAGCAGGCGCAGCGTGCCTTCCAGATCGACACGGTCCAGGCCGTGCGGCATGTGCACCACTTCGGCACCCGCCTGCTCCAGCCGTTGGCGTGCAGCAGTTTCATCACAGGCGGTCACCACCAGCACACCGCCCGGTTGCGTCAGCAGGCGCGAAGACTCCGGCATGGACAGGCGCGGGTCGAGCACCACGCGCAGCGGCTGCCGTTCGTGGCCGCCCGGCAGCGGAAAGCGCACGGTCAGGTTGGGATCGTCCGCCAGCACCGTGCCGATACCGGTGACGATGGCACAGCTGCGTGCGCGCAGACGCTGCACATCCTCGCGCGCATCGCTGCCGGTAATCCACTTGCTCTCGCCCGAGGCCATCGCCGTGCGCCCGTCGAGACTCATCGCCAGCTTGCAGCGCACGTAGGGCCGCTCATCGCGCATGCGGCGGATGAAGCCGGGATTAAGCGCCTCGGCCTGACCTTGCAGCAGACCGGAGGCGGCGCTGACGCCGGACTCCTGCAAGCGCTGCAGGCCCTTCCCCGCCACCAGCGGATTGGGATCCGTCATGGCCGCCACCACCCGGCCCACGCCGGCGGCGAGCAGGGCGTCGGCACAGGGCGGCGTGCGGCCGTGATGGCTGCACGGCTCCAGTGTCACATAGGCTGTAGCACCACGCGCGTTCGCTCCGGCCTGCGCCAGCGCATGCACCTCGGCATGGGGGCCGCCGGCAACTTCGTGCCAGCCCTCGCCCACCACCACATCATCCTTGACGATGACGCAGCCGACGCGCGGGTTCGGCGTGGTGGTATACAGGCCGCGCTCCGCCAATTGCAGGGCACGGGCCATGTGGACATGATCGGCGGCGGAAAACTCAGACATCCGATTATCCTAAGAAAAACAGTTAAGTCCGCAAATGAACGCGAATGGACGCAAATCAAGACAAAGGGGCAAGGTCCCCGCTGAGCGACATGAATATTCGCGTCTATTTGCGTTCATTCGCGGACTGATTGCGTTTTATTCTTTGTCACCGTCGAGCAGGGTGAGTTGGCTGCGCTTCACCTGCGCCGGCGGCTCGTTCTGCAAGCGTTCGATTTCCTCGCGAAACGCGTTGACGTCCTGGAAGCGGCGGTACACCGAGGCGAAGCGCACATAGGCCACTTCGTCCAGATCACGCAGTTCCTCCATCACCCACTCGCCCACCAGCCGGGTCGCCAGTTCGCGCTCGCCGCTGCTGCGGATACGGTGCTGGACGCGGCCGATGGCCGCCTCGATGGCCTCGGTGTCCACCGGACGCTTTTCCAGCGCACGCAGGAATCCGGCGCGCAGCTTGTCTTCATTGAACGGCTCGCGCACCCCGCTCTGCTTCACCATGCGCGGCATCACCAGCTCGGCAATCTCGAAGGTAGTGAAGCGTTCGCCGCAGGTCAGGCACTCGCGCCGGCGCCGCACGGCATCGCCGTCATTGGCCAGACGCGAGTCGATGACCTTGGTGTCGGGGGCATCGCAGAAGGGACAGCGCATCGTTAAGTTCCAAGTGGCAAGTTACAAGTTGCAAGTTATTTTCTTGCCGCTTGTCACTTGATACTTGTTACTTGCCGTACACCGGCAGCCGCTTGCACACCTCCAGCACCTTGGCCTTCACCTGCGCAATCACGGCGGCATCGCCGCGAGCGTCGATCACATCGCAAATCCAGCCGGCCAGTTCGGTGGCCTCGGCCTCCTTGAAGCCGCGGGTGGTGATCGCCGGAGTGCCGATGCGGATGCCGCTGGTGACGAAGGGCGACTGCGGGTCATTGGGCACCGAATTCTTGTTCACGGTGATGTAGGAACTGCCCAGCCAGGCGTCCACATCCTTGCCGGTCAAGCCCTGCTTGATGAAGCTGACCAGGAACAGGTGATTGTCGGTGCCGCCGGAGACGACGTCGAAACCGCGCGCGATGAATACCTTGGCCATGGCGCGGGCGTTGACCACCACCTGCTGCTGATAGGCCTTGAACTCCGGCTGCAGCGCCTCCTTGAAGGCCACCGCCTTGGCGGCGATGACGTGCATCAGCGGGCCGCCCTGGGTACCGGGGAACACCAGCGAGTTGAACTTCTTTTCCAGGTCCGGGTTGGATTTGGCCAGGATGATGCCGCCGCGCGGGCCGCGCAGGGTCTTGTGGGTGGTGGTGGTGGTGACGTCGGCGATCTGCACCGGATTGGGGTACACACCGGCGGCCACCAGGCCGGCCACGTGGGCCATGTCCACGAACAGGAACGCACCGACCTTGTCGGCGATGGCGCGGAAACGCTGCCAGTCCACCACGCGGGAATAGGCGGAAAAGCCGGCGACGATCATCTTCGGCTTGTGCTCCAGGGCCAGGGCCTCGACCTGCTCGTAATCGATCTCGCCGGTCTTTTCGTTCAGGCCGTACTGCACGGCGTGGTAGATCTTGCCGGAGAAGTTGACCTTGGCGCCGTGGGTCAGGTGGCCGCCGTGGGCCAGGGACATGCCGAGCACGGTGTCGCCCGGCTCCAGCAGCGCCATGTAGACGGCGGCATTGGCCTGGGAACCGGAATGGGGCTGCACGTTGGCGTAGTCGGCGCCGAACAGCTGCTTGGCGCGGTCGATGGCCAACTGTTCGGCCACGTCGACGTACTCGCAGCCACCGTAATAGCGCTTGCCGGGATAACCTTCGGCATACTTGTTGGTCAGGGAGGAACCCTGGGCCTCCATCACGCGCGGACTGGCGTAGTTCTCGGAAGCGATGAGCTCGATGTGCTCTTCCTGGCGCACCCGCTCCTGCTCCATGGCAGTCCACAGTTCGTCGTCAAATCCGGCAATGTGCATCTGTGTCGTAAACATCCGGCAACCCCTGGCGAAATCAGTAGAAGAATCAGAAGTATGCATTCCGCCCGAGGAGGCTACGCGCTGGCCGCTACCCTGACGGAAAGGGTACGAATATTACCCGATCCGGGCCGATATTGCATGGGACGGCAAGGGAAAAGGGCCGCAGGCCACAGTCTGGGATACGCCAATACCCGGCTTCAGCACATGAAAAAGCCCCGCCGGGGCGGGGCCTTGTAAGGGATACCAATCCGCTGGTCAGCTTCCCTGGGCCCTGACGGGCTTCTCGTTCTCTCCTCTCCCCCCTTTCCGGGTTGTAATTGGTGGATGTGCGGCAAACCCACTCACCCACATCATCCTGCTAGAACAGCGCTTCCTTATAGCTGTCGTCACCCACCTCGGTCAGCGCATTCTTGATGGCATCCGGCGACTTCATGATGTTCATGAAGCTGTTGGCGCCCATCATCGACAAATCCGGGAAATTGATGGCGATACGGAAGCGCGCATACAGCGAATACACCTTGCGGTCGGAGACCAGGATTTCATACGGCAGGTGGGCGGTCGAGCGCAGCGGCTTGAAGTCGATCTCGCTCATGATGAAGTTATCATCCATCGCCTTCTTGGCATCGTTGGGCGCCTTCATCGCCACACCGAACACCACTTCATCCTTGCCCGGAATGTCGATGCGGTACACCTGGTTCACTCCAGCAGTACCCTTGGCCAGGCGCTCCGCCACCGCCTGCACCGCCTTCTCATGGCTCGGGTACATGGCATGGGTGGACGGCTCATCGAAATACTCCATACCGAACATGTAGTGGTACTTGCGCAATTGCTTCGGCGTCAGCCCATCTTTTGGGCCGAATTCTTCCTGCTTTCCCAGCACCTGCGCCAACTGCGTGCTGACCTCGGCCAGATCCCCATCCATACGGTAGGCATGGGCCATGTAGGTGGGATTGGTATAGGCCACCTGCAACTCGCCGTTGACGTTGGTCACCGATACACGCTGTGCCGCGCCATAACCACCAAATTTGGATTTGGCTGCATTCCGCTTCAGCTGCTCGTTGGTCACGGCGATAACGGTGGCCGTTGCATAGGGACTGTAACTACCCACCACTTCAAAACCACCAGCGGTCAGCTTCTGCTTTACCTCGGCCACCAGCGCGGCCATGTCACCACTGCTCTTGTAGGCCAGCACGAACGGCTTCAGCTTATCTTCCGCCTGTACAGACACCGCCAGGACCAACATCCCCAGCCCCAGAATCAACTGTTTCATGATTTTCATGGTAATAGACTCCCACTCCAATTATTCGGGCTAAAAAAAAACGGGGCAGCAAGCCTATTGCCTGCCGCCCCGTATTCATCTTCCGGACTACGCAATCCTCCAGACAGGGAACGAAATCATGTCCCGGTTTAGAAGTTCATGCGCAGGGAAATGGTGTAGCCCATTTGTGAGTGAGTCGTCTTGTGCGTGGTTGCATTGACAGGAAACGCGGTCGGATCGCCGGCGCCCATGACAGCAGAAATGGTGCCGGTATTGACCGTCTTGGAAACCTCGTCGGCAAATACCACCGCGCCTTCCAGCATCATGTTCTTGCCAATGGCGTAACCACCACCGATGGTGAGATGGCTTTCCACGATCGCCGGGAACAGGTGGTTGTTGAACATGTTGACGGCCTGGTTGCTATAGCCGGTCATGCTCTGCTCGCTCGGCAGCACCTTAATGGGGTCATCGCCCTGGTTAAAGCCGGCGCCCACCCAGTAGCCATTGCCGGAGTACTTCACACCCAAGGCGAAGACATCCTGGTCATCCCAGTTGAAGTCTTTGTAACCCTTGGCGCTGCCCCACTGGATCTGCTTGTAATCCGCGGTGAACATCCATTCGTTCATAGTGTAGGCGACACCCACCTTGAGTTCGGCCGGCTGCTCCAGATGGTCGGAGGTGATGCTTTGCATGCCATTCGGACCAATGCCGAAACCATCGGCGGCCACACTGATCTGATCTTCATACTTCATGTCGATGGCAGATTGATAGGCCAGCGCCAGGGTCAGCTGGCTGTTGACGTCGTAGTACATGCCGATGTTGTAGCCCACGCCCAGATCGGTGGACACGCCATTGCCTACAGTGCCCATGCCGGCGTCATAGTTGATGTCGAGAGCGCCATACTGCAACACGGGCGCGAAACCGAAACCGAAGTTGTCCTTGTTGTAGGCGAGCGTCGGTGCAAACTTCATCAACTGCAGGTTGGTATAGCCGTTGATAAGGCCGGCCTCACCGCGGTAATCCACACCCATACCGGCGCTGCCGTACATACCCAGACCGAAGGTCAGGTTGTCATTGATCCGGGTCGACATCGACACTTCAGGAATAATGCTCAGATCGGCGTCGCTGGTCTTGCTTGCGGACATGCCTGAGAAATTCGACGTGGCCTTCACATCCGGCATGAAGACAGTGCCGCCGATAGCGAATTCGGTACCGCTGGACTTACCCAGCAGAGCGGGGTTGGTCAGCGCATTTTCAGAGCCAAAAAAGGCGGCAGTACCGGTGCCGCCCAGTGCGCGTGACTGTGCGCCCAGGCCGATGAGCGCATCGCCATTGGTGGCAAAGGCCGCGATGGGAAGAGAGGAACAGGCTGCAGCGATGGAGGCGGCGAGCAGACGCGTGGAATTCTTCATTCGGGATCTCCTTGGTTAACTGTGGAACGATGTTTGTTGTTTATTGTCTTGTTAGGTTTTTATTTGACGCGGGACACGATATTGCCGCGTTTATGGGGTGTCAAGAGAGTAGAAGTATTTAAGTAATTGTGAATATTAATAATTTCTTATCCACAATAAACGACAACAGGTTAGAAACATCACATTGCATGTGGATTAAGGGAATTCAGGGCGTAACGAGGATGGCCGCAGGTAAAAGACGGAGAAAAATGTTTCACTGCAATACCCGCAGCTTTTTCTGCGTCCACAAAAAACCCCGCCGGAGCGGGGTTTTTTGTGGGCCACAATCGTAGCGATCACATGAACAGGCAGATATCCGACTCACCGGCAAATTCGAAGAATTTGGCGGCGCCGGCATATTCCATGCCCTCGATGAAATCGCTGTGGTTGAAACCGAACAGCTCCACGGTCATCTGGCAGGCGGTGAAGCGCACCTCCGCCTCCTGACACAGCTCACGCAGCTCCTCGATGGTGGCAACACCGTTGTTGGCGATGGTCTTCTTCATCAACGCGGTGGCCAGCGACTCGAAGCCGGGGATGTTGGCCTGGATGACATTGGGGATGTTCCAGTTGATGCCACGGAACCACTTGGGACCAAACGGCATCTTCATCGGCATGCCGGGGTTGCCCAGCGGGCTGACCTTGAGGCCGCTGAGGTCCTTGCGTACCAGCTGCAGGCCGTAGAAGGTGAAGAAAATCTCCACTTCGTAGCCCAGCGCAGCGGCGGTGGACGCCAGGATGTACGGCGGGTAGGCCCAGTCCAGGGTACCCTTGGTAGCGATGATGGCCAGTTTCTTCTGATCGGACATTGGGAGCCCCCTCCTCTAAATTAAGGATTATTGTTTTATGCCTTCTTGATCAGGAATACGAACTTGCCGCCTTCTTCGCCGGAGGACAGCAGGGTGTTGCCGGTCTGCTTGGCGAAGGCTTCGAAGTCCTTCACGGAACCCGGGTCGGTGGCAATGATCTTCAGCACCTGGCCGGAACCCATGCCACCCAGGGTCTTCTTGGCACGCAGGATGGGCAGCGGGCAGTTCAGGCCGGAAGCATCCAGTTCTTGATCGAAGTTCGCCATTGTTTCTCTCCTCAGGACTTTACGTCAGTTGAAAAAAGGGCCAAGACAGACCCAACTATTAGAATACAAGAGCGAACTTATATGACAAACCGTGGGGGTAGTGCAAGTTCGCGCCCCCCTACCCGAAAGGGGTAGACGGCGTTCTTGTAGGGGGAAAACAGCCGTTGCTTGCGTATGCGATGCGCCCCTGCCCCAGGCTCAGGCAACCGCCAGACCGCCTTGCATCCAGGCCATGATGCCACCACGCAGGTTGTAAACATTGTCCTTGCCCAGCGAAGTCAGATAGGCACAGGCCTGGGCGGAACGGGCGCCGGTGCGGCAATAGACGATCACCTCGGAATCATCGGGGATTTTTTCCACACTCATGGGCAGCATGTGCAGGGGGATATTGGTGGCACCGGGAATGATGCCGGAGGCGACTTCCATCGGACTGCGCACATCGATCAGGCGCACCTGCTTGCCCTCGCCCTCAAGCATGCGCTTGACGTCGAAGATTTCTATCTCTCTGAAGTTGAACATATTGAGGTGGAGCCTCTAAAAATTAGAAATTGCTTATATTCTATGGACGATGGCAGATGATTTTCAATAGCCCACAAGGGTAGCCCGCGTTATTTGCGACGAACCTATTGCCTCTTGCCGAGGTCTCAAAGCTGGTACGATCCACCCTCATTACACGCGGTGCACGCCCCTTGAAAGTCACTACATATATTTGCGCCCTCCTCCTCGGCGTCACCCCCCCCGCCCTCGCCGCGCCCGACAGTCTGGCCCTGCCCGATATCGGCGATAGTTCCGCCACCACCCTCACCCCCGCCGATGAGGAACGGTTCGGCCACGAAATGATGCGCTCCATCCGCCATTCCGGCCGCCTCCTGAGCGACCCCGAGGTGGAGGAATATATACAGCATCTGGGCTACCGCCTGGTGTCTACCGGCAACATGCCTGCCACCGGCTTCAGTTTCTTTGTGGTCAGGGACGCCAGCATCAACGCCTTCGCCATGCCCGGTGGCTACATTGGCATTCACACCGGCCTTATCACGGCAAGCCGCGGTGAAAGCGAATTGGCTGGCGTAATGGCACACGAAATTGCCCATGTCACGCAACACCATCTGGCGCGCAGTTTCGAGCGCGCCAATCAGATGAACATGCCGATGACTGCGGCGGTCATTGCGGCCATTTTGCTCGGTGCCAGTAATCCGCAGATGGGTGAAGCCGCCCTGGCAGCCACCATGGCCAGCGGCACCCAGATGCAATTGGATTTCACCCGCAGCAACGAACACGAGGCCGATCGCGTCGGTATTCAAATGCTGGCCAATGCCGGCTTCGACCCGCAGGGCATGCCGGGCTTTTTTGAGCGACTGCAGCAGGAATACCGCTACGCGAATACCGGATTGCCGGAATTCCTCAGCACTCATCCGGTGACCCTGGATCGAATTGCCGACGCCCGCAACCGGGCCGAGCAATATCCCGTGGGCCAAGCCCCTGACAGCCTCAACTACCGTCTGATTCAGGCCAAGCTGCGCGTCCTCGAGGCCCGCAACCTCAATGTGTTGGCCCGGCAATACCGGGAAATACTGGCCGCCAGCCGCGACGGCAGTGATGTCGCCGAGCGTTACGCCTACGCCTTGGTCCTGACCAGACAGCATGACTATGGCCAGGCCCGTGAACTGCTCACCACCCTGCGCCGGGCAGACCCCGGCCGCATCGCCTACATGCTGGCACTCGCGGAACTGGAAATGAAGGAACAGAAGCCGGCTGTTGCGGAAAAGATTTATCGCGCTGGACTGCAACTCCATCCCAACAATGGCCTGCTCACCCTCGCCCTCGCCACGCACCTGCTGCAAGGAGACGATCATACCCAGGCCACCACCCTCTTGCGTGACCATACCCGCAACCACAAAGCGGCACCCCGTGCCTATGAGCTCCTGGCCGAGGCCGAGACGCGCAGCGGCCACACGGGTATCGCGCATATCGCCCTGGCTGACTACTACCACAGCCTGGGCGAAATACCGACGGCCATCGAACAGCTCAATCTGGCGCGCCGCGCCGGTGGGCTGGATTTCTATCACCAGTCGCTGCTTGAAGCCAAACTGGCGCAATTGAAGGAACAGACCGCAGCAACTCCAAAGCATTGATCCCCGCGGCATTACGCTGCGGCAATCACATGTACGCTGCAGGGATGCGGCGTGTGTACGTTCCCGCGCAAATCCCCCTGCTTTTTTTTTCGCCACGGGAATAAAGCGGCCCGGTACCTCCACTATAGGAACAGGCGTGTAGCGTAAAGCCTGTCGACGATATAGAAGCAATTCACTGTTTTCTAATATGTGCTCAATGAATTGTTCATGTTTTTCGTCGGGGTTGTTCCTGGCTGCAGAACCGGTATATATGTAAAAAAAGCTGCCTCACCACTGGCCAGCAATACAACAACGCGCTCCACGAGTGCATCGAAAACCAACGAGGAGGAAACAATGCGGAAGCCCGCCAAACTGATAACTGCCGCCAGTGCCGTTGCGGCCATGCTCGGCGCCCTGGCCCTCTCTGCGCCGGTTCTGGCCGCTGACCCGGCGGTCGTCGCCGAAGGCAAGAAGATCACCGAGGATCGCAAGCTGGGTAACTGCCTGGCATGTCACCAGATCGAAGGAGCGGACATGCCCGGCAATATCGGTCCCCCGCTCATCGCCATGAAGGCCCGTTTCCCGGACAAGACCAAGCTGCGCGCCCAGATCTGGGATTCCACCAAGGCCAATGCCAACACCATGATGCCGCCCTTCGGCAAGCACGGGATTCTGAGCGAAGATCAGATCACCAAGGTGCTTGAGTACGTCTACACCCTTTAATTTTCCGCTAGCGATAGGAGTCCGATAACGTGAACACCAAGCGCAGAATCTTTCTCAAGGGTACCCTGGCCGGCAGCGCCGTTGCCGTTGCCGTGGGCGCCGGCCTGCTCTCCCCCCGTCAGGTACTGGCCGCCTGGCCCAAGGACGCCTTCGAGGCCAAGGACATCGCCTCCAGCCTGAAGGACGTCTACAACGCCGACATGACCACCCCCAGCAACGACATCGAGATCAAGGCCCCC
>Ga0172382_10004976_pt1 | contig 20059 bp, 14 predicted proteins | sample Leawel138RmetaG_FD_122245 | JGI IMG/M metagenome (GOLD analysis project Ga0172382, IMG submission 122245) | Leachate microbial communities from a municipal landfill in Southern Ontario, Canada - Leachate well 138R metaG | ecosystem: Engineered > Solid waste > Landfill > Unclassified | place... | reverse complement strand
GGCCTTTTCGATGGAAAAACGCGAGAACTGGCGCAGGCGCTCCTCGTCGCGCCCAAGGTTCACCCGCCGGGCGCGGGCCAGGGCCGTGGCCAGGGCCCGGGGCAGGCGCCGGATGTCGTCCAGGCGCACAACGTCCGCCGCGCCCCGGCGCATGGCGCGCACGGCCTCGTCCAGGGAACACTCGCGCGCCAGGACCAGCACCGGCGGCCCCGCGCCGCGCGGGGAAATGCGCTCCAGCAGGGTGTCCAGCCCCAGGGGCGGGGCCTCCAGGTCGGCCAGCACCGCGTCCCACGGCCAGCCCAGCAGGGCGTCCGCGTCGCCGCCGGAGCCCATGACGGCGAACTCCGCCCGCATTCCGGCCTCGCGCAGCGCGCGACCGAGGTCCTCGGCCCAGGGGGCCGGGGCGAGGGCGAGGAGGATCTGAAGCGGCTCGTGCATGGGCACCCCGAAAAGGTTCCGGACCCTACACCGCATCGGGAGGCGGACGCAAGCCCAAGGGGGAACGGGCCGCCACGCCCTGCGGACTCAGCCCCCTCGCCGGGCGGCAGCAACCCAAGGCCCAGGGCAAGCGCATTGAGCGCGGGCTGCGGAATCAGCCGCCCTCGCCGGGCAGCAGCAGCCGCATCTCGTTGGTGGCGGCAAACCCGGCGGACTCGTAAAGCGCCCGGCCCGCGGGCGCGCCGTGCAGGCTGACGCAGGCCACGCCCCGCTCCCGGGCGAAGGCCGTGCACTCGGCCAGGAGCCGCCGGGCCAGCCCCCGGCGGCGGTGGGCCGGGGCGGTGAACATGCTGCTCACATAGGCCACACGGCCGTCCAGGGCCCAGGGCTTGGGCGAACCCTGGAGCACATGCACCGCCGCGCAGGCCACGGCCTGGCCGCCCGCGTCCAGGGCCAGCCAGGCCGCGGCCCCGCCGCGCTCCAGGAGCGGCAGGAAAAAGGCGCCGTCGCGGGCGGCCAGGGCCTCGGCGTCGAGGCCGCCGTCCCATATCTCGGCGAACATGGCCCGGCGCAGCCGGACCAGGACGCCGAGATCGCGCTGCGCGGCCCGGCGCACGGAATATTCCTCGGACAGCGCCGGGGCCGGGACGACCCGGACCGGCGGGGGGCTGTAGTTGGCCGGGTCGATGCAGGCGTCGTACATCTCGCGCTCGATCCTGATCCAGTCCGTGCCGTTGACGCCCCGGCGGTTGGGGTAGTCCGGCCCCACAGGGTAGGCCGAGGCGACCTTGAGCCAGCGGTCGCGCTCAACTGAAATGCGCCGGACCTCGGCGGCGGCCTCGGCCATGTCCTGGTCCTGGGAGAACAGCAGCAAAACGTCGCAGGCGCCCTCGCGGGCCATGCGCACCACGTCCAGGGCCATCTTCACGTCGATGCCCTTTTCCAGGCCCGCCTGCACGGCCACCTCGCCGCCGTCGGCCATGCGGATGACGCGGTTCTGGTAGCGCAGTTCGCGGGCCTCGGTGCGCACGCCGCGCGAGCCCAGGGCCGCGAGCTTGGCGCTCCAGAAGGCGTGCCAGAAGGGGTTGTCGGCCTCGGAGGGCACCCCGGTGTAGAAGGTGACCCCCTCCAGCTGCCAGCCCATGCGGCGGCAGACCGCCTCGGCCAGCCGGGGGATGTCGTAGTTGGGATAGGTGTGGCCGAAGGCGCTCTTCACGGCGTGGAACAGGTTCTGCCCGTCCACGAAGACATGGGCCCGCTTCAGGGCCGGCTCTATGGGCATGGGGTCCCCTTGGGATGCAAAACCCCGCCGGAGGCCTTGCGGCTGGTCCGACGGGGAGCAAATCGTACCGAGTGCATATCTGCTTCCCGGTTGAAGGTCAAGCCGCACCGCCCCCGGAAATCCGGCCCTCGCGGGTCATGGCGTCCCAGATGCGCCGGGCGGAGACGGCCGCCAGGGCCGCCCGGGCGGCCAGGGTACTCGTTATCATGTATTCCTCGGGCGAGTGGTCGCGCTCGCCGCCGGGGCCCAGGCCGTCGAGCACCGGGGTGCCCACCTGGGCGATGTAGTTCGCGTCGGACACGCCGCCCCGGTAGTCCTCCGCCACGGGCACGTCCAGTTCGCGCCCGGCCGCCACCACATGCTCCAGCAGCCTGCGGTTGGCCGGGCCGGGCTCCATGGGCGGACGCCCGGGCACGACCTCCACCTCCACGGCGGTTCCGGGCACCTCGGGCCGCCCGGCCAGGGCCACGGCGGCGGCCACCAGAGCCTCGCCGTCGGCCGCCGTGCGATAGCGGCACTCCACCGTGGCCTCGGCGCGCGGGGCCACGGTATTGGGCCCCACCCCGCCCGACACGAGCCCCACGTTCACCGAAACGCCCCGGGCCGCGTCGTTCAGGGCCTCCAGGGCGATGGTTTTGTGGGCCAGCTCCAGCACGGCGCTGGGCTTGGCATGGCCCAGGTTGCCCGCATGCCCGGCACGGCCCGTGGCGCGGACGCGCAGGGTCGTCTTGCCCTTGCGCCCGGTGGTGGTCTCCCCGCCGGGGCCGGAGCATTCGAAGACGAAGGCGAAGGCGCTGCGCGCGGCCTCGGCCATGATCAGCTCGCGGGAGCGGTAGGAGCCGGTCTCCTCGTCGGAGTTGAAGACGAAGGCCACGGGCATCCCCTCCAGCTGGCCGTGGGCCGCCAGGGCCGCCAGGGCGTAGATGCCCGCCACCAGCCCGCCCTTCATGTCGATGACCCCCGGGCCGGTGACGCGGTCGCCCTGGTTGACGAAGGCGTCGAAGCCGCTGTCGGGCGGGAACACGGTGTCCATATGGCCGCAAAACAGGACCTGGCGCTGCCCGGGGGCCAGCCTGCGCGCCCCGGGGCAGCGGGCGATCAGATGGTCGCCCGCGTCGGCCTGGGGCACGACCTGCACCCCAAAGCCCAGGCCGGTCATGGCCTCGCGCAGCACCGCGCCCACGGCGTCCGTCCCGGCCTTGTTGGCGGTGTACGAGTTGATGCGCACCAGCCGCTCCAGCAGGGCGAGCATCTCGGGCTCGCGCTCGCGGGTCCAGCGCAGGATGGACTGTGCGGTCCTCGAATTGAGGCCGCGGGAGCCGACGGTCATGACCGCTCCTTGCCGTACTTGTTGAAGGCGAAGTCCGCGTCGTTGTCGTAGAGCCCGGGCAGGGCGTCGGGATAGACCGTCTCCTCCCCGCTCCAGGGCTTGCGCAGCACCACGGCCCCGCCCTCGCGGCGCACCACGTTGTCGCGGTGCAGGGGCACCTTGCCCCCGGCGGCGGCGATATAGCGCGGCACGGCGTCGCCGGATATGTTGCCGTACATGCTCTCTACGATGTCGCGCCCCTTCTCTATAGGCACGCGCATATGCGTGTACTGCGGGTTGCGATATGAACAGTTGAAGACGTAGTATGGCCGCACATAGGCCTCCTGGATCGTCTCGCACAACTTCCACATCTTGATCCGCGAGTCGTTGATCCCGCGCATGAGCACGGCCTGGTTGAGCACGGCCATGACCCGCCTGGAGATGCGCCGGAAGGCGTCCTTGGAAACGGGGGTGATCTCCTGGGCGGTGTTGATCTGGGTCACCACGCGCACGGGCCCGCGCTCGTTGGATGCCTCCAGGATGTCCAAAAGCTCGTTGTCCACGCGCTGGGGCGTGGTCACCGGGACGCGGGTGCCCAGGCGCTTCATGCGCACATGGTCGATGGCGTCGAGCTTGTCCAGCAGCCATTTGAGGCTCGCGTTGGGCAGCATGAAGGCGTCGCCGCCGGTGATGAGCACGTCGCGGATGGCCGGGTTGGCCGCGATATAGTCGATGGCCTCCTGGTAGGCGGCCTTGGAGAAGGTGCGGTCGGCCGAGCCGATATGGGCGATGCGCAGGCAGTGGGTGCAGTACATGGCGCAGATGTTGGTCACCTTGACGGCCACCACGCGCGGGTAGAACTGATCGACGAGGCGGGCCGGGGAGTGGTCGCTGGCCACCGGCGGCAGCTCCTCGCCCACGTTGTCGACCATCTCGCCGGTGGGCACGCTTTGCAGCAGCACCGGATCGTTGACCACCCCGGGCCGGATCAGGCTGGCGTAGTACGGCGTCAGGCGCATGCGGTACCTGCCGGTGACCCGGGTCACGTCGCGGATGGTGTCGGCGGGCAGGTCGATGCAGCGGGCCAGGGTCTGCACGTCGTTGATGGCGTTGGCGAGCTGGCCGCCGAAGGAGTTCCACGTCGCCTCGTCCAGGCCCAGAGCCTTGCGGATGCGGGCCTGGTTTTCCTGGATGGTGTCCCACAGCTCGATGCCGCTGGGGGCCTCCTCGTCCTTGCGGGCCAGATAGTCGGCCACGCGCGGGTTGGCCTGGGCGATGATGTCCAGGGCGCGACCGGCGCGGCCGCCCACGGTGACGCCGTGCTCGTCGATGGCCGCGTGGCGCCGGGCCAGGGCCTCCAGGTCCGCCCGCGACAGGCCGAAGGCCTCGTGGCCCAGCCCGGCCCCGGCCTTGGCCTCGCGCAGGGCGCGGAACAGGGCCACGATGGGCGCCGTGGCCTGGGCGTCCCGCGCGGCCGCGGCCAGGGCCTCGATGCCCGCCCGCAGCTGCGCCGGGGCGTCGCCGCCCCCGGCCAGCTGTTCCAGAAGATCGGTGGTGAACTTGTCCAGTGCGGCCTCGCTGGTCTGCGACACGATGTGCTGCCTCCTCGTGGTCAGGCGCCCGTGATGGACGCCGCGAGCTGGTTGCGCCCCCCGGCCAGTGCGGCGAGCATCTGCTCCCGGGTGGGGGCCACCGCGGCCACCCGGCCCAGGAAGGTGCCGGGCAGAACGGCGACCCCGCCGCCCACATGCTCCAGCACCACCGCCCCGCCCGGCCCGTCCGCCGCCACGCGGCGGAACAGGTCGCGCTCGGGCATGTCCTGCAACACGGCGTGCGTGGTGCGCACGCCGGGAATCTCTATCTTGTGGTTGTAGGTGCCCCAGTGCAGCCCCAGGCGCCCGGCCGCCTCGCCGTCGGGCCCGGAGGGCATGCCCTCGGGAAAACGCCCGTCCAGCACGGCGCAGATCTCCAGCTCCGGCAGGTTGGGCGCGCCGTCGGGCAGCAGGTGCTCCAGGGTGCAGCAGAACTCCATGGTCGTCCCCTGCTTGCGGGGGTTGACCTCGATGAAATAGACGCTTTCGTCGGGGGCGACGATGAAGTCGCAGCCGAAGATGCCCCGGAAGCCCATGCGCCCGAGCACCCGGCCCACGGCCACGGTATGCTCGCGCAGGACGCCCTGGACGCGGGCGGGCAGCAGCGAGGGGAAGGTCGACCCCCGGAACTTGTTGCCGTCCTCGATGGTCATGTCGGCCACCCCGGCGACGAAGACCTCGCGCTCGTTGCCCACCACGCCAAGGACCGTGGGGTCCCACACATGGGGCACATAGCGGCTGACCAGGAAGCAGCCGTCCTGGTCGAAGCGCTCCCCGGCCCGGGCGGGGTCGGAAACGACCATGCTCGCGGCCCCGGCGGCGCTGTAGGGGCAGGAGACGAAAACCCGCTGCCCGCAGGAGCAGCCCATGCGCCCGCAGGCCTCCAGCATGGCCGCGCGCCCGGTGCAGACCTCGAAGTCCGCCATGGGCACCACCCCGGACAGGTTGCGATACTGCCAGGTCTTGTCGTTCACGGCGTGGACCACGGCCGGGTCGGGCCCAAGGAGCGTCACCCCGCGCACGTCGCGCAGCAAAAATTCCTGGCGCGTCTCGAACATCCAGACGAACAGCCGCCCCTGGGCGGCGAGCAGGCGCTCCAGCAGGGCGCGGAAATAGCGGTCGCACGAGAGGTAATGGGCGAAGTCGCCCACGGGCCTGCGCCCGGCGGTGCGCCCCGGGGCCCGGGCCAGCCAGGGGTTCGCGGCCAGGATGTTGCCGACGGGGTAGGTTTCGAGCACGTCGGGGCAGACGGTAATGGCCCGAAAGGGCCGCCCGAAGCGGCGCTCCAGCCCCCGGCGGACGAAATCGTTCAGGCCGTGGGCCTTTATTTCGCCCACATAGAGGAAATATTCGAATTCCGGCTCCAGCCGGATGTTTTCAAAGACGACATCGTCCATGGCCGTTCCTTTCCGCTGGGGTGTGCGCTCCTGTATATGCCCGGGGCCGCAGGCCCGCAACCCCGCCCAGGCCCGATGGGCCGCAGCCAGCCGGGGGGCGGGGGAACAGTGCCCGCGCGCCGGAAGGATTGCAATTTATTTTCGATTTTGCTACCTCTTTCCTTTCCAATCTATTTGTTTTCCTCTGGTTGCGCCGGGCAAGCCGGACCGCCTTGGGCAGACACCGCCCCCCACGGGGCGGAACAGGAGGAGAGGAACGGCCCCGGCGCCCGCCCGGGCCATGTGACAACCATTTCCACACCAAACGGACAGGAGGCAAGTATGCGGAAAGTCACCTATCTCGTCGCGGCCCTGTGCCTTGGGCTGCTGCTGGGCGCAACGGCCACCACCCAGGCCCAGGCCAAAACCGCCTTCGCCACCATCGGCACCGGCGGCATCACCGGCGTCTACTACCCCACCGGCGGCGCCATCGCCCGCATGGTCAACGACAAGCGCGACGTTTACGGCATCCGCGCCACCGTGGAATCCACGGGCGGCTCCGTGTTCAACGTCAACGCCGTGGTCTCCGGCGACCTCGAGTTCGGCGTGGTCCAGTCCGACCGCCAGTATCAGGCCGTCAAGGGCCTGGCCGAGTGGGAGGGCAAGCCCCAGGAGAAGCTGCGCGCCGTGTTCTCCCTGCATCCCGAGACCGTGACCCTGGTCGCCGCCGAGGATTCCGGCGTCAAGGACATCGCCGACCTCAAGGGCAAGACCGTGAACATCGGCAACCCCGGCTCCGGCCAGCTCCAGAACTCCATCGACGCGCTCACCGCCGCCGGCCTCAACTACGAGACCGACATCAAGGCCGAGCAGGTCAAGGCCGCCGAGGCCCCGGGCCTGCTCCAGGACGGCCGCATCGACGCCTTCTTCTACACCGTCGGCCACCCCAACGGCGCCATGAAGGAAGCCACCGCCGGCGCCCGCAAGGTCCGCTTCGCCTCCATCACCGGCCCCGGCCTGGACACGCTGATCAAGGAGAAGCCCTACTACGCCAAGGCTTTTGTGCCCATGAGCAACTACGAGTCCGCCGTGAACACCGAGGATGTGGCCACCTTCGGCGTGAAGGCCACCTTCGTCACCAGCTCGGACGTGCCCGATGAGGTCGTCTACGCCGTGACCAAGGAAGTCTTCGACAACCTCGAGGAGTTCAAGAAGCTGCACCCCGCTTTCGCCGTGCTGACCAAGGAAAGCATGCTGGAAGGCCTCTCCGCGCCCCTGCACCCGGGCGCCGAGAAGTACTTCAAGGAAGTCGGGCTGCTGAAGTAGCCTTCCGCATGGCCGGGCGCCCAGGCGCCCGGCCATGCCTCCCCCCTCCGGCCCGACATTGCGCCCGCGTCGACGCGGCGGGCGGCGTTTTCCGGCGGTTCCGCGGCGGACCGTGAATCTCAAGCTTATCCGGGACCACGCATATGGCATCAGACAAGACCTGGGAAGAAGAAGAAAACAACGTCAAGGGCGTCGAATACGCGCAGAAACTCGCCGAGGCCGAGCACGGGCTCCAGGGCGACTTCGCGGGGGTAACCAGGAACCTGACCCTGATCGTGGCCATCTCCTGGTCGCTGTTCCAGCTATCCGTGGCCAGCTGGCTCATCGTGGACACCGTCTTCATCCGCGCGGCGCACCTGGCCTTCGCCATCTTTCTCATCTACACCAATATTCCGACCTTCAAGTTCACCCACAACTGGCGCCCGGACCTGCGCTTCTTCCTGGCCATGCACCGGGTGACGATCCTGGACTACATCCTGGCCGTGCTGGCCGTCTTCGCCGCGGTGTACATCATCCTGGACTACGAAGGCATCGCCATGCGCATCGGCAACCCCACCACGCGCGACATCATCTTCGGCGCCATGCTCGTGATCCTGCTGCTGGAGGCCACACGCCGGGTCATCGGTCCGGCCCTGCCGGTCATCGCCATGCTCTTCATGGCCTATTCCTTCTGCTCGCAGATGTCCTTCATGCCCGACGTGCTGCTGCAAAAGGCGGTCTCCCTGAACCGCTTCGTCGGCCAGATCACCATGGACACCGAGGGCATCTACGGCATCCCCCTGGACGTGTCGGCGACCATCGTCTTCCTCTTCGTGCTCTTCGGCACCATGCTTGAAAAGGCCGGGGCCGGGCAGTTCTTCATCCGCGTGGCCCTGTGCCTGCTTGGCAGCTTCAAGGGCGGCCCCGCCAAGGCGGCCATCCTCGGCTCCGGGCTGACGGGCATGGTCTCCGGCTCGTCCATCGCCAACGTGGTCACCACCGGCACCTTCACCATCCCGCTGATGAAAAAGGTCGGCTACCCGCCGACCAAGGCCGCGGCCATCGAGGTCGCCGCGTCCACCGACGGGCAGATCGCCCCGCCCATCATGGGCGCCGCGGCGTTCATCATCGCCGAGTACGTCAGCGTGCCCTACATCGAGGTGGTCAAGGCCGCCGCCATCCCGGCCTTCGCGTCCTACGCGGCGCTGCTCTGGATCTCCCACGTCGAGGCGTGCAAGCTCGGGCTCCAGGGCATCCCCCGGCGCGAGCTGCCGCCGTTCGTGGCCACCCTGCTCTCGGGGCTGCACTATCTCCTGCCCCTGGCCATGCTGCTCTACGAGCTGATCATCGTCCGCCACAGCCCGGAGCTGGCGGCCTTCCGCGCCATCTGCGTGCTGGCGGTGATCATGCTGGTCCAGCACCCCATCCGCGCCTGGCGCACGGGCCAGGCCCTGCGCCCGGCCTTCATGCTCGGGGTGCGCGAAATCGTCCGGGGCCTGGCCGACGGCGCGCGCAACATGGCCGGCGTGGCCATGGCCACCGCCGCCGCGGGCATCATCGTCGGCGTGGTGGCTATGGGCCTGGGCGGGCTGATCACCGAGGTCATCGCCGTGCTCGCCGGCGACAGCATCTTCCTGCTGCTGGCCATCACCGCCCTGGCCAGCCTGCTCATCGGCATGGGCCTGCCCACCACGGCGACCTACATCGTCATGGCCTCCCTCACGGCCCCGGCCATCGTGGCCGTGGCCAGCCTGCAGGAATTCTTCGTGCCGATCATGGCCGCGCACCTGTTCTGCTTCTACTTCGGCATCCTGGCCGACGACACCCCGCCCGTGGGCCTGGCGGCCTACGCGGCGGCGGCCATCGCCGAGGGCCCGCCCATTCCCACGGGCATCCAGGCCTTCATGTACGACATCCGCACGGCAATCCTGCCGTTCATGTTCATCTTCAACACCGAGCTGATCCTGCACGAGATCAACAGCTGGCCGCAGGGGCTGCTCATCTTCGCCATGGCCTGCCTGGGCAACTTCGCCTTCGCCTCGGCCACCCAGGGCTGGTTCATCGCCCGCAACAAGGCCTGGGAGGTGCCCCTGCTCCTGGCGGTGACCTTCATCCTCATGCAGCCCATGAACGTGCTGCCCGCCCTGGGCAACATCGCCGCGCAGCTGGTCGGCCTGTTCAGCGACGCGCCGGTGGCCTATCACTGGGCGGCGCCCTTCCATCCCTACTGGTTCTACCTGCTGGGGCTGGCGCTGCTGGTCGGCCTGTGGCTGCTGCAAAAGCCCAGAAAGGCGCAAGACGAGGCCAGCGTGGGCACCAGACAGGTGACCATCAACCCGCTGGCCGGGGAGGGCAGGCCATGAAGGTCCAGGGCAACGTCATCATCCGGCGCATGTTGCAGTGCGAGAAATGCGGCGAGATATTCTCCAAGGATTTCAACCGCTGCCCCAAGTGCAGGAGCACGCGCTTCTCGGGCTACACCGTGGTCAACCCCGTGGCCCGGCTGCCCATCGAATCCATCCTGCGCGTCATGGCCCACCTGATGTGGATGTTCGGCACGGCGGCCTGCCTGTTCCTGCTCTGGCAGACCGACTCGCCGGACACGGACCGCAACCTGCTGCTGATGCTGGCGGGCTTCGCGGCCCTGGGCGCGAGCGTGATCGTCTCCGTGGCCCTGTTCGGCATGAGCGAGATGATGTACCGCATCGTACGCATCCAGCTCCGCCTGCGGGCCTTCTTCGAAGACCAGCAAAAGCAGGACAAGTAGCCGGACAGGGCAGACGACGGCGCCGCCGCCCCGCAAGGGACGGCGGCGCCTTTGCATGGGCCGGGCGGAAGCGCGCGGGGGGAGCTACGCCGCCCCGTCCGCGCCGCGCTCTTCGAGCATGGCCCCGACCATGCGCCGCAGGTCTTCGGCCAGGCCCTGCAGGGCGGCAACGGCGTCGTAGGACCGCTGCATCCCGGCCATGGATTCCCCGGCGATGCGGTTGACCTCGTCCACGGCGCGGTTGATCTGCTCCGACGACGCGGACTGCTCCTCGCTGGCCGAGGCGATGCCCTCGACCTGCACGGTGTTCATCTCCACCAGGCGCACGATCTCCTCCTGGGCGCGGCCCGAATCCGTGGCCAGGCGCGCGCTCTGCTCCACGGCGCGCAGGGCCGCGTGCATGGTTTCGATGTTGCGCCCCGTGGCGTCGCGGATGGCCAGGATGCTGCTGTCGACCTCCTTGGTGGCGGCCATGGTCTTCTCGGCCAGCTTGCGCACCTCGTCGGCCACCACGGCGAAGCCCCGGCCCGCGTCGCCCGCCCGCGCGGCCTCGATGGCCGCGTTCAGCGCCAGCAGGTTCGTCTGGTCGGCTATCTCGCTGATCACGTCCATGACCCGGCCGATCTCCTCCACCTGGCGCCCCAGGTCCTGCATGCCCTCGCGCAGGCCCGTGGCGTGGCCGTCCACCTCGGTGATGGCCGCCACGGCGCGCTCGACCATCGCCGCGCCCGCGGTGGCCTTGTCCTTGGCCTCGCGGGCGTTCTCGGAGGCGCTGCCCGCGTTGCGGGCCACCTCGACCACGGCGGCGTTCATCTGCTCCATGGCCGTGGCCGTCTCGTCCATGCGCGTGCTCTGGACCTGGGCCCCCTGGCGGACCTGGGCGATCATGGCCGACAGCTCGGCCACGGCGTCGCCCACGCGCCCCGAAAAGGCGTCCACCCGCGTGGCCGACTCGCGCATCCGCCCCCACAGCGCCTTGACCTGCTCCTCCTGGCGCTGGGCCTCGCGCATGGCCGCGTTGGCGGCCTCGGCCTGGGCGGCGGCCTCGTCCTGCTTGCGGCGGACCTCCTCCAGGCGCGCGCGCAACTCCGCGACCATGGTCGTGATGTCTGCGGACAGGGCCGCGAACTCCGGCGGCATGTCCGCGTCGGGCTGCGCCTGCAGGTCGCCGGAGGCCACGGCCTGCGAATAGGCCGTCAGCTTGGCCAGCGGCCGGTTGATGCCCCGCGAGGTCAGCAGGATGAACGCCCCGAGCACGAGCATGGCCAGCACCTCGACGCCCAGGATGGCGTGGTCGGCCAGCCCGGCCACACGGGCCATTTCGGCTTCGTAGTGCTCGCGCAGCGCCGTGATGGCGGGCTCCAGGGCCCGGCCGTCGGTGGCCAGGGTCTGGTCCATGGCCCGGACTTCCTTGTACAGCGTCACATAATTGCCAAAGGCCGAGTCGTAGCCGTGCAGCACGCCCATGAGCCGCGCCAGGGCGGCCTCGTCCAGGCCCAGGCTGCCCAGGCGGGCCTCCAGCTCGCGGCGGGCCTTGGCCGCGCGCTCCAGGTACTTGTCCGTTCCGCGCAGCTGGAAGTTCTTTTCCTGGCGCCGCAGTTGCAGCAGCGACACCAGGGCCTCGCGGTCGCCCAGGGCGTCGATCCCGGCCTCCAGGGCGCGCCCGGCGGCGATGAACTCGCGGCGTACGCCCTGCTCCTCGTCCAGGCCGATGCTCCGCGCGGTCTGGGCCGCACGGGCGAAGGTCGCGTCGAAGGTGTCCACCAGGCGGCGGGCGGCGGCGCACTCCTCGGCCTTGGCCGGATCCAGGGTGGCGATACGCTCCAGGGCCTCGTGGATCTTGGCCGTGTGCGCCTCCACCTTGGCCACATAGGCCTCGTCGCTGCGAATAAGGAAATTCTTCTCATGGCGCCGGGCCTGAAGCAGGTCCACGGACGCCCCGACGGCGAGGTCGCGCAGGGCGGCGCTTGCGCCGACCATGTCGTCGCCGATCTTGTTCACCCCGAAGACCACGCCGAAACCCACCAGCGACACCACCAGGACCAAAATCAGTCTCCCTTTCACGGACATAGCGTCAACTCCCCTCGGATCTCCGAGATTCGACGTTCATCGACAAGCGCCCGGGCCGCGCGGCAGACCTCGCGGTCCAGGGCCGCCCCGGCCTGGTTGCCGATCTCCTCCATGGCGCAGGCCAGCCCCAGGGCCGGCCTGTAGGGCCGGTGCGACGACATGGCCTCCAGCACATCGGCCACCGCCAGCACCCGCGCCTCGGGCAGGATATCCTCCCCCGCCAGGCCCCGGGGGTAGCCTCCGCCGTCCATGCGCTCGTGATGCGCCAGTACGGTCGCCCCCACGGGCCAGGGAAAGGGGATATTGCGCAGGATGTCGTAGCCCGTTTCAGGGTGCTGGCGCATGAGGGCCAGCTCCCCGGGCGACAGCCGGGCCGGCTTGGACAGGATGGCCATGGGCACACAGACCTTGCCCATGTCGTGCAGCAGCCCCGCGATGCGCACCGTGTCGATCTGGGCCGCGTCCATGCCCATGCGCTCGGCCAGCAGGCAGGACAGCCGCGACACCTTGTGCTGGTGCCCCGAGGTGTAGAGGTCGCGCTTTTCCAGCAGCGCGGAGAGGGACTTCACCGTCTCCTCGAGCATCCTGTTCAGGGAATGGTTGCTGCGGCGCAGCTCGCTTTCCACGCGCTTGCGCGGCGTTATGTCGCGCGAGATGGCCGATATGGCCCGGACGACGCCGTCGCGCAGGATGGGCGAATAGGTCACCGAAACGGGAAACACCGTGCCGCAGCTGCGCCGCCGCAAGGTCTCGTAGCGCGAGACGGACTTCCCGGCCACCACCTCTTCCAGGACATAGCGCATCTCGCCCTCCAGCCCGTCGGGCACGAGAACGAAGATGGACATGCCGCGCAAGGCCTCGGGGGCGTAGCCGTAGTTGCGCCCGGCGGCGCGGTTGGCCGACAGGATGCGCCCGTCGGGACAGATGCTCAGGATGGCGTCGTCGGAAGAATCCACGATCACCGCCAGGCGGGCGATCTCCTCCAGGGCCCGGCGGCGCTCGGTGATGTCGGTCAGGATGACGATGACGCCCCGGCGCGCGTCGGCGCTTTCCAGGCGGGCCAGGCGCACGCGGTAATAGTGCGGGCACTGGCAGAACCCCTGGTGCTCCTTCTCGTAGGTCCTGGCCTCGTCGCAGGATTCGCAAAAGGAGTCCACATCGGCGCGCAGCCAGGGCCCAAGCGTCGCCGACACCCGGTCGAACTGTTCGTCCTGCGAGGCACCGGCGCCTCCGAAAAGCGCCAGCGCCGCCTCGTTGGCTGCGGCCAGTTTATGGCTCGGCGCAAGCACCAGGGCTGGCTGGGGCAGGTGGCGAAACACCCTGCGGAATGGAATCACATTGGCCCCCTCGCCACAAAAACCGCTCCCGGTGCGGCCTGCGCGGCGTGTGACAGCGGCGAGGCAAGGGACGTGCCAGCCCGTCCTTGCGCGGTGGCGCCATCGGGCAAAAAGACCTGCGGCCCGCCAAGGCCGCGCCCCGGGGTAATTTCGAAGAAATGCCGCCAGGGAAAGGCTTTCCGTAATCACGCAACGGGCAAGTCCGCACGGCTCCACAGGGGCGCCCGGGCGCCCGCCTTGCGCGTATTGGCGGGAAAAACGGGGACGCACGGGGCATCGCGCAACGATTTCAGAATCCCTCCGCGCGGGCGGCGCGATTCTGGCGCCACCCGGTGCATAAAAAGCGACAAAAAAACGGCCCGGCACAAGGCCGGGCCGTCGTCGCCTCCGGAAATCAGGACCGCAGGGCCGCGGGGGCCTTGCCCTGTGGCACCGCCGCCGCCAGGTGCATGTCACGCTCCAGGCGATAGTCCACCACGTCCTGGACGGTGACGACAGGCATGGCGTGGCGCCGGGCGAACGCGACGATGCCCGGCAGCCGGGCCATGCTGCCGTCCGCGTTGGTCAGCTCGCAGAGCACCCCGCAGGGCGCCAGGCCCGCAAGGCGCATGAGGTCCACGTTGGCCTCGGTGTGCCCGCGCCGTTCCAGCACGCCGCCGGGCCGCGCGCACAGGGGGAACACATGGCCCGGGCGGCGCAGGTCCGCCGGGCGGGCGTCCTGGGCCACGGCGGCGCGCACCGTGGCCACGCGGTCGGCAGCGGAAACGCCCGTGGTCACTCCCCGGGCGGCCTCGATGGACACGGTGAACCCCGTGCCGTAGGCGCTGGTGTTCTCGGCGACCATCATCGGCAGGTCCAGTGCGCGGACCTTGTCCGGAGTCAGGCAGAGGCAGACAATGCCGCTGCACTCGCGGATGAGCAGGGCCATTTGCGCGGGGGTGACGCTTTGGGCCGCGAAGAACAGGTCGCCCTCGTTTTCGCGGTCTTCGTCGTCCACGGCCAAAACGCCCCGGCCCGCGCGCAGGGCGTCCAGGGCGCTCTCCACCCGCTGCCGGGGGGAGCCAAAAGGCGAGAGAAGGGATTCATGCATGGCGTCGCTCCTTGTGAAGTTGGCGAAACCAGGGCCAAACAGGAGAGACGCCGCCGCCCCGGCAGGCCGGGCACGGCACGGCGCGCGCGGGGCAAGACCCGCGGCGGGACGGCTGGTCCTCTCCTCTTCCATCCGGACTGTAACCGTCGGCTCCGGCCTCGCACCGGATCTGCTGACCCCGCCCCGCAAGGGACGGGCGCTCGCGGGCTCCCCGGCCGAAGCCGGGATACCGCCGGTGGGGACTTCCACCCCGCCCTGAGGATTAGGCCCGCACGCTACCGCCGCGCGCGGGCGGGGTCAACGCAAAACCCGCCTCCCCGGCCGACGCCCCCGCCGGACCCCGCAAAGGCCGCCCCGGGCCATCCGCCCCCCTGCCCCAGCCAGGGTCGCCCGCCCCCGCGCCACCGGCCCGTGCGAAGCGCGAGCACCCCCGCCACGGGGCGGACATCCCCCGGGCATGGGCACGACAAAAAGCCCGGAAGCTTGCGCTTCCGGGCTTGAGACGATTTCGCCCCGCAGGGGCGGTCAGTGTCGGTGGCGGAGCCGAAGGGACTCGAACCCTCGGCCTCCGGCGTGACAGGCCGGCGTTATAACCAACTTAACTACGGCTCCGCGATATGAACATGGCGGGTCGAACGTCGCGCCTGCGCGCGAGAGGTTCCTTCGGGCTGTGGCCGCATGACCACGGGCTCCCCCTGGAAGCCATCACCCTTGGGCGATTGCGCCCCAAATCCCGCTCTCAGTTTGGGGCATTAAGAAGGGGCTTGCCAGCAAGCCCCTGGTCTTTCAAGTGGCGGAGCCGAAGGGACTCGAACCCTCGGCCTCCGGCGTGACAGGCCGGCGTTATAACCAACTTAACTACGGCTCCGCGTGATCCCGTGCATCTGTGGTGGGCGGAACAGGGCTCGAACCTGCGACCCTCGGCTTGTAAGGCCGATGCTCTCCCAGCTGAGCTACCCGCCCGCGCTCCCACAGTCGGGAGCACTGTGTCTATCCAGAGCGCCCCGTCTTGTCAACGGTTTTCGAACCCTCGGCCAAGAAAATTCGCCCGCCCCTCCGCGCGGGGGCAACCCGCTGAAAACAAAGGGCGTTCCGGGGCGCCCTGCGGCCCCCCGGAACGCCCGGATGGACAGATTCGGCAGGCCTAGCTGCCGGTGTGGCACTCGCCGCAGGCCAGGGGCCCGGCCGCCTTCTCGACGTGGCAGTCCTTGCACTGGCGGTGGTAGGCCTCGCGCAGGCCCGGCTGACCGCCCGCGCCCTTCAGGGCGTGGCAGTCGCTGCACGGGGTGCCCACGGAGTCCTGGCCTTCCACAAGCTTGCCGTCCTCATAGTAGTGGTGGCAACGGGCGCAGTCGTCGAGCCCGGCCTTCTCGTTGTGTTCGTCGTGTTTGAAGACCGCCGCCGGGCGCAGGTGCGTCCCGAAGGCCTCGGCCTTGAGCTCCACGATATCGTCCTGGCTCCAGGCCGTGGGCGCCGCCACCAGGGCCACGGCCGCAAGGGCCGCGAGGGCCAGGGCCGCAAGAACGTGTCTGGGATGCATATGGTCCTCCCCGCCCCGTCGTCGGGGCGTTGTCGGTTAGGCTACTCTACGGCCCCGGGCTTCTCCATGTACTTGAAGAGCAGGTCGCCCAGGAACATGAGGTGCATCTCCAGCCCGTAGTAGTGGATGATGTCCTCCAGTCCGCCGTGGCAGTTGTGGCAGGGCGAGATGATGGTGTTGATGCCCTGATCCTTCATGCGCGCCAGCTGCTCGGCCTTGTAGCGGTTGGAGAGCACGCGCTTGGTCTTCCACGGCGGGCCGCAGTTGATGACGCCGCCGCCCGCGTTGCAGCAGATGTTGAAGACCTTGTTGGGCGCCATCTCCACCACGCCCTGGGTGAAGGCGTTGGCAACATAGCGGCCCATCTCGTGCAGCCCGCGCCCGCGCACGGTGTTGCAGGGGTCGTGGAAGGTCACGCGCTCGGGGAACAGCTCGCGCGGACGGATGCGCCCGGCCTTCACCAGCTCGTAGAAGAACTCGATGGAGTGGACCATAGGCACCGGGGGCATCTTCCAGCCCAGCCAGCGGTTGCCCACGTCGTAGACGCTGCGGAAGGCGTGGCCGCACTCGCCCATGACGATCTTCTTCACGCGCAGCTTCTGGGCCGCCTCGTAGTGGGCCTTCTTGATGCGGCCCATGGTCTCGAAGTCGCCGGTGAACATGGCCATGTCGGAGTTGTCCCAGCCCGGGGTGGCGGGCATGGTCCAGTCGCAGCCGGCCTGATCGAAGATCACCGCCGCCTGGTAGATCAGGTGGGTGCGGAACTTGGGCTCCGGCGCGATGACCGAATACATGAAGTCCGCCCCGACCTTGCCCACGGGGATGCGGATGTTCGGGATCTCGTCGCGGGCCTCGTCCTCCTGCCATTGCAGGGTGTCGACCCACTCGTCGTCCTTGACCCACATCTGGTTCAGGGTCGAGGCGTGGGAGTGGCAGGTGTCCTGGATATACTGCGGGGTGATGCCCAGCTTGTGGCAGATGCGCCGCACGGTCTGGATCATGTAGGCCACGTCGATGCCAAAGGGGCAGAACTGCTGGCAGCGACGGCACAGGTTGCACTCCGTCTGCGACACGACCACGGCCTCGCGGCACTCGGCAGGAGTCAGCTTGCCCTGCTTCTCAAGCATCTTCCAGATGGTGCGCTTGACCTTGCCCACCGGGGAGTACTTGGGGTCCTTGTCGTTGGAGAGGTAATGGTGGCAGGCGTCGGAGCACAACCCGCAGTGTACGCAGGTCTGCACATAGGCCCGCATCCGGGCGCCGCACTCGCCGCGCAGCACCTGGTTGATGGTTTTCTCGATGCGTTCCGGCGTCAGGCGCGCGACGCCATCGTCCACGCCCACGTCCTTGATGGACGCGAACTGGGCGTATTTCCCGTCGGCCTTGTCCTGGGCCGACTTGGCCGCGACGCGCTCAATGTAGGACATGGCATCCGTTGCGGCTTGGGTGTTTTCGGCGATGTCAGCCATTGTAGGGTCTCCTTGGCAATGCGTTCGCGGATTCGGGCCGGCCTACCAGTCGTACACGTTGCGCACCGCGCCGAACTCGGAGGCGGTGTAGCCGCGGGTGTACCAGAAGGTCAGCATATGCGACAGCCGCGTGAAGGGAATGGCCGCGAGCATGATCTCGCCGCAAAGCATGTGCAGGCTGGTCATGAGCAGATTGTCGCCCCAGCCGTGGTAGGCCATGATGCCCGTGACGAACGGGGCGGCCACCACCAGCAGGATGACGAAATCCGCCGCGCTGGTCACGAAACGAACCTCGGGCAGGGTCAGCCGGCGCCAGGCGAAATAGACGCAGCCGAGCACCACGATCCACGCGGCGGCGTCCACCACCGAGTCGGGCAGCGCGGCCCAGCTCACGCCGAGCACGCTCTCCTCCAGCAGCACCAGGTGCCCCAGGGTGAACAGGGGCACAAGGACGATGCCGATGTGGAACAGGAAGGTGACCACGGTCATCACCGGCTGGCGGCGCGAGTTGGTGCTCATGAAGGGCACAAGCCAGTGCACGAAGCTCGCGAAGGCGTGGCTCCAGCTCCAGTACTCGACGACGTAGGTGTCCTTGGCCTTGGTCTCGGCCATGAGCGAGGCTATTTTCCAGATGCTGCCGCCCAGGAACAGGGCGAAGGCCGCCCACACGAGGGGGCCGCTGACAAGGGCGTAGAATGCGTGCATGTCTCCCCCCTATTTGAAGTCGGCCACGGGCACCACGCGGCGGTGGTACTTGCCGTTTTCGATCATCTTGACGAGGACGAGGCTGCCGTCGGGGCTGAACGCCGGATCGAAGCATGCCTCGCCGGCGTGGGCGAACTCCTTGCCGTCCACGGCCACGGTGTACTTGCCGCCCTTCTCCACCTTGGCGGCCACATGCGCGCCGTCGGGGCTGAAGACCGGGGCCCAGGCCATGTCATAGCGGCCCGCCCAGGCCTTGCCGTCGACCATGACGGCCCACTTGCCGCCGTCCTTGCCCAGGGCGGCCGCGCGGGCGCCGTCGGCCGACAGGGTCAGGTCGGTGACCATCTCGCCGAAGGTCAGGCCCCAGGGCTTGTCGTCCACGGCCACGGTCCAGCGGCCGAACTGCGGGCTGACGATGGCCGCCAGCCGCGCGCCGTCGGCGCTGAAGGCCGCGTGCCAGCACTGGCCGTACTGGCTCCAGATCAGGTGCCCGTCGCGCGCGAGCGACCACTTGCCGCCCTGGCGCACCGGGGCCACCACCGACCCGTCGCGCGGGTCGAACAGCGGCTTCCACACGCCCTGGAAGCGCGCGCTCCACGGCGTGCCGTCCACCGCGACGGTGAAATCGTACAGGTTGGTGCGCACCTCGGCGGCCGCGCGGCTGCCGTCGGGCGACAGGGTCACGCCGAAGACGTTGGTGAACAGCGTCTCCCAGGGCGTGCCGTCCACGGCCACGGTGTACAGGCCTTCCTGGTAGCGTTTGATGTCGGCCTGCCCCAGTTCCTTGGCCTGGATGGCGGCGGCGCTGTGGGCGCCGTCGACGCTCAGGGCGAAGGCCGTGGCGTTCTCGAACAGGTTCTCCCAGGGCGTGCCGTCCACGGCCATGCCGTAGGTGCCGTCATTCTGGATGGCGGCGGCGATGACCGAGCCGTCGGCGCTGAAATGCGTGTCCCAGACGTAGCCGAAGCTCTCCTCCCAGGGCTCGCCGTCCACGACGAACTTCCACTCGCCCATGTCCGACGCACAGGCCGTGAGCCTGCCGTCGGGGCCGAACCCGAGGTTCCAGACGCGCTCGAAGGTGTTCTCCCAGGCCTCGTCATTGACGCAGGCCGTGAATTCGCCCTCGGAGTTGGCCACGGCGGCGATGGTCTCGCCGTCGGGGCTCGCGTAAGGCTCCTCGACCCACTCGTACTTGTCCTTGATAGCCCCGATGTCCGCCACGAGGCGATCACCCGGCTCCCAGTTCCATCCCGATGTCTCCACCGCTGCCCTCCTTTCGTGCCAAGCACGCATGACGGGGTCCACACTCCTCTCCGGCTCGGAAAGCCCGCCCCCCGAACCGGATATATCCCGCCCCCCCATAATTCGCCCAGGCCGTTTCTGTCCAGCGAAATAGGCGCAACGCATTTAAATTGCTCAAATTTCCTATCCTGGTGGTATGGTATTCTCCTGGTGTTCCGGTGGGAATGCATTGCCGCGTATTTCCAGCCGAAACGCGGGGAGCCCTCGCCCGCCAGGGCCTTCCAGGGCCGCGTTTCCGCCCGCCGACGAAGCGGATGCCTGATTCTGTATCCTTATATTCCATACTGTGAAGGTTCCGCAAGCCCGAAGGCGTCTGGACAATCGCGGGGCCGGGGGCTATTCTTCGCGACATGCCGAAAACCGCGCCGCAGCCCGACGCAGCCGCACCATGACCACCCCCCGGACGCCCCGAAAATTCCTGGCCTGGAACGGCGTGAGCCTCCAGGTGCCCAGAAGCTGGGACTCTGCCGAGTTCCG
>Ga0172382_10004975_pt1 | contig 20060 bp, 24 predicted proteins | sample Leawel138RmetaG_FD_122245 | JGI IMG/M metagenome (GOLD analysis project Ga0172382, IMG submission 122245) | Leachate microbial communities from a municipal landfill in Southern Ontario, Canada - Leachate well 138R metaG | ecosystem: Engineered > Solid waste > Landfill > Unclassified | place... | reverse complement strand
GCTTTTATGGTTATCCGTTTATTTCTGTCCTCTATTACCTGTTCGCCCGAATACAGATACAACAAAACGTGTTCGGGTTTGGAGTGAACGCAATGTGTACCGCTTTCGGAAAAACACGAAAGGAAAATTCCCGAATAGCTTAACGTGTTATATTTATCTTCTTGCTGTACATTCATAACCTGCTAAAATTATTTCTGAACAAATTTAGAAATTCTGTGCCTGTTTTACTTTTCTGAAAGGCTCAATTTATTTTTCTGAAAGGCTCATGGGTATATTATTGGCTTCTCCTGCGTTTGCGTTTCTTCTTCATCTTGTTGGTAAAATCTTGTTCTTCGTAATCCTCGCTATGTGTTCCAAGCCTGTTAAACTTTTTTTGTAAATTTGTAGGTATTAATTCTGCTTTTAACAGCAATTGGTTATCCTTAAATTTATATGAATATCAACTCTCAAAATGTATTAGACTATCCGAATATCAACACCATTTTTATGGTTTGGAATTTCAAAGAAAATGCTTCGATAAATCCTGCTTTCCAACGGGTGTGTGCCTTAATGAGTAATCTCAATAATTCGGCACAGGTGCGTACCGTAACATCAAGAGCGAGTGTAGTAATGGGAATCAGTTATAACGCCTGGCAAAAATTGGATTTACCCGAACCACTTCCCAAAGAATTGGTAGATTTTTCCCCGATAAAAGGAGCGAAATATACGGCTGTTGCAACACCCGGTGACTTACATTTTCATATCCGTGCAGATGATAAAAGTTATTGCATCGATATGGCAGCGGCTATTTCAGAGGTTTTATCACAAGTGGCGGATTGCATCGAAGAAGTTCACGGATTTCGCTATTGGGACGGAAGAAGTATTCTGGGCTTTGTGGACGGCACCGAAAACCCGAACGGAAAAGACAGGGAATTTTTCGGTATCATAGGCGATGAAGACGAAAAATACAAAGGCGGAAGTTACCTTTTTGTGCAGAAATATATTCACGATTTAGTGGCTTGGAGGGCTTTACCTGTGGAAGAGCAGGAAAAAGTTTTTGGCAGAAGCAAAGCTAACGACATTGAAATGCCCGATGACGTAAAGCCATCCAACTCCCATTCCGCTTTGGCAAATGTAGGTGACGATAAAAAGATTGTACGGGACAATATGCCGTTTGGCAATATGTCAGGCAACGAAATGGGTACTTATTTTATTGCTTATGCAAGCACTTTCAGTACGGTTACAGAAATGCTTACAAAGATGTTTAAAGGAGAGCCGGAAGGCAATTACGATAGGATTTTAGATTTTAGCACAGCCAAAACAGGAACGCTCTTTTTTGTGCCAACCTTTGAAATGCTGGATAGTTTTGGAGCATAATGTGGAATTACAGGGCAAACATTATTTTTGCCGTCGTTGACGTTTCCTTTTCTTCTTCATCTTGTTGGCAAAATCCTGTTCCTCGTAATCTTCGCACTGGGCATCAGGCAGCAAACCGCCCAATGCTTCAATTAATCCGTCTTTGTGTTTTTCCGTGGTTAAGAAGTCGAACAAATGGTGTGGTTCTTCCGCCGGAAGATCCGCATCATTTGATGTGGATAGTTTGGGGTGCTGTAAAGCAGGTTCTTTTATCTCCGGTTTGATATTATTGTTCCAATAGTCATTAAAGATGTTTGCGGAAAGCTCCTTTGCCAATCGTGAACCGTTCCAAACGGTTTTGGAATTATGGTCGATAAACGTCATGCCGTAAATACGTCCGGTATCATTTCTTCGTACTACAACATTGATTCCTTGCTCGCCCAACTGCTTTTTAAATTCTACTTCATCGGAGGTGGACTGTAAAGCAATAGTGACGGCTACCTTTAAAGTCTTTTTGACCGGATGGTCTTTCAAAGTCGTTTTGCATTTCGCGAAGTGTAATTCCAAAGCGGATAACCCGGCATTTTTGCCAAAAAGCGAAGCTTTAAAAGGAGTTCCTGTTTTTTGTCCTTGGTCATTCAATGGTATGTACACCAAACCTCTTCGCATTTCTCCATGCAATTCTCCTTCTATTTTCTCGGTAGTAATATTGAACAGGGATAACAAAGCGTTGTACTCTCCCAAAGTCTGAAATTGATAATAGTTTGGTAAATGACGAATCACGGATGCCATCTGACTTTTCACATCCCCTGCTTTATAATTCAGCGGTTTAAAAATCCTGTTATTCTGCTTCCGATCCTTGTCTGTTGCAGGGATTAAATGAAGTTGTTTTTCAAGGTCGCGACAGACTTTCATTGATCGTACTTTCTCAAATTTGTCGGAAATTTTTTTACCATTTTCATCCACGCAGACGGAAACGATATGAATGTGGGAGCGTTCAATATCCGTATGTTTAAACACAACAAATGGCTGTTCTCCGTAGCCCATTTCATGCATATACTGCTGTGCCATTTCTCTATAGGTGTCATCACTGACTTTGTCATTTGGATTGGGATTGAGTGAAATATGCAAAGTGTGTTTTCGGGTATTGCGGTTTGCCAACAGGTAAGGAGCAAAAGATTGCGCTAATTGAGCCACGGAATATTTCCCATCGGGTGTTTCAATGATCTTGTTGGTGAACAGTATTTGTCCGTTTTCCTTCTCAACTTTTAGGTTATTGTATGCCAAAGCACCGAACAAATTTGCACTTCTTCCGATCTTCGCTATCATTTTTGAGCTTGATTTTTGAGATATTTCCTGTCAAACTCTTCCGTTATTTCCACCACCTTTTTAAATATACCGGCCATTTCTGCTGTCTGTCTTTCTAATTTATACAGATAAGCAGCTGCTTTCTTCTCCGAGAAATTTCTGTAAAGCAATTTGACAATTTGGTTATAATTTACTCCGACAGCGCGAAACTGACTGTGAAAAGAAGTCAGTCGCATATAGAAATCGACCGTTCCTTTATCAATTCGAATCGTTTTGATTGACCTGTCAAAGATGCATGAAGTTATAAAGTGAGCTTTGACCTTCATACCCGACTTGTCAAAAAGGGCAAGAAAACGGGCATGTTCTGTTTCGTTAAAGGAAATCGTGTACCTGATTTTTTTCGGGTCGTTTATAAGCGGACGCCCCGTCTTTTTTAATTGCTTATCATTCTTCTTTTCCATCATTAATCCATTTTTAATTCACACAAAAAGCCGACTTCGGAGGTCTTTTTCTGCCCCCTGCAAGGGCAAGTTGTTTTGAGCAGCCGGAATCGTTTCGGGATGCTCAAAACACAACTTGCCGTGTTCCGGTGAACACAAAAATCCCGCTCCTGCGGAATTGAAAAAAGCAGGGGAAAATCGGCCGGTTGCCGGTTACTGTTATATACAGTTCTGTCTGCTTGATTTTGCATGATTCTGATATTAAAGTCATTTTACAAAGTAAAGACCTGTTGTCAAAAGCATTGCAATGCATCCCAATGCCAAATACTGCATTTTCAAGACAAGAGATGCCATATACCATCAGGCACACAATTCCATTGCTTTATTTGCTGTGAAGTTTTAATGAAGCCGGTCAAATGGGTATTTCAAACGGCAATAAAGCAGAGAATTAAAACAGGCACTTTGAAATAAAAGCTTTAGGGTTTAAAAGCATACAACTGTAAAAGCATAAAAGCTCAAAAGCAGTAAAGGATTTTACCATTTGAAAAGATCATAAACCGGCAAAGAACCTGTCTGACAAATAGGGATATAAAGTTGGAAAACATATAAACAGGAATATAGAAAAAATAGAAAAATGAAATATTCGAACCAACCCAAATTCAACTCTGGAAAAATAATAAAGAAAAAAACAAACAATTTTAAAATTATGGAAACAAAAAAGCAAACCCTGAAAATCAGTTTTTCGACACCCAAAGGCGGTGTTGGAAAATCTACTATGACCACCCTGCTGGCAAGTGCCTTGCACTATCGATTGGGGTATGACGTAATTGTGATGGACTGTGACTTTCCGCAGCACAGTTTGACCAATATGCGTGAAAGAGACCTGAAAACGATTATGCGAAACGACTACCATAAAAGAGCAGCCATGAAGCTGTATCAGAGCATTAATAAAAAGGCATATCCGATTATCAGTTGTAAGGCAGAGGAAGCTCTGTCCAAAGCTTTGGAATATGTAAATCAATCTTCAGCGGAACCGGATATAATATTTTTTGACCTTCCGGGAACAGCAAATACCAAAGGAGTTCTTACTACATTGAGGGCTATGGATTTTATTTTTTCTCCAATCAGTGCCGATCGCCTGGTCATGGAAAGTACGCTGAGCTTTATTAAAGCGTTTCTTGGGCTGCCCGGAACAAATGGTCATAATAAGAATCAGAAAATGTGGCTGTTCTGGAATCAGGTGGATGGCAGGGAAAAGACAGGCATTTATACCGCTTACCAAAAAGTTATCAATGAGCTTGGTTTGTCGGCAATGGATACCGGCATTATGGACAGCAAGCGTTTTCGAAAAGAAGCAGATGATACGGGAAGTTATATTTTCAGGTCAAGCTTATTGCCTGCAGACTCGAGACTGATGAAAACCACTCGGCTGGATAAGTTTGTACAGGAGTTTCTAAAAATTGTTCAACCCTAAAATTGATTGCATCATGTCTATTGAAAAACGAAGAAAAGACTTTGACAACTCTGCCGTTGACGAAGAATTGATTCTGAACATTATGAGCGGGAATCAATCTTCGGTTTCACCCGAAACAAATCAACCGAGGGAAATACAGCAGGAAACGAAACCCAGGGAAAAAGCCCGCAGTTACAATTCAAAGAAAGTGAATTACGAGCAAACATTTTTAGTCAACCGGTTTCCGTCAGGGCGTAATGGCAAAGTCGTTTACATCCGCCCCGAATATCACGAAAGATTACTCCGTATCGTGCAGCTTACAAGGGAAGAAAGAATAACTCTTTACTCATACATTGACAATATCCTTGAACATCACTTTGAAGTGTTTGGTGATGAGATCACGGATTATTTCAACAAACGGTTTAAACCTATTTTATAAACAATGGAAACCATGATTATAATATGTCTTCTGATCGTCATTGCCCTGCTTTTGCCGGATAAAAGTGTAATCAGAAAGAATCCCGGGAAAACGCTTCAGCAGGAAATGAACAGCATGGAATTGCCCGACATTATGGGTAAACCCAAAACAGTAAAAAGCCAGTCGGAGCCAAAAGCTTCCTATAAAAGTCGGAAGACAGAAACGGAATCGGATTACACTAATTTAGATATCGAATATGACGAAAATGAAAACGTTGATATTCGGATGCTACAGGAAGAACCGGAGGAGACATTCAGTGATGTGCCGGATTTTGAAGAGGAGGAGGAAGAATGGCGTCAGTATGGGACTTCAGGAGTCGATATCGGTTTTGCCCAAGGGGTTACCTTTGACGAACTAAACAACGTGGGGGCAGTGTTCCGGACAAACAAATCGGTGCCTGCCCAAAAGGAAACAGCGATTGAAACAGTTCAGCGATTACAGGGAACCGAATTATTCACACTGCTTGAAGATTCCATCAAGGGCGCTTCCGGTAAGATTGCCATACTTCTGGACAGCGCTCTTTCATCTGAGATCCAAACCGGTTCTTCATTTTTGCAAAAAAATGATTTGGATGAATTTGATATTGGGGAGTTTGTGTGAACTAGAAAATTTATCCTTCTGCAATTACGAAGGCCTGGGAAAAACTTGAAGAATGCGAGATACTAATATGCCACTTTTTAATACCCAAAGAATTTGATATGCGGAGTGGGATGCCAGTCATTTCTACAAATGGTTTGCCATTTTTTAATTGTAAAATTTCAATATCAGTTAATGAAATTCCATCTTCCATACCAGTAGATAGACATTTTAGAATCGCTTCCTTTACCGCAAATCTTCCTGAAAGAAATTTCAACTGATTTCTTTTGGAATAAAGCCTTAATTCTTTGATAGAAAAAATTCTGGATTGAATTAGGGGATTGCTTTCCCAACCCATTTTCTGAGAAATTTCATGTTCTACTATATCGCATCCAATTGCAATTATCATTTTATTAGAGAATATTTTAATTTTTTATTTATTAAATCAAATTCAATAAGACCGCCTTGATTTGAGATTAAAAATCGAAAAGCTGAATACGACTTCAATATGGCATCTTCCCACTCTTCAGATGTTTTAACTTTTACCTCAAAATTTTCTGTCATTTCTTTAATTATTCTTAAGGTGGTCTTTGAGACCTTTGATTTACCCTTATAGAAGTTTTTTCTTTTTGCTTCATTAAAAATAATCATCGAAATGGCTTCTTCTGTAATGGTGGCTCTTGCACCATCTTCAATTTCATCTACTATTGGATTACTTTTTCTTTTTCTTCTCATCATTGCTCTGGTACATGGAGACCATCCGAGCAAGGTGGCAAATGAATAATGAAATATATCATGATATCGGTAGTAATCATTTTCATATGAATTGTCATTGATGATGTCACCTATTTGTTTACTTTCATTAAAAATGACTCTAATTTCATTTCTATTCCCATTACCAACTTCTTTAAATAATACATTGAAAGTTCTAGGAATTTGCTCTTGGGATTCATAGTTCTCGTCAAATAGCTCAGTTTTTTTATTTTGCTTCATTACTTTTTTTAATTAAATTCATTTTATATTTTCATTTATTCCCCATTTGGGAGGAAACCAATAATCTATTGGCTTACAATTTAATTTGTAAACCTGCTTAATCCGTACCCTATTACTATCACCTTTAATATGAGGATGCCTAACTCTGGCGTATTTATCTACTTCACAAAATAGATTCTGACAGTCAATTAACTGCAATTTCCTTCCCCATAGTGTTTTAAAGGATAATCCAAGTCTATCAAATTCCATTTCCTGACGATCAGCCATTAATCTTATTATCTCTATATTGGTTAAGCCTCCTGTATTCAAAAAGCATTTACTAATGCCTCCCAATGCTCCTGGCCCAGGAACTACAAACTCTGATTCCGAGAAATTTAGAATGTTCGAATAATTAATATCAATTAAGATTTGATACGCTAAGAAGTTTCCAAGACCCGGGTATCCTTTTATTATTTCAAAGGCTTGTTGCATCTTGTTCGTATCCATTAATCTTTCGGCAGTATCCTTATTTATAATATATTCTATTAATTTTAAATGATTAGAGTGTTTTCTTACGTGGCCAAAGAAGGATTTTACTGATGGCATTATGTAAGCTGCAGAATATATAGTTTTCTTTTCACTAAGAGCATTACTCAAAATGTCATCATATTTCTTAAATTCAAAATCTTCATATGTAATATACTTTATATGCTTGTTGATTAGCTCCCAAGTTTCTATTTTATTAAACAATTTAAATAATAAAATTCTAAACAAAACTTCTCTAGGCGAATTAGGAAGGTTTTTATTATAAATAACTTCCTTAATTAAGTATTGACTTACTCTGTCTGCAGCTCTATAAACATTAGTGAATCTGTGTTTGGATAAAATTGGGTCATTAGTCCAGGGAAACTCTTTGCCTTCAAACCGATTGAAAAAGATTTCTTGCCTTAATGCTGCAAACTTCCAATAGGTATCATATACTTCAGTGGTCTTTGCTGGAGTCAATGGTCTATATATCGTTATACTTCTTTTGTTGTTTCTTTTATTGTCCATTTAAGTTAAGCCTTCATTTTACTGAGTAGTACTTTTGCTTGAGCTTTTGTGAGGTGATCTAATTTTTCGACTCCCACAAAACAGTTAAATCTTTCTAATTCTAAACCAGTTTCATTACCAATGAACTTGCCCAGATTTATTAATCCAAGCCAATTACCGTAAGCACGTTGATATAAGTACTGAATAGCATAAAAACTGTTGATTATTAACCCTCCGGTCTCCGACTTGTAAAAAGTAACATGCTGTAAACAAGGGAAACTTTGAAATACACCATTTTTATGATCTTTATTTGGGTCAAATATTGCAGCCTGAGACTTTGACCTGCGTTTAATTTTTGAATCTTCTCTCAATGAATCAATAATGATGTTTAACTGATTTTTTTTTGTTTCACCAAATGCAATTAAGCGTTCAAAATACGTCCCAGAGCTATTACGTATATCAATTTTTTTAATCCGGGGAAGGACATCATTTAAATAGGTTTCAAATAGTCTTTGACCATCATATCCACTATAATTGTAGAGTGACTGAGGAAATATTGTTTCAGAAACTATTTCTATAGAATCGAGGTTGCTAATTGAAAGATCTTTATTTAATTCTTCTTTAATTTTTCTGTCTTCCTCAAATCCTGACAAAGTCAATATCAAGGGTGTTATTTCATTTCCTGAGTTCTCAACAATAGTTTGTAGGGTATCACACCATGCTGTTGATAAGTTGTTTCCATTAATTAATATAGGTACACTCATATTTATTTAATTTTATAAATGACGATAATCTGCAAAACCAATATAATTCTGGGGTTGAATTCTGATAAAACAGCTTTTCTCATTTTCGTTTGAATAAATTGACGAAATGCCTGGTTTCTTAGCTTGAAATAATATTCCAAAGTCGGTTTCTTGTATTTTTTCAAGGAAGCAAATATTTACTTGAAAACTAGTGGGTAGAATGAGGTAATTTGATACCTCTAAATCAATTGGTTTATTGTCAATCATTTCATCTATTATCTTGAAATAAGTTTTATTCTTCATTAATCCTAAAATTGATTTGAATATTTTGGCAGGAGTATATTTTAATAATTCTGTAGATTTCAAATCACTAATAAGTCTATTTATTTTGCAATGTAAAACCAATGTCTGGTAACCAACACCAAGAATTGAGCTTATTGTATAATAGTCAATGGGTTTAGCTATATTAAAGTTCAACTTCCTTTTAGTGAATTCTGACTGAACACATGCAATAGGCATTAGCAGATGAGCTGAGAAAGTATCAACCATAATTTCGTCATTATTTTTTTTTGCTGAGGCATTTCTTGCATCTGACAAAATATCCAATTTTAGTCCGTGGTTAAAGACATGATGACCAAGTTCATGGCCACAAGTAAATATTCTTCTGGGAAATGGTCGTAAAGATGAAATAAGTATTTTTGGTTGGCCATTATTGTTAACATACAATCCTTCCATATTTATATCCACGAATTGAACATCAATTTCTAGCTTATTGCAGACATCATAAATATTAATAGGCTCAAATAGATCAAAACCTAATTTCAACCTTACCTCACTTGCTTTACGTATGGCACGAGTGTACAATGATTGATTCATTTGTAGGATTTTTTATTTGGGTAGGATTTTTAAAATTTCCATTAGCTTCTTCCTATCGACTTCACTCATTTTCCCTAATTCTCGAGCTGCTATTTTAGTTTGTTCATCCATTTCTGCATCATTTTCTTCTATGAGCAGCAGCCAAGAAGTACTGACTTTGTACAATTTGCTGAATTGTATAATTTCCTCAGCACTAACTTTGCGTCTACCTGATTCTATTTCAGAAATAGCAGGTCTTTGAATGTTTATAATTTTAGCTGCATTTTCCTGTGATAACCCTGACATGATTCTGGCTTCTTTTAATCTAACTGCAATCTGTTCTCTTTCAGAAATTAAATCTTTATTATTCATCATTTTTGAAGTTTTAATAATTTATATACTGCTTCTTTAATATTTAATTGCTTTTTAGTCTTATTGTCATGAAATATATAACAATTTATAGGGATGTCTATATCTGTTTTTATTTCAATTTGAGGGAAAATTGAGACCAAAACCTGACTCATAATATAATTTCCTGGGATAAAGTCACAATTTACAATCTCCTCAATTCCTTGATGTTTACATACATCTTGAATAATAGATATGACTTCTTGCTCTAATTTTTCGATGCTTAGCTCTATCATAATTGTATGAATTTCATACAAAGATAGTATGATTTTCTTACAATCAAAATAAATATTGTGTTTTTTAAAAATAACTAAAGCCCTCCTCAGCCAAACAATTCCTCCCGCTGCCATATTTCTGTACTGCTTTTATTTCCATCACACTTTTGTTCACGAAACCCGCAGGGTGCGGGAAAACGATAACAAATAAAATATCTGAAACATGGAAAAACAAAGAAAAAAGGTATTGCTGGCGGCCTGGGCTGTATTGTCTGCAATGGTGGTGTATGCACAGGGAGACGGCAATGCCGGTATCAATGAAGCCACACAGATGGTAACCTCCTATTTCGATCCGGCAACACAACTGATCTATGCAATCGGTGCGGTTGTGGGGCTTATTGGCGGGGTAAAAGTGTACAACAAATTCAGTTCGGGCGATCCCGATACAAGCAAGACAGCAGCAAGCTGGTTTGGCGCCTGTATTTTCTTAATCGTCGCAGCTACGATCCTGCGTTCATTTTTCCTTTAATCCGTTATCTGATGAAGACGTACAACATCAATAAGGGCATTGGCAGGACGGTTGAGTTCAAAGGACTGAAATCGCAATACCTGTTCATCTTCGGTGGAGGTTTACTGGCTGTACTTATTTTGGTAATGATACTGTACATGGCGAACATAAACTCCTACATCTGCCTGTTTATCGGAGCAGGTGGTGCTTCTCTCATCGTTTGGCAGACATTCACACTGAACAGCAAGTATGGTGAACACGGCCTGATGAAAGCCGGTGCAGGAAAAAAGCACCCACGCTATATCATCTGCCGGAAAGCGGTCCGTAGATATTTAAAATTCACTCAAAAATCTGCGGCGATATGAGAAATACAGCAAAGACCGCTACCTTGGAAAACAAATTCCCGCTGCTTGCGGTAGAGAAAAACTGCATCCTGTCCAAAGAGGCCGACATAACGGCGTGTTTTGAAGTGCAGCTGCCTGAACTTTTTACCGTTGCTTCCGCAGAGTACGAAGCCATTCACTCGGCATGGCATAAGGCAATCAAGACATTACCGGATTTTACGGTCATTCACAAACAGGATTGGTACATCAGGGAAAATTACACTCCCGACTTAGCACAGGAAAATCAAAGTTTTCTGTCAAAATCCTATCAGCGTCATTTCAACGAGCGACCGTTTCTGAACCATTACAGCTATCTGTTTCTGACGAAAACAACCAAAAGCAGAATGCGGATGCAGAGCAACTTCTCATCGCTTTGCAGGGGTACGCTTATTCCGAAGGAAATCAATAAGGAAACGATACACCGATTCATGGAAGCGGTCGCACAGTTTGGGCGTATCGTGAACGACAGCGGGTTCATAAACCTGCGGCGTCTGACTGAAGACGACATCATCGGAACGAATGAAAAACAAGGATTGCTGGAACAATACCTGACCCTGTCAAGGGAAAGCGGAACTCCGATGCAGGACATCGCCTTAGGTGCTGAAGAAGTGCGTATCGGAAATAAAAGGTTGTGTCTGCATACACTGTCAGACACGGATGACCTCCCGGGAATCGTATCCGCAGAAACCAGATACGAAAAGCTGTCAACCGACCGCAGCGACTGTCTGCTGTCGTTTGCTGCTCCCGTGGGATTGCTATTGAGCTGCGACCATATATACAATCAGTACATCTTTTTGGATAACAGCGAAGATAATCTTCGCAGGTTTGAAAAATCGGCAAGGAACATGCATTCCCTTGCTCGCTACAGCCGTGCCAACCAGATCAACAGGGAATGGATCGAGAAATACCTGAACGAAGCGCATTCGTTTGGGCTTTCTTCCGTTCGTGCGCATTTTAATGTGATGGCGTGGTCGGAAGACCCTGCTGAACTCAAACAGCTAAAAAACGATTGCGGCAGTGCATTGGCACTGATGGAGTGCAAGCCCAGGCATAACACCACCGACACAGCCACGCTGTATTGGGCGGGTATGCCGGGCAATGCCGGAGATTTTCCGGCAGAAGAAAGCTTTTACACCTTTATTGAGCCTGCATTGTGTTTTTTCACTGAAGAAACCAACTATCATGATTCGCCTTCACCATTTGGTATCAGGATGGCTGACCGGCTTACAGGAAAGCCTGTCCATTTGGATATTTCGGATCTGCCAATGAAAAGAGGCATCATCACCAATCGCAACAAGTTCATTTTGGGGCCGTCGGGTTCGGGAAAATCCTTTTTCACCAATCATATGGTACGCCAATATTATGAGCAGGGTGCACACGTACTGCTGGTAGATACGGGTAACTCTTATCAGGGATTGTGCGAGCTGGTCAAAGGAAAGACCAAAGGCAAAGACGGAGTTTATTTCACATATACCGAAGACAGCCCGATAGCCTTTAATCCATTTTATACCGATGACGACGTGTTTGACATTGAAAAGCGCGAGAGCATCAAAACGCTCATCCTTACCCTTTGGAAACGGGATGACGAACTGCCGTCCCGCTCTGAAGAAGTGGCATTGTCCAATGCGGTGAGCGGGTATATTGAAAAATTAAAACGGGCAGATGCACGTCCGTCATTCAACGGTTTCTATGAATACGTAAAAGGCGATTACCGTAAGATGCTGGAAGAAAAAAAAGTCAGGGAAAAAGACTTTGACATTGCCAATTTCCTGAATGTTCTGGAACCCTACTACAAAGGCGGCGAATACGACTACCTGCTCAACTCCGACAAACAGCCTGACCTGTTATCCAAACGTTTTATTGTTTTTGAAATTGACGCTATCAAGGATCATAAAATCCTGTTTCCGGTAGTAACCATCATTATTATGGAGGTGTTCATCAACAAAATGCGCAGGCTGAAAGGTGTTAGGAAACTGATACTTATAGAGGAGGCGTGGAAGGCAATCGCAAAGGAGGGAATGGCGGAATACATAAAATATTTGTTTAAAACCGTCAGAAAATTCTTCGGCGAAGCAATAGTCGTAACTCAGGAGATTGATGACATCATCCAATCGCCCATTGTCAAGGAAAGTATCATCAACAACAGCGACTGCAAAATATTACTTGACCAGCGCAAGTATATGAACAAGTTCGACGATATACAGGCGATGCTCGGGCTTACGGAAAAGGAGAAATCCCAAATCCTTTCCATCAATATGAACAACGATCCGTCAAGGCTTTACAAAGAGGTATGGATAGGGCTTGGCGGTACACACTCGGCAGTTTATGCCACAGAGGTATCACTCGAAGAATACCTGGCCTATACAACCGAAGAAACCGAAAAGATGGAAGTCATGCAACTGGCTTCTGAACTGGACGGCAATGTAGAGCTGGCCATCAGACGAATTGCGCTGCAAAGGCGTATGAACACAAATTATAATTAATCAATAAAAAAATCAGACACAATGAAATCAAAGAATCACGAACACAAAAGTCGAATAAAAATGAATGTGAATTACAGAATCGTTTTTATGATGTTTATGGCGATGACGTTTGCGGCAGCACCGCAGTCAAAAGCCCAGTTTGTTGTAACAGACCCGTCCAATCTTGCACAGGGAATTGTCAACAGCGCAAATGAAATTGTGCAAACCACCGCCACCGCCAACAATGTAATCAAGAACTTCAACGAAGTAAAGAAAGTTTACGAACAGGGCAAGGAATATTACGACAAACTGAAAGCGGTCAACAATCTGGTAAAGGATGCCCGTAAGGTACAGCAGACCGTTCTGATGGTCGGCGAAGTTTCCGAGATATATGTCAGCAACTTTGGAAAGATGCTCAACGATCCGAATTTCTCGCCCCGTGAACTGGCGGCTATCGCAAACGGCTACTCGGTATTGCTGGGCGAAAGCACCGAACTGCTGAAGGAACTCAAGCAGATCATTACCGCAACCGGCCTTTCGCTTAATGACAAAGAACGAATGGATATTATAGATCGGGTGTACAGGGAGGTAAAAGAATATTACAATCTGGTCAGGTATTATACCAACAAGAATATTTCCGTAAGCATTCTGAGAGCGAAAAAGAAGAACAATGCCCAAAGAACACTCGACCTCTACGGAACTGCCAATCAAAAATACTGGTAATCATGGAATACAGCAATCTACATGAAGTTCTTCGCTCATTATATGATGAGATGCTGCCATTGTCGGCTGATATGGCAGCGGTAGCAAAGGGAGTGGCCGGACTGGGCGCACTCTTCTATGTTGCACTAAAGGTATGGCAGGCATTAAGCCGTGCAGAGCCGATTGATGTTTATCCGCTGCTTCGTCCTTTTGCTTTGGGCATCTGCATCATGTTTTTTCCGACGATCGTGCTGGGAACCATCAATGCGGTTCTATCGCCGGTGGTGCAGGGTACACACGGGATACTTGAAGGACAGGTACTCGACCTCAACGATCTGCAGCAAAAGAAAGACCTGCTTGAAAAAGAAGCCATGCTCCGGAATCCCGAAACCGCATACCTGGTATCGGATGAGGAATTTGACAGGAAGCTCGACGAGCTGGGTTGGTCGCCTTCTGATCTTGTCACCATGTCGGGCATGTATATCGAAAGGGAAATGTATGATCTCGGGCAGACGGTCAGAAACTGGTTTCGCAATCTGTTGGAGGTATTGTTTCAGGCGGCAGCTTTGGTCATTGATACCCTGCGCACTTTCTTTCTGATTGTATTGAGCATTTTGGGCCCGCTTGCCTTTGCGATTTCCGTGTGGGACGGTTTTCAGAGTACACTCACGCAGTGGCTCACGAGGTACATCAGTGTTTACCTCTGGCTGCCGGTTGCTGACCTTTTCAGCTCCATGCTTGCCAAAATACAATCTCTGATTGTGGAAAGAGATATAGAAATGCTGGCCGATCCCGACTATATACCCGACACGGGCAATACGGTCTATATCATTTTCATGATCATCGGCATTGTAGGCTATTTCACGATACCAACGGTTACCGGTTGGATCATTCAGGCAGGCGGTGCAGGCAATTACACACGCAATGTAACCGGAACCGCCCGTAAAGTAGGAAATGTGGCGAGTGCAGGTGCCGGTTCGGCTGCAGGCAATATTGGCGGACAGCTTATCGGCAAATAACGGACTAACGATTAAACATTCAGGAAGATGGAATTTAAAACATTGAGAAATATCGAAAACAGTTTCCTGCAGATTCGTCTGTATGCGATGGTATTTACTTTCCTCTGCGCTGCGATAACAGGATATGCAGTCTGGAAATCATACAGCTTTGCCAACGAGCAGCGCAAGAAGATTTATGTGCTTGACAACGGCAAATCACTGATGCTTGCTCTGTCGCAGGATGCGGATATCAACAGACCGGTGGAAGCCAGAGAACATGTCAGACGTTTCCATGAACTGTTTTTTACGCTTGCTCCCGACAAAAATGCGATTGAGAACAATATGCGACGGGCATTTAACCTTGCCGACAGATCGGCTTTTGATTATTACAAAGACCTGTCTGAAAAAGGATATTACAACCGCATCATATCGGGCAATGTACAGCAAAGGATAGAAGTGGACAGCGTCGTTTGCGACTTCAATACCTATCCGTATCCGGTTCATACCTATGCCAGACAGTTGATCATCCGGTCGAGCAATGTAACAAAACGAAACCTGATCACTTCCTGTCTTCTGGTCAATTCGGTTCGCTCGGACAACAATCCGCAGGGATTCAATATCGAAAAGTTCAGGATAGTTGAAAACAGAGATACAGAAGTTATTAACCGGTAAAAACAGGGATATGAAAACACTCGATTTGGACACGTTTGCGAAAACCCTTACCGAAAAGGGATATGACGGCTACTTTTTAACGGACGGTGGTTACCCCGATAAATTGAAAGACAGTATCAGCAGGTTTTTGGAAGCTTGTGAAAACGGTACAGACCAACCACTTCAAGCCGACGGCCTTCTGTTAAAGACTTACCTCGAATGGTACGGTGAGGACAAACCCTATACGGATTGCTATATGGATGTAAGACATGAAGACGGCAAATTCGATGTGCAGGAAATAAATATTAAAAGGAAAGACCGCTATGGGAATATATTGAAGAAATCGGAGCTGACAAATCTGACGACGGAAACGGTTCCGACCGTAAAAGAAGCCCTTGCCCGGGTTATTGAAGAACCCCAAAAAAAGAAAGTTTACCGTAAACGGGGTTTCAGATTTTAATTTCAAATAATCACAAGATGAAAATACAGAAAGAAAACAAACACAACTTTTTTGACAGGCTGGAGCGTCGCTGGCAGTCAATGCCGATCCGCCGGCAGCACAGGTGTGCATTATACTTTTTTCTCTGCTACCTGCTTCTGACCACAGTAGTCATTTTCGGAGTGGTACTCAGTACACTGAAATCCGAAAATGAAATGAATATCAGACACATTGAAGCACCGGTCATGATAAAAGATAAAAGCCCTGTGGAAATGGGGGATTCACTAACAACAATTATAAATAAACAGAAATAATGAAAGATGACAAAAACAAAGAACAGGTTATAAGGATAACCGGGGAGGATCAAGATAGAAACGCCGGCATACAGCAGACGGATATAACCGGCAGAACCGGAAAACTAAAAAAAGGACTGATCTTCACACTGATGGGGATTGTCTTCATCGGGTGTCTGTATTTGATATTTAAACCGGCCGAAAACAAAAATCCGGTCGAAAATACCGGCTTGAACGATGCGGTTCCAGAGGCGACCGGAAACGGACTTCCAGCCGACAAGGAAAAAGCATATCAACAGGAAATGCTGGAACAGAAAATGCAGGAAAAGCGGGAAGCACTCCTTTCCCTGTCCGATTACTGGAATGAGTCGGCAGCAGACAACGATGAAGCAGAGCAGACTGATGAATACGAAGAAGACCCCGATTCTTATGGCAGCTACAGCAGCAGTATGACCAATCCGGCACTGAACAGTTATCGAAAGGCGCAAAATACGCTGAACTCCTTTTATGACAACAATGATGATGAAACCAGCGAACTCCGCAGACAACTGGATGAGCTGAAAGATCAGCTGGCTGAACAGCGAACAGCAGTAACCCCGAATGTAGCAGACCAGCTTGCACTGATGGAAAAGTCCTACCAAATGGCGGCAAAATACCTGCCTCAAAGTTCATCTGCAGAGGAAAAGGAAACAGCCGGAAAACCGGCTCCCGTTATTTCAAATATTCCCAAAGATGAGCATTTTGTATCTGTGGCACCCGCAGTTAGGCAGGTTGTCTCCGCATTGCACAGGGAACAGACAGACAGTGTTTTTTGGGCAGAATGGAGCAAACCCCGCAACCTTGGTTTTTATACGGCGGGTGTTGCCGTGCGGCAGGAAGGTCTGCGGAATGCCGTAAGAGCAGTCGTGCGGGAAACCCGTACACTGACCGCTGAAAGTTTTGTGCGCTTGAGATTGATTGATAGAGCGCAGATCGGTTCGCTTACTATTCCTGAAGGTTCTATCCTGACAGCGGCCGTCAGGTTTCAGAACGGACGATTACAGTTAAAGGTGACTTCAGTTGAAATTTCGGGCAATATTATACCGGTCGAGCTGACTGCCTATGACCTTGACGGTCAGCCCGGATTGTATGTCCCCGCTTCTGATGAAGCCGGTGCATTGACTGAAATAGCTGCCAATATGGGGCGGACTTCCGGTACATCCGTCATGCTGACCGGTTCTGCAGGTCAGCAGATCGCCGGAGACCTGAGCAAAGGCGTACTGCAGGGCGTATCGGGTTACTTTTCCAAAAGAATCAGGACACAGAAAGTAACGCTGAAAGCAGGCCATCTTGTATTTCTCGTTTCCGGGAAATAAGTTTTAAAACAATGTATAACCAAAAACAATTTAGAAATGAGATCAATTACGAAAAACACGCTTGGAGCTATATTGCTCCTACTGAACATTCAGGCTGCGGCGCAGCGCAATATATCCGATACCGGTGCGGTAGAGCCATACTATCTGGAAGTTACCTACCATAAAACCTCCCATCTTCTTTTCCCTTCGCCCATCCGTTATGTGGATCTGGGCAGTGATTACCTGATTGCGGGCAAAGCCGAAGATGCTGAAAATGTATTACGGATAAAAGCCGCAGTACAGGATTTTACAGAGGAAACCAATTTTTCGGTCATTACCGAAGACGGCAGATTTTATAATTTCGATGTGCATTACAGCCCCCGGCCTGCTACCCTCAATTTTGACATTCAGGCAATGGAGCAGCAACGGAAAACCGGTCTGCCGGATTATGGGAACGGTGTTCTTTTTGACGAACTCGGCAGCGATTCGCCACAACTTACCGATCGGTTGCTTGAAGCTGTTTACAACAGCAATAAAACAAATATCCGCCATATCGCTTCAGCCGGCGACGGTATTTTGGGCATGCTCACAGCATTGTATGTCCACGATGGCAGATTTTATTTTCAGATAGAACTGCGCAACAGGAGCAATATCCCGTTCAGTGTTGAAGATATCAGCTTCGGCATAGTGGACAAAAAAGTGTTGAAGCGCAGCGCCGTTCAGGAAAAACCGCTGCTGCCGCTGCGCGTTTACCATCCGTTTTATGAGATTGCAGGGAAATCAACCGAAAGAGCTGTTTTTCTGCTGGATCGTTTTGTTCCGGCCAAAGACAAAGTATTGCAGATTTCTATTTACGAAAAGAAAGGAGGAAGACATCAGATACTGAGAGCAGGTCATTCGGTGATCATACATGCACGGACTGTAAAAGATCTGCAGCCCGGGATTTATTAATCAATAAAATTCATAAACAATGAAAAAATTAATCTTTACGACAGCAGTGCTGCTCATAACGAGCCTCTCATGTGTGCATGCCCAGCGGATGCTGAAGGGGCAGACCGGAATCGAAGCCAGTGCCGGAACGTATTTTGACGGCAAGATCGGCAATCACTATTACCTCAATGCCGGTCTGATTGTCAATGGCCATAACGGAAGCTATCGGTTTCTGGAAGCAGAATATGATAAAGCACAAAAGCAAAACGGACGGGATATAATTCACCGTGACAGCTATACCGCCGAAGGCGGTTCGGGTTTTCTGCTTTGGAGCGATTACCGCAGGATCATCGTACTCAATGCGGGTATCAGTGCTGTGGCGGGATATGAAATAACGAAAACCGTACCGGGTGTGTATATTGATGATGTCTTTATTATTCCAGACAGGCACCGGTTTGTGTTTGGTGCCGGCAGCCGCATTTCCGCCGGATTTTATCTGAGCGATTATTTTGTCCTGCTTTTGCAGGGCAGGGGCAGGCTGCTTTGGGGAACGACCGGCGACCGGTTCAATCCTTCACTAAGTACCGGGCTGAGGATTTATTTTTAAATCTGAATTCTTTTGATTCTTATACAGGCTGATTCTTTTTTTGAGTAAGCCTGTTTTTAATGATACAGGACTTTGCTCAAATCATGAAACAACTGGTCAAATTTTTTCGGATTATCGTTTCGCAACTTTTCGAGATTTTGTATCTTCCAGTTTACCGCAGGAAAATGACGAAAATTATATACACTCCAGTCGGGTGTGAGTCTGGTGAAATTTAAAAGGAAGTCTTTATCGTATTCGGTCAGGCCATTTTGAACGGTTGTTATTAATCTGCTTCGGGTCTCTTCATAATCATCGTAAGTAAACGTTTCATCCGCCATACCGGTGAACTGATTAACCAATGATGAACGCTGGTCAATCCTGTTCGGGTTCAGTAATTCATGAGCTGGCCGCTCACTGCACAACAAAAGGAAAAGGAAGCCCTCTTTAATTTGATCGGTAAAGCCGTCATTTTCCAAAAGGTATTTTACATCGAAAAGATCTCTGGGATGCTGCCTTGCCAAAGCTGCACATATTTTGCCTCCGAACAATTGCCCGGCAGGGACTACCTGTATGGCACAAAAAGTGTCGAATGCTTCCCTCGCTTTGGAACATAATTCCATCACGACGGGTTGTCCCAAGACTCCTCTGTTTGTTAAGTTCACTTCCAACTTAACAGTGGCACCCGGAATACTTATCAGCAGTTTTGCTTCTTTTGATTTCAAGTCTGTTTTTGCCTGTACCTGTACTTTCCGAACATGAGATTCTATTGTATTTAAAATTTCGTTTATAGCTAAGAGTGAAGTTGCCCGGTCTCTTACGGGTACATAGGTCAGGTCTATGTCCACGGACAGACGAGGCATATTACGGACAAACAAGTTAATAGCCGTACCACCGTGGACAGCTAAATCCTTTTCTTTGGCTACCTCCGGTAAAATGCTTAATAACAGCGCTACCTGATT
>Ga0172382_10004973_pt1 | contig 20065 bp, 20 predicted proteins | sample Leawel138RmetaG_FD_122245 | JGI IMG/M metagenome (GOLD analysis project Ga0172382, IMG submission 122245) | Leachate microbial communities from a municipal landfill in Southern Ontario, Canada - Leachate well 138R metaG | ecosystem: Engineered > Solid waste > Landfill > Unclassified | place... | reverse complement strand
GCCAAGGTGCAATTTAAAAGTGTTTTCGTAGGTTAACAATGCCAGGTCGTGGCTTCTGGCTTGCTGCGCCCAGTCCACATTTCCAAGAATACGGGCATCGTCGTAAACCAATTCCTGGCGACCAAGCTTCAGCTTTAAATGATCATTAAAAAGGTAAGCAGCCCAAGCTTGATGTAACATCAGTTGGTTAGAATTTGCTACCAATTGCGGCTGGTCGCCCCAAACGCGTACATCTTGAATACTAATCCCCAATTGGATTTTATCGCTTTTAAATCCGGCATTTAAGCGGGTTCGCTGGCTGATAAAAAAAGCCGGATCATCAGTTTCGTTTAGTAGTTTATTAAAGCCATTTCTGTATTCTGCCCGTGGTCGGATTTGAGCATCCAACGAAAACTGGGCTTTTAATCCAGACTGGAATCCAAAAAGAATTAAAGAAAGCACGACCAATTTGAAGTAGAGTCCATTTATATTTCTCATGTCTAAAATTTTTATTGTTATTTTTTTCACAGTGCAAAATTCTACATTTTTTTTAAGCTGTACAAGAATTTTGGTAATTATGTACTTGATTTCTTATAAAACAATTCCACAGGGGTGAAAATCAGATTATTGATTATAGATAATCTTTTAGGGTATGGGATTTTAAATGATCACGGAAATCTACGGTCATCTTTCGGGTGACATTGTCCATAATACATTTATCGAAAGGACAAATATGCTTATCTAAAGGGCAGGTAGTTACCTCTATTTTCCCTTCGATAGACTCGTAGATATCAAGCAGTCTAACGTCTGCAGGGTCTTTTTTTAAAGTAAAGCCACCGGTTGGCCCACGGTGCGATTCCAGGAAATTATCTTTAACCAATCGCTGAAAAATCTTTGCGACATGGTGTTTTGAGCTTCCTGTTAACTCAGCAATCCGAATAACATTTGCCATTTTTTCGGCTTTTGCCACTATAATCATTCCATGTAAAGCTATAGACGCGGCTTCGGTAAGGGTTACAATTTTCGACATAGTGATTCAAGTAATTAATTACCAAAATTACAATTTATTGCTATCTGGTCATAAATTAGGGGTGTAAAAGGCTGATTTAGGCCTCAATTTAGAATGGCTTTAAATTAAAATTCTATGCCGCTATTTTGTCTCCACCATAAGGCCATAAAACTACAAATAATTAGCATCTTTGCATATTAAACAGCCGAGAAAAACTCATGCAAATGATTGATCTAATCCTAAAGCAAACGCTCATCATAACCACTTTTGTGCTGGGCATGATGATGGTGATTGAATACATCAATATACAGACACGTGGATTATGGTCGAAAAAGCTCCAGAAATCGCCTATCTCGCAAATTATAATGGGGAGTTTTATGGGCATAATACCCGGTTGCTTAGGCACTTATACCATGGTTTCTCTTTATGTGCATCGCGTGGTAATGTTTCCGGCGCTTATTGCCACGCTTATTGCCACATCGGGTGACGAGGCCTTTTTAATGTTTTCGACAATTCCGGTAACGGCCATAAAACTCACGATTATTCTTTTTTTAATAGGAATTGCCACCGGGATCATTATTCACTATACCGTGAAAAATAAATTCGTAGGCCTCAGCCATAAATCCAGTCTTCCGCTCCATCAGCACGAAGCCTGTAATACGTATCACCCGCGGCTTATCATTGAAAACCTACGTAATATAAGTTTTACGCGAGCGCTGCTAATTGCCGGTGCTTTAGGCATTTTGCTTAGTCTGGCCACCGGAATTATCGATGGAAGCCACCACCTGAATATGCTTATGTCTGGCAGCGAAAATGCAGCCTTTTTGCAGGATACACATGGCCACAACCACGATCATGGCGGCGAGGCAGACTGGATACGTATTTCTTTAATTGTGTTGATGAGTGCCATTTTATATATCGTGGCAACAGCCAAAGACCATTTTTTGCAAGAACATCTTTGGCAACACATCATTAAAAAGCATTTCCTAAAAATATTTCTATGGACTTTCAGCCTTATCCTGGCCATCCATTTTTTGAACCAATACATCAATTTGCAAGACTGGATTTCTTCCAATTTATACATCGTATTACTAATTGCTTTGTTGATTGGCATCATTCCGGAATCGGGACCACATTATATTTTCGTACTACTTTTTGCACAGGGATCGCTGCCAATCAGCATCTTACTCGCCAGCTCAATTGTTCAGGACGGCCATGGCTCTTTGCCCCTGCTGGCCGAAACGCCAAAAGGATTTATCTGGGCCAAAGTCATCAATATTGGCGTAGGAGCCATTGCCGGCATTTTGGGAATTGTGTTTGGTTTTTGATTTTTGTATCTTTACCGAAGTAAACACCTCATCAACGAAAGGCAACAACTATGAAAATTATTTTATCAACAGATTTTAGCGCGGAAAACGAAATGCTTTTCCCTTATGCAATAGATTTACTGAAAGAAGCTGGCGGAGAAATCATTCTTTTTCACGCCTTTATGGATCAAATCCTGATGGGCGACAGCAGTTTCCCGGGCGGACTGGATTCAGATACATTTTTCAACAGAGATCTACTCATAGAAATGGAGCAGCAGGCCGAGAAGTTTATGCAAGAAAAGCAACAACTGCTGGAGCAAAAGCTTTCCGAAGCAGCACTTGATCACATCAAGGTAACACCTGTGCTCAAAGGCGGCGATCCGGAGATGGAACTTATCCAGCTGGCAGAAAAAGAACAACCCGATTTGGTGTTAATGGGAACACACGGTAAAGGGAAAAAGAGTTTTCTGGAGGGCAGCATGGCCAAAAGTGTAATGACCAAGCTTAACGTACCCCTGCTTTCTATCCCGCAAGATTATCAATGGAACAAAAACGATGACATACTGTACGCCACAAATTTTGGTAGATTTGAAGTAAGTACCATAAACCAGATTTTCGCTACGCTGCGGCATTATCACCCTGTTATTCACGTGGTTCACCTGCAAGAAGATGCCGAAGACGACAAGCCTGCCTTGCTGATGGAGGAGCTGAAACAGGCATTCAGGCCTGAGATTGCAAAGCAAAGTATTCGCTTTCACTTGCTCAAAACCACCATGCCCAAAGAAGCCTTGGTACTTTTCTGTGAGCAAAATAATATCAGCATGGCCTCTTTTATAGCCAACCGCAGAAAACTTATTGACTATATTTTCAAGGATAAAATTGGGAAGGATGCCTTTTTCGATTTGGGCATTCCGATGCTGACGGTCAGAGAGCCTTAATAGCCTCTAAATACCAATCGTTCAGCACTTTACCAACAGCTTCAAAGCCATAAATATCAGCTACTGAAGCCCGAAGTTTTTTGGCATCGAAGCGTTGATAATTTTTTGCCATCCAACTAATTACTTCTTTTAATGCCGCTTCATCGCCAGGCTCTACGAGCAAGCCATTTTCTTTATTGATCATTTCGGGAATGCCACCAACACGCGTTGCTACAATCGGCAATCCACAGGCCAAAGCTTCAAGAATAACCACAGGCATATTTTCGTAATTGCTAAACATCACCATAAAATTGGCCATTGCCAGCGTCGTAGCCAGCTCCTCCCCTTCGAGTAAGCCCGTAAAGTTTAAATTTTCGTTCAAGTTAAGCTCAGCCGCATAGCTTTTGAGGCGTTCAAAGTCCATCCCATCACCAATCAAGGTGCATTCAAATACCAGCTGGTCTTTTTTGAGTACCGCCAAGGTGTTTAGCAAACCACTGATGTTTTTGGATTTATCCTCGAAACAGCTTAAATGCACAAATTTAACAGCTTTTGATTTTGGTTTATCTTCTTGTGGTTTAAACACTTGCATATTTACCACATTGGGTAACACGCTGTAATTCGGGTTTTCGAGGCCATGATTTTGCATTGCCGTGGCAAGATTTTCAGTGACAGCAGTAATTCGTGCCGCGTTTTTCACAACAATACGCGAGAACCATTTTCTGAAAAAACCTTTAAAGCCATCATTTACTGGAAGATACCTGGACCAATGCTCGGTAATTAAGTAAGGAATCTTACGCCGAGAAGCCATCAGCCAGGCCAGCACACCAAGTCGCGTAAGAATATGCACGTGAATAAGATCAACTGCACCGCGCTCTTTCTCCAACAAATTGACTGCCATTCTGTTAGCTTTCCAGAAGCGCAACATACCCATAAGTTTCGCGGCCGGATGAGTAGCTTGCGGCTTTTTGTAATAAACAAGGTATTCTATCAAATTTCCGGATTGAATGCGCTCTACTTCATAAATAGTATTCAGGCCCTCAGTTGCATGCACATAAACTACGGAAACTTGCTGAAACAAAGCTGCGGCCTCGGCATGTCGGCGCACAAAAAGCCCGAACATGGGATCTTCTCGGTTGGGATACCAACGTGCCAAAAACAAAATATGCAGCTTGTCTTTTTTCATTATTTAACTATTTCATTTACAGCATTAACCGCATTTTCAAGTCGCTTATTGTCTTTACCGGAAATTATAGCATACCGAAATCCGTAGTGTGTTAGCCACTTTTCATATTTTTTGAACAGCTCATGGCGCTGGTGCGGATGCTCGCGCAAGGGATCGGGTTCCCAGTCGAGGTCGATATCGCAAAGCAGGTATAAGTCGTAATGTTGTTGCAAAACAGCCTTTTCAATAAAATCAGATTGCTGTCCAAACACAAATTCCAGCCAGATTTTGCATACCAACATTTCCGTATCGGTGAACAGTATTTTGTTGGCTTCCGGTATTTTGCTTTTTTCGAGTGCTATCTGCCCACGGGCAATATTTTCGATGTCATGCGACAAATAATCTTGTCCTTTCGCGACGAGATAGCTTCGTGCAAACTCAGGAACCCAACAGCTTTTGTAGTGTGCGGCAAGTTTTTCTGCCAGCCACGATTTTCCGGTTGACTCGGGACCTGTGATGGCAATTCGTTTAAGCATGCTGTGCTTCTTTTCGCCAGACGAGATAGCCCGCCACAGCAATAATTAGGAAAACAGCAAACTGAAAACTCGTGAATACCAATCCTTTATAAAAATAAAGTGGCACAGAAATGATATCTCCCACAATCCAATAAATCCAGTTTTCAACTTTCTTGATGGCCATCAGCCACATACCAACCATAAAAATTGCGGTGGTTAACGCATCGATAGTTGGAACATTACTGTCGGTAAAATTTATCAAAATATAACGCATCGTAACAAATAGCAGTACAGTAGCCAACAACCCGCCCAGGTTTTGGATACGGCTGGCAAAAGTTACCGGTCGTTCCTCCTTGCCTTCAACCGGATGCGTCCAGTGATACCAACCATAAACGCTCATGGCAAAATATACGAAGTTGATAAACATATCAGCGTAAAGCTTGGCGAAAAAAGTGATATATACATAAATCAGTACGCTGATGATTCCGGTGGGAAACACCAGGATATTGATTTTTTTGCTGTACCAAACGCTTAATAAGCCAAAAACAACTGCAACAACTTCGATCAAAGTAGTTTGCTGGATGTTCTGCAAAAACAGTTCAGCTATTTCACTTAGTTCCATCTACGTGGTTTAGGTCGGCATTGATAACTTTCAGCACGAAAATGCTATGTGGCAACTCAAATGATTTTTTGATCTCGGCGGTTAAAATGGCCATCACTTCGTCGTAATCTCCAAAAACCTGCGTACTCATTCCGTTTGTTTTCGCAACGATATTTTTATGTGTATTCAGGCGTTCGATAAAGCCCTTGATAAAGGGAATGTATTCGACCAGCAATGGATAATAACTTATGTCAACAGAAACTTTCATGCTATTATTTTTTAGTTAAACGATTTTTATCAGACAGGCTCAGGTCTATTTCTCTAAAATTACCGAAAAGCAAATTTACAATACTCTTTTTAGGCTATCAACTTTATGTTGAACATCGGCTTATAGGTATTAAAAAAACCTGATTCCAACTTTATTTTTGTACTTTTGGTTTTCAAAAATACAGGTTTTTTGTTGTTAAACCATACGATGAATTCGGCCCTTCAGGCTAAGTTTCATTAAATCAAACACAAATGGAAAAAACATATATCTGGACGGGCAGTTTATTTGCAGGATTGGCCGTATTATTTGGTGCTCTTGGTGCACATTGGTTGCGCGAAAACATCAGTCAACCTGATTTATTGAGTTTTGAAACGGGGGTACGCTATCAGATATTTCACGCGCTGGCGATACTTTTTCTGGCAGTCCTTCCTGCCCGGTTCAAAGGCAAACTTTGCAGTGCTGCTTATTACTTTTTTACCTTTGGCACGCTGTTTTTTTCGGGTTCTATTTATTTGTTGTCCACTTCCGATCTAACAGGCATCAACTTTTCGTGGCTCGGGCCGGTAACTCCAATTGGCGGACTGTTGATGATTTTGGGCTGGCTGATGCTTTTTATCCTTAGCGTAAGGAGTTTTAAGGAAGCCTAATGACAATAGCGGCTTTTAGCTCGAAATCGTTTTTATCAGTTTCATCCACAATCATACTTCGATATTTTCGACGTGCCGTCATCAAGAGCGAAAGCTTTCCCGATAATTTCATCCTAAATCGTAGATCAAGGGTGTATCGATAGTCTTTAAAATCTACAAGCGCAGGCTGGTAATAATATACGGCACCCAAGTCAATATCTTCTGTTATCGCCATAATAAGAGAAAGATAATTTGTAGAACGTAAATGACTGATATATACAGTCCCCTCACTCGAATATACTTCATTTTCATACATCAGCCCCACCCCTGCAAAAAGTTTGACATTATTTTGTGCCGTATCATTATCTTTAAACATTGAAATAAAATCAAGGCGCAAACCACCTCCAAACAAAAAGCGCGATCGTAGATTGAGGAAACGATCAAATTCGAGCTGTGTGAACACCTCTCCAAAGAAATAATTTTTTTCAAAATCGCGAATAGTTCTTAGGTGAATAAAACCTTTATCCTTAGTTTTTACTTTACTAGCAGTTTTAAAATCATACTCAATTATTGCGTAATAATCCTGAATAGGATTATTCCAGTCTAGCCGAATAGCCTCATTTATTTCGAGTTCTTCATTATTTCCCGTCTCGTAATTAAAGCCAGTAGTATTGGTAAACACAAAGCCCATCGTTTCATAATCTCTTCTGTAACGTTCGGTGTTTACTTGAGAAAAAAGCCAGTATGGCAGCAAAAATAGGCAGACAGCAATACCTAGTCTCATTATTTCACTATTTCATTATCTCATATCAATTACATCCACATCGGGATAGTCTGCTTTATTAAAAGTGAAAAAACCTGCTTCAACTACTTTCATTTCATCCATAGATTTGAGCTTATAAACAAACTCATTGCCTCCATTATCAAAGATGGAAAAGCTTTTAATCTGCAGTTTGTCTGTGTCGATGGTAATTTGAATTTTCACAAATTTTTTACCCTCTTGTGGTTTCAGCTCTATGGTTTCTTGTCCCACAACTTCATTCCTACGGTTTTTGACATAACTGATTTTATGGTCTTCATAATAAGATGTTAAGATGCTGCTTGGCGTAATATTATCTTCACCTTCGGCAGCATCGCTCACCATAACCTCCTCAGAATCTTCCAGGTAAGTCCAGATTGTCTCTCCATCTGAAATTACAGTCTGGCCGGCCATAGCAAGTTTGTAGGCATCGCCCTTTACATACACAACACCTTCTTTAACCTCATCAATACCTGCTTCAACATTAAGCATGCGGTACTCAAAATCAATCTTAAGGGCGCTGTAAGTCTTTGTCTTGTCGATTACTTTTTTCAATAGTTCATCAGCGTTTTGCTGAGCAAAAACACTACTAAACAACAATATCAGGGAAAGGGTTAAGGCAGATTTCATCAATTTCATTTTAGTTTTCGTTAAGATTACCATTAAGGTCTCTCAAAAACTGTTCCAAAGCCATTTCGTTGGCAACTCTAACTTCGCGGGCTTTGCTTCCCTCGAAAGGACCGACGATTCCGGCAGCTTCCAGCTGGTCGATAATTCTTCCGGCGCGGTTATAGCCCAGTTTCAGTTTGCGCTGCAACAAGGAAGTAGATCCCTGTTGGGTTTGCACGATAATTCTGGCGGCATCTTCGAACAGTTCGTCGCGTTCGCTGGCATCATATACCTCAACGCGTTCGTCTTGTTCCTCGGCATATTCGGGCAGGTGATAGGCATCGGGATAGCCGCGTTGGGAACCAATAAACTCAGTGAGTTTTTCTACTTCGGGCGTATCAATAAAGGCACATTGCAGGCGCACCAGGTCGTTTCCTGTTGAAAGCAACATATCGCCCCGGCCAATCAGCTGATCGGCGCCGTTGGAGTCGAGAATAGTGCGCGAGTCGATGCGTGAGATAACCCGAAAAGCAATTCGCGCAGGGAAATTGGCCTTGATTGTTCCGGTAATGATATTTACTGAAGGCCGCTGGGTAGCGATAATCAGGTGAATGCCAACGGCACGCGCAAGTTGAGCCAAACGTGTGATCGGACCTTCGATTTCTTTTCCGGCAGTCATAATCAGGTCGGCAAACTCGTCAACCACCAAAACAATATATGGCAGAAAACGGTGCCCATGCATCGGGTTGAGTTTTCTGTTTTTGAATTTTACGTTATACTCCTTAATATTACGCACCTGTGCATCTTTGAGTAGCTCGTAGCGGTTATCCATCTCGATACTCAGCGAGTTGAGCGTGCGCACCACCTTTCGGGTATCGGTAATAATTGCCTCTTCAGAATCGGGTAATTTGGCCAAGTAATGACGCTCAATACGACTAAACAGGCTGAGTTCTACCTTTTTAGGATCCACCATCACAAATTTCAGCTCGGCGGGATGCTTGCAATACAGCAAGGAGGCAATTACCGCATTGAGGCCAACGGATTTTCCCTGACCGGTTGCACCAGCCATCAGGATGTGTGGCATCTTGGCCAGGTCAGCTACGAAGCTTTCGTTGGAGATGGTTTTTCCAAGACCGAAAGGCAGTTCGTAATTGTTATTGGCGAATTTTTCGGAGCCAATAATGGTCCGCATCGAAACAATTTCCGGCTTTTGATTTGGCACTTCGATACCCACGGTGCCTTTGCCGGGGATTGGTGCAATAATACGTATGCCGGTGGCAGAAAGGCTCAACGCAATATCGTCCTCCAGGCCTTTTATTTTTGAAATACGCACACCAGCTGAAGGCACAATTTCGTATAAAGTAACGGTAGGTCCTATGGTTGCCTTAATTTTCTCGATGCCAATATTGTAGTTGGAAAGCGTTTCTACAATACGTTTCTTATTGGATTCCAGCTCGGTACGCTCCACACTAACGCCGCCATCACCATAGTCGTTAAGCAAATCCAGGTGTGGAAACTGATAGTCCGGTAAATCAAGCGTGGGATCAAAATGGGTATCAAGCCCCTGCCGTTCGATAGTGCCTTTCTTTTTGGTTTCTTCCTTTTTCTGGGGCACGATATCAAACTCTATTTCTTCCAAATTTTCATCTTTTTTGGGGTCTTCATTTTCCATTTCCGGCAAGTCAACCTCCAACTCAACTGAGCCGTCTTCCAGTTCATCTTTGAATTTATTAGCTGCTTTATTTTTCGCAAGCTGTTTCATCACTGCATCGTCATCATCTTCCTCATCTACAGCAAATTCAATCGTATTGTACTGGTCAGTTAATGGGACGGAAGATTTAGCAGTCGTAGCCCTATCTTTGGATTTCTTATCGCGATTTGCTGAAAAAGTGAGGTTAAAAGTAGTGACAAGCCAGGCAGCAAAAGTGAATAATAGCGCAATAATAATACCAGCTGTACCAATTAGTCCTTTGAGGTAAACATAGACATAACTCCCCAGCACACCGCCAAGAATGTTATACGGATCTGATTGAAATAGCATGGCCAACAGCAGTGGCAGCCACAAAAAACTGAAAAATCCATACTTCCACATCGGCCAGGCTTTCAAAAGCCGAACGCCTGTACCAAGCTGAACGCCAATACTTAGCAGAATAAACACGAGATAAAAGGCTCCTAATCCAAAGCCTTCTTTAACAAGAAATTGCGCCATAAATGCGCCCAGGTTTCCTGTCCAGTTGCGGATATTCATTTCTACATCCGTAAACAACTGGCTTACCGTAATATTGGCATCCATATCATCGGTGATCTGCCTAAACCAATTGATAAAAAAGGAGGTGAACGCCATAGCGAGATAGAGCGCCAGGAACACCAATAATACGCCGATCAATTTTTTCGTTTTTGCCGAAGAAAAATTGACCGATTTTTTAGCTGTCGGTTTTTTGGAGGGCACAGTTTTTTTGGCGTCGATCGTTGCAGCCTCTTTGTTCCTAAAAGTGTTCGTTTTTAACTTATTAACGGTTTTCGCCATGTTCTGGATTTATTTCACATCAATTTACAAAAGTAGAAAAAATGCGGGGAAGAATTCGTTAATAAATGCATCAGACAAAAAGAAGCACTTTCCGCAATCAAGAAAGTGCCTCAAATAAATTATTTTCGAAAAAATTATTTCAGCTTGACTGGGTACTTTTCGCTAAAAGTAATATTACCGCTATCGTCGCTGGCTTTCACAATCAGGTAAAAGTTTCCGCGAGCCCAGGTTATATCACGCGGTGGGACATTGTTATCCTGCTCCTGACCAAAACGAATAGAGGACGCAAAACTAAAATTAGTTGATCCATTAATCAGCTCTTTGCCGTTGAAGATTATTGCAAAGGCATCCGTTTCATTTACCATTTCTTCTGTCGAAGTGCTTCTCATCAAAGCTACTAATACATTGTCTAGATGCTTGTTATCACTCACTGATCCTCCCATTTTGATGGTATCACCGCGCGAATACTCCTGATCTGTATCAGGAAACACTGAAAGTTCGATAACAGGGCCGGTTTCGTCAGGCAAGTCAACAATAACGATATTGTGCGCCACAAACTCCTCATTGCCGGCTTTGTCTATGCAATAAACCAAAAAGTGGTAGTCTCCGGCATAAATTGGCATGCCATCAACCTCCGTAGGAATCATTATATCATTGTGCATTACAAAGCTTTCGGTTGTTCCAGCTTCAATTGTCCAGCTTTTCTGAAAAGACCACTTTCCCACGTCTGTAACAGATTTATGCTCGTGCCCGTCATTAAAGTGAATGTCGATTTTATAACCACCCAACTCTTTATTGTCCATAAATTTAGCTACAAATTCAATCGCATCACCTGGGCTGAAACTTGCTTCGTTGACCGGTGCTTCTAAAGTAATTTCCGGTTTTGTAGTATCTTTTTCTTCTTTAGGATCATCACTCTCCTTGCTGCACGAGGCGACGATCATAGCAATTGCAATAAACATGGAAAGAAGCAAAAAATGCTTGTTCTTCATTTTGGTAATTATTTTATTAAACCTGAATTGATTTCTATAAATTGTTCGACAAAGTTACGTTTTTAGGCCCATATTCCGATCGTTTCAAAACCAGGAAAATAAAGTCTGTTTATTTTTGATTAAAATAACACCAGACAGAAAAAGCTATGATTTTTCTTGGTCTTTGAATAAAAAACAATGTTTGATAACAGCCTAAATTTAATGACAAACAACTTAGAATGGTAATATTCATCAATCATATTTTTGCATTCAACGGTATCGTCAGCAGAAGCTGAAAATTACTTCCTGCCTCGGGCAATTGCAGGTGACGGTAGAAGCTCAGGTGATTGTAATATTTGGCATTCAGCATGTTTTGCCATTGAAAGTCAATCCCCAGCGGGAAATAGCGTGTGAGTACTTTTGTCGAAAAACTAAAGTTAAAGACTTGATATCCCGGCGTAATCAGCTCGTTTCGTGCCACTTGATCCTGTTTTGCTGTCGCGACCATTTCAATCCTTAAACGCGCGAAATGTAATTTTTTCCAGTAGGCGGGCAAGTCGTGATCCACGCCGAGTACCACTTGCATAGGCGGTGTAAATGGAATTGGGTAAACACCGTCAGTAGTAAAAACATATTCAGCCTGTGCATCCAGTTTAAAAAGTCGGCTCAGCTGGTAGCTCAGCTGAAATTCAGCACCATAGCGATAGGCCTCCGATTGCACATACCGATAAACCTGACCGGCATCGGCCTCTTCTATCTCGCTGCCATCAGGCATAAGGTAACTGCCCGTGGGATTTAGGTAGATGAAATTAGGAAAATATCCGGCGAACGGACTAAAAGCTGCGAACCATTTGCCTTTACGAAAATCCAACTCAAAATCAAGCTGATAGGCGTATTCGGAAGTTAAGCTTGTATCGCCCAGCTCATAACGAAAAGAACCGTGATGTATGCCGTTGGAACCCAACTCGGAAGCACCGGGCATCCTGAAGCTTTTGGCCATATTAAGCTTTAACATAAGCTCGCTATTGAGCTTATAGCGTAGTCCTGCCGCCCAACTCACATCATTATACTTATTACTAAAGTCAGGAGATTTTACCTTGTCGGTATAAGGCGAGCGATAAAAATCCAAGGCGATAAATCCAATATCATAGCGCAATCCGTAGTTAAGGGTGAACTTCTCGCTGAGCGAAAAATCATGTATAAAAAATACGCCTGCGCCGGATTTTTGGTAAGCCGGCAGTAAAAAGCTGTAGCCAGCAATTGTATTTTCCTGATAAACAGCACTTACACCAATATCAACACGATGCCTCAGGCCTTTCGCCTGATAGGCCAGCATACCGCTATAGGTGTCTAAAAACCATTCCAGCTCCAGGTCAGGATTTTTTTCGGGTGCTGCTTGTTGTGGATAATGCGAGTGAAAACGCGACCACTCCTGCCGGTGGTTTTGCTGAAAAGCCAGGTTAAACAAAAGTTGATTTTTACCCACAGCAGCAAAGCCATTCGTGCTTAATTTTAGGTGATTCACCTGCTGAAACGGCAAGGAAATATCGCGTGCATCGCCATCATCAATCAACTTGTCAGCACTTGGAATACCATGCGCACCAGGGAAAAAACCTGTCTTTGAAAACACATTACTGGCCGAAACGGACAGCTTGCCCCAATCGCCTAGCCAACCAACGGTGAGGTAGCCATTTTGTTCCAGCCCTGCCGTATTTTTCAGCTTTTTATTCGGAATAGCAAAACGATATCTGTTATAATAAAAGCTGTCAGCAGGCACTTTGTAGTCGGAAAAGCGGGTATGCGTGAATCTGGCGTAACTAAAAAAATTCTTTTTACGTATCCGGGCGCGCAGCGAGTATCCCAGCAACTGGTTAACTGAACGCGCGATAAAGCCAGCTTCTGTTTCAATTTGGCCGGGAGCTGCCAGCGCATGTGGTTTAATTTGCACTACGCCACCCAGCGCATCAGAGCCAAATCTGAGCGACGACGGCCCTTTGATAATTTCGATTTGCTCCACACCAAACTGATCTATTTCCAGACCGTGATCAGCACCCCATTGCTGGCCTTCCATTTTGATATTATTTTCGGAAACTGCCACCCGATTAAACGAAAGTCCGCGTATCATTGGCTTCGACAAGCCCTGACCGATGCTCATAGCCTGTACTCCTGGAAGTTTTTCTAACGAAGTCATCAGGCTGCTTCCGCGGTTTTCACGGATGAAACGTTCGTTGGCTATTATTACCGTTTGTGCCGTGTTTTGAGTGGCATTTTTAAAATCTGCGGCTATCACCACCTCGCTCAAATCCAGGCCAACAGGCTCCATAATCACACTGACAACAACATCTTCATCCTCAATTTTAAGCTTGTAAGGATGAATGCACTGATAGCCTACAAAGCTCACGTGCAAGCGATAAGCACCTGGTATAAGTCCTGAAAAACGAAATTTCCCATCAGCTGTAGTAAGTGTTTGCTCCTCCGTTTCCTGCAAATAAACGTGTGCTCCCTGCATAGGTTCATTGCTGATGTTGAGGATAAAACCCTCCAACGAATAGTTTCCCTCTTGTGCAAGCGCGAAATTAACGGAAAGGAAAAATAACAGCGGCACGATTATATATTTCGACATTGGACACATTTTCCGTTAAACAACACTTCAAAACCTGAAATCTCGAAACCTTCGGGGATATTTAGTAAAGCGCGGGAAACAGCACCGAGACAGAAAACACGGTCGCAACCATCACAATGAAAATGAGCGTGCCCCGGCTGATCTTCAGCCGTAGATTGATGGCGGGTGAGGGCGTATTTTACCTCGTTTTTGTTTACAATCACCTCGTGTATCAAGTTGGATTCCACGAAGGTGCGTAAGGTCCTGAATAAGGTAGCCCGATCATAGGCATACGAAAGCCGGCTTTTTATCTCTGCTTCTGAAAGTGCTGTCCCGGCCTGCTGAAGCACTTCCAGTACACTCACCCGACAAGGCGTCCTTTGTAACTGTTTTTCTGATAATATTTCTTTGATAGTGTTTTGCATCACTTATATATGTGCAACGAAGTTGCAAATGTAAGTACATTTTTAAAAAAAGAACCTGAAACTAATATCAGGTTCTTTTCTATTCAAATAATAGGTTAAAAAACAGCTTATTTTTTCCGCAGGAAGATGTGTATGCTACAAGACATCTCAATTCAAAAAAAACTAAAGTAAGCTGTTTTAGTCTTCTATTATAGTCAGTTTAAGCATTTTATCGCCCTGTTGGATTTTATCTACGACGTCGATATTTTCAATTACTTTTCCGAAAACGGTATGGTTGCGATCGAGGTGAGCTGTGTTGGCACGGCTGTGGCAGATAAAAAACTGCGATCCGCCAGTATTTCTTCCGGCATGGGCCATCGAGAGTACACCTCTGTCGTGAAATTGCCTTTCGCCATCCAATTCGCAATCGATGCTATAACCCGGACCACCGGTACCATCGCCTTTGGGACAGCCGCCCTGAATCACGAAATTTGGAATGACACGGTGAAATGATAGTCCGTCATAAAAGCCATCGTTAATCAGGTTTACGAAATTTTCTACTGTTTTTGGTGCGTCATCTTCAAAAAGCTCGATGAGCATTGTTCCTTTTTCTGTCTCCAGTTTTACTTTTTTCATGCTATATATTTGTTTATTTTACAATTCTCATTGATTTATCAAAACGTACTTTCCCGCTAAAGACAGATTTGTTAGGATCCAGCGAAAGCCATACAAAGACGGCTTTTCCAACGATATGATCGCGTGGCACAAAACCCCAAATACGTGAATCTGCTGAGTTATGACGATTATCACCCATCATCCAATAATAATCCATAGCGAAAGTGTAGCTGTCGGTCAGCTCACCGTCGATGAAAATCTGATTATTTTTTACTTCCAACTCATGGCCTTCATAAGCGTGGATAATTCGTCGATAAAGCGGTAGATTTTCTGTTGTAAGTTTAACAGTGACGCCAGCTTCAGGTATCCAAAGCGGGCCAAAATTGTCGATATTCCAGGCGTAGTTTTCGCTATTGGGGAACACGTCAGGACTCCATTGGCCGGGAGTTTCCACATCTTTTGTGATGGATTTTACGTTGGGCAGCATTTTTAGCTCATCGGCCACATCCTGGCTTATCCAGAAAATATATTCGTCGGGCATGCTCAGGCGTTTACCTTCGGTAATATTATAGCGGTCGAGCAGGCGCTGGTTTATCATCGTTCCGTCAGTCTTTACCAAATATTTAAACTGCACAGTACCTGGCGTATTGGCTGGTGAACCATTTACAAAAAGCTCCGCATTTTCGATAAAAATAGTATCGCCGGGCATTCCCACACCACGTTTGATGTAGTTTTCGCGTTTATCGACCGGGCGACTAATGATATTTCCGAAATTTCGTTCATCGCTCCAAACACGTTCGCGGCCATATTCCCTGATTAAGGAATAATAACTGACATTACTTTGGAAGCGATCGCTCACCGTATCGCCCGCGGGATAATTAAACACCACGGCATCATTGCGTTCCACATCGCCCAGACCGGCAAAGCGGTAATAGGGCAATTTTATCCATTCTACATAAGATTTCGCGGTTTGGCTCCAGGGCAAGGTGTGATGCACAAAAGGAAATGCGATGGGTGTATTTGGAATTTTTGGCCCGTAAGCAATCTTGCTGACAAACAAAAAGTCGCCCACCAGCAAGGACTTTTCCATACTTGAGGTAGGAATTGTATAAGCCTCAAACAAGAAAGTTCTGATAATGGTAGCTGCCACTACAGCAAAAATAATGGCGTCGAGCCACTCGCGAACAGGGCTTTTTTTAGGCTGTTCGGTACTTTTAGGATCGGCATAGGAAAAATCTTTTTCAAAGCTAATGAGCGGCAGATAAACAAAAGGCACAATCACTGCCAAAAACTGCTGTCCGAGGCCATATTTGCCGAAACATTTCACCAGCTCAACAAGCATCAGCATAAACACAAATACGTTGAGGAACGGAATAATCAGCAACACCAACCACCAAAGCGGTTTCTTGATAATCTGCAGCATTACGAACAGATTAAAGAAAGGGATTAGGCTATAATAGCCTGGTTTGCCTGCTTTTACAAAAAGTTTCCAGGCAAAAACCGTAGGAATCGTGAAGAGTAAAGGAATAATTATTACCAGCTCGAGCATGTTAAGGTATTTTAAACGGCTAAATTAGGAAAGTGAAGGCAAACTTGTCGTCAATTTTTGTTAATAATTCGTAATCACCTCAATGGCAGCGCATAAGTTACTTGTTGCGGAGTGCCTGCTAGGCCTATTTGTAGTCCTCCGGCGCGTGCCATAGACTCAAACCGTGTCAAATCAATGCTTATGGTGTCCATTTCGATGGCACGACAGGGATCGTTATCGGTAAATTTCAACATCAAATACAGCTGTGGCGGATAGGATTGTAAGACAATATTATCATAAAAAACTTCATAATTCACATCGCCGCAGCCACCGCCATAAGTAAGTATTACGTTGAGGCAGTTGTCGTTAACAAAAACTTCTTGTACTTCAAAAAAGTCAGAATCAATTCCTTCGTAGCTTTCCACCATTTGAACAGGCAAACAAGCTTTGACAGCTTCTTCTGTTTTGGCTACTTGCCTTGAGTTGCTGCAGCTCAACGTGAGCGAAATGCTCAACAGGATTAAAAATCGGGTCAAAAAAATGTGTTTCATAAGACTTATTTAGTGTTAGAAAGAAAACTCTTCTTTTTTATCTTCTCTTGCAAAGACTATTTAAAAATATCTGCCATGGTAAATATACCTTTCTTATTTATCAGAAATTCGGCAGCCAACACCGCGCCTTTTGCAAAGCCTTTGCGGCTGTATGCTTCGTGCTTCAGGCTTAGGCTTTCTTCTTCAGAAGTCAGCCTGAGTTCGTGCATGCCGTTTACCTCATCTTCTCGTAAGGCGTCAATGGGCAAAAGTTTTGGATTATTTTTTTCTTCGAGGCTATAACCTTCGATTATTGGATGATTATTTCTCACAATATCTGCCAATGTAATGGCTGTACCACTAGGTTTGTCCAATTTATGTATGTGGTGTATTTCTTTCAGCTCGAGCTTGTAGTCATATTTTGCTGCCATTTCGGTCATTTGCTTGCTCAGCGCAAACATCATATTCATGCCGATGCTGTAGTTTGGCGCATAAAAAATGGCCTGATTTTGTGCTTCACACCAGCTTTCCACTTCGCTGAGGCGGTGATACCAGCCGGTGGTGCCTACAACGATAGGGATTTTGGCATTGAAACATTTGTGAATATTTGAGACGGCCTTATCGGGTATTGAAAACTCAATGGCAATATCAGCTTTAAGCAACGCATCCATATTATCGAGCCAATCGCGCTCGCTGTCGAGCCTGACAACAATTTGGTGTCCACGCGAAAGCGCCACAGCTTCAACCTCTTTTCCCATTCGGCCATAGCCAATCAGTGCAATTTTTAATTTTTTCATAGCTTAATTGGTTTTATTGCGGTTTAATTTTAAAAGTTTCTGCTTTACCAGAACGGCTTCCCCTTCTCCAAATTCGATCCTCAAATACACATTTCCCAAAAACACTAAAACCTAAGTCGCAGCGTGATACCGGCTTGCATACCCTGATTCAGCATTTTTTGTTCGGGAATAAGTTGTATTGGTTGGGCCATTGGTTCAATTTCAACGGTTAAATCGTCGCCTATATCATAATCAAAAAGATGTGCATCAACCGCAGCATCCACAATATTAAGCACATACCAAAGACCGGAGATAATCCAGCTGAGTTCCATATTGCGGCGATGAAAATCCTGGATCGACTGCAAATCTTCAGTCGTATAATTTTTGCCTAAAAACTGATTATCAATTGGATAGTCATATTCATTGAGTACATAATCATAAGCTGTTCGTGCTTCTCTGAAAAGCTTACCCTGGCTGGAAGCAAAATAAAACATCGTGCCAAAGCCCGCGTAAATAACCGGGATTTTCCAGTATTTTTCGTTATAGGCCTGTCCCAATCCCGGCAAAACAAGCGAATAAATAGAAGCTTTATGGGCTGAATGCGGTGGCTTTTTCTTTTCAGGTTGTTCCTGCTGAGCCATAAGGCCGGGCAAGAGCAAAAGCATACATAAAGTCAATAATAAAAGCCTCTTCATGGCAGCAAATAGATGAGCTATGAAAAATAACTTAACAGGCGATTCAGGGCTTCATCGCTGTCAAAATTTATTACTACGCTGCCTTTCCCTGCTGCAGAGCGTTTCACACTAACTTTTGTCTCCAATTTTTCTTCTAGTTGAACGATATCATGTCGCAACTTTTCAGGTAAAACGTTTTTGGCTGCTTTTGGCTTTGCGGCTTTTTGAGTTGGATTATTCAGCTGTCGCATCAATGCTTCAACCTGACGTACATTCAACTCATCTTCAACAATTTGCTGTAAGATAATCAGTTGTTGATTATCGTCATCCAGGTTAATCAGTGCCCGCGCATGACCCATCGTGATATGTCCGTCGCGCAGCGCAATTTGCACTTCTGGTGGCAGTTTTAGTAGGCGCAGGAAGTTGGTTATGGTGGTGCGACTTTTGCCCACGCGTTCGCTCAATTTTTCCTGAGTAAGTTGGCACTCATCAATCAGCCGTTGGTAGGAAATAGCTACCTCCACGGCATTCAGGTTTTCGCGGTGTATATTTTCAACAAGCGCCATTTCGAGCATTTGTTCGTCGTTGGCCACCCTGATAAATACCGGAATCGTTGTGATACCCGCGAGCTTGGTCGCACGCAATCTGCGTTCGCCCGAGATGAGTTGGTATTTATCGTAACCCAGCTTGCGCACCGTAACGGGCTGTATCACGCCCTGCGTTTTGATGGAAGCGGCCAACTCGCGTAAGGCCAAATCATCAAAATCTGAGCGCGGCTGAAAAGGATTGGCCTCAATTTTCGAAACATCAATCTCCGCGATAGCACCGGCCACATAATTACCCGAAATATCAGCCGAGGTAATATCTGTATCAGGACTTCTTAGTATGGCTTCGAGGCCTCTGCCAAGAGCACGTTTTTTATTTTTTCCGGTGTTATTTGTCATCTTCTAGGGTGTTTCGGGCTTTGAATCAATGGCACTGGCGGTCATCTTGTTTTTGCTCAAAATTTCGCGTGCCAGATTCAAGTAATTAATGGCTCCGGTGCTTGTGGCGTCATGCATAATAATGGTTTGACCAAAACTCGGTGCCTCACTTAAACGTGTATTTCGATTAATAATTGTTTCAAAAACCATGCTTTGAAAATGGGCTTTCACTTCGTCAACAACCTGTTTGGACAAGCGCAGACGGCTGTCGAACATGGTCAACAAAATACCTTCGATATCCAATTTTTCGTTGAGCCGTGTTTGAACTATTTTAATGGTATTGAGCAGTTTACCCAATCCTTCGAGGGCAAAATATTCACACTGCACCGGGATGATCACCGAATCGGCTGCGGCCAAGGCATTGATAGTGATTAATCCCAGCGATGGCGAACAATCTATGATGATAAAATCGTACTGATCCTTCACCTCATCAATTACCTTTCGCATTTTATGTTCACGGCTTGGCAGATTTATCATCTCGATTTCTGCACCAACAAGGTCAATATGAGCAGGTAACAGATGTAAGTATGGCGTATCGGTTTCGATAATCACCGTTTTCGGATCGATGCCATCAATGATACATTCATAGATGCTTTTATTGATTTCTTTGGGGTCGTAGCCTACACCAGAGGTGGCATTGGCCTGCGGGTCAGCATCAAT